>Ga0134125_10001704_pt1 | contig 26806 bp, 29 predicted proteins | sample KB31751_FD_96464 | JGI IMG/M metagenome (GOLD analysis project Ga0134125, IMG submission 96464) | Terrestrial soil microbial communities with excess Nitrogen fertilizer from Kellogg Biological Station, Michigan, USA - KB3-175-1 | ecosystem: Environmental > Terrestrial > Soil > Unclassified ...
AGCTACTCGGGTGAGAAGCTGCAAGTTACCGGGCAGCGTACCACCCCGTTCGGCACGATCGTCGATACGCACATCGTGCGGTCGAACGGCGCCCCGGTCAGCATCGACTACAGGATGCGGCGGAATGGGGACGATTGGCAGATCTCCGATGTTTATCTCACCGGCACGGTGAGTCAGGTCGCGACGTTGCGCTCGCAGTTCTCCGCAGTCCTGGCGGATCAGGGCGTTTCGGGACTTATCGATACGCTCAACCGAAAGACCGACATGCTGGTCGCAAGCTCTTCCGGCTCCTGATCCATCCGCCGGGCGATCCCCGGCAGAAAGGTTGCTTCTATGCGCATTCGAAGCTTTCTCCTGGTCGCCGGCGTCGCCGGTCTGCTGCTGCAGGCGGCGCCGGTACTTGCCGCAGAAAGCGCCGCTGATTTCATCGCCCAAGCCGGTAACTCCGTGCTCACGCTGGCGCGCGACCGCAGCCTTTCCGAAGCAGAGCTCAAGCAGCGTCTCGGCGCGATCGCCGAGAAGGATTTCGATGCGCCACGCATTGCCAAGTTCGTGCTCGGCAGGTATTGGCGGACAGCAAGCGAGGCGGAGCGCCAGCAGTTCATCCAGGCGTTCGAGAATTATATGGTGCAGGTCTACGCCTCGCGCTTCCGCCAATACGGCGGCGCGCAGTTCAAGGTGACCGGCGAGCGCCAGGACGGGCAGACCAGCATGGTGACAACCGACATCGCGCAGCCGAACGGGCAGCCGGCGCATGTTATGTGGGAGGTGGTGCAAACGCCGAGCGGCTACAAGATCATCGATGTCAGCATCGAAGGCATCAGCCAGGCCGTGACCTACCGCCAGGAATTCAGCTCGGTGATCGAGCAGAACGGCGGGCGGATCGCCGCGCTGACGCAGCAATTGCGCCAGAAGGCAAACAGCTGAGCGCCGACGGTCGAATGCGCTGCTGCGCGCGTACCTGAAGCTGCGCGACCGCGTGCTCGGCGAAGCGATGTTCACCTAAGCCGCCGATCACCCTAACCCCGCCGCACCTGCACCGCCGCCAGCAGCCGGGCGAAAGCGAGATCGAGCACAATCGCCAGCAGCCCCAGCAGCACGCCACCCTGGAGGATGTAGGCGAGGTTGGCGCCGTCGAGCCCGATGATGATCGGCAGGCCAAGGGTGCGTGCGCCGACCGTCGAGGCGATCGTCGCCGTACCGACATTGATCACCACCGAAGTACGAATGCCGCCGACGATCAGCGGTGCGGCAAGCGGCAGCTCCACGCGGCGCAGAATCGATGCCTCGCCCATGCCGATCCCTCGCGCCGCGTCGCACAGCGGCGCCGGCACCGAGGCCAGTCCCGCGATGGTGTTCTCCAGGATCGGCAGGATGCCGTAGAGCAGCAACGCGAAAAATGCCGGCTCGAAACCGAAGCCGACGACCGGCACCGCTACCGCCAGTACCGCCACTGGCGGAAAGGTCTGGCCGATGGTGACGATGCTGCCGACGATGGCGCGGAACTCCGCGCCGGCCCGACGGCTGACGAAGACCCCGGCGCCGACGCCCAGTGCAGTCGCCGCCACGCTCGATGCCGCCACGACCAGCATGTGGCCGATCAGCAGATCCGCGAAGCTGTCGAGATCGAACATCGGCCGCGGGAGCTTCGGGAAGAGCGCGGCGAAGAACGGCTTGGTGGACGGCATCAGCAGCACGAGCGCGACGAGCGCGAGGCCCGTCCAGAGCAAGGGGTCGCGCCAATACCGAAGGGGCCAGGCACTCATCGCCGCAGCAGGTCCGCGAGGTGAATGGCGCCGATCGGCTTGCCGGCGCCATCGATCACGCCGAGCCGGTCCACTCCCTCCGCCACCATCCGCGACAGGGCCTGGCGCAGGCTCGCGGTCACCGCAATCGGCTCGCCGGGAGCCGAAGCAGCGGAGCGCAGCCGCTCGGCCACCGTCGCCACACCCAGCAGCTTGATACCGAGATCATCGCTGCCGACGAAGTCGCGCACGAAGGCACTTGCCGGCGCGGTCAGCAATTCCAGCGGTGTCCCGACCTGTACCAGCCGGCCGCGATCCATCACTACGATGCGCGAGGCAAGGCGCAGCGCCTCCTCCATGTCGTGCGTGACGAAGACGACGGCTTTTCGGTTGGCCCGCTGGATCTCGGCGATCTCCGCTTGCAGCACCTCGCGCGTGATCGGATCGAGCGCGCCAAAGGGCTCGTCCATCAGCAAGATGTCCGGATCGGCCGCCAGCGCGCGGGCGATCCCGACGCGCTGCTGCTGCCCGATCGAGAGCTGATGGGGATATTTCTCCAGAAACTCGCCTGGCGGTAGCTTGAGCTGCTCGAGCAGCGCCGCCGCCCGGGCGAGGCTTCTCGCGGCCGCCCACCCGATCAATTCCGGCACCGCAGCGACGTTGCGCGCGACCGTCCAATGCGGAAAGAGGCCGATCGACTGGATGACGTAGCCGATGCGCCGGCGAAGCGCCGCAGGTTCCAGCTCGCGAATGTCGCGACCGCCGACGCGGATCGTGCCTGCGCTCTGGGGGATCAGCCGATTGATCATCTTGAGCGTCGTCGACTTGCCGGCGCCCGAGCTCCCGATCAAGACGCAAAACTCACCCGCCGCGACCGTGAACGAGACATCCTCGACCACGGTGGTGGCGCCGTAGCGCTTGCTCACATGTTCGAGCTCGATCACCGCGGCACCCGGTCGGCATAGGCGATGGCGAGATCGAACAGCGCGTTCACCGCAAGCGCCATCAGGACGATCGGCACGACGCCGAGCAGCACCAGATCGAGCGCATCGGCGAAGAGGCCTTGGAACATGATGGCTCCAAGACCGCCGGCGCCGATCAGCGCGGCCACCGCGGCAAGTCCGATCGCCTGCAAAGTGGCGACGCGCAGCCCCGCCAGAAGCACCGGCAAGGCGAGCGGCAGCTCGACGCGCCAAAGAAGCTGCCGCGGCGTCATGCCAAGACCGCGTCCGGCCTCGAGCGCGGCAGGCGAAACGCCGGCAAGCCCGTCGGCCGAGTCACGCACCACCGGCAGCAGTGCGTAGAGGAAGAGTGCAATCACCGCCGGCAGCAGACCGATGCCGCCGATGCCGAGAGCGGCAAGCGCCGGAAAAAGACGCGCCAATGCAGAGAGAGGCGCCAGCAGCAAGCCGAAGAGCGCAATAGACGGGATGGTCTGCACGATGTTGAGCAGCGGGAAGAGCCAGGCCGCCACGGCAGGACGCCGGCGCGCGAGGATGCCGAGCGGCAATCCGATCAGCAAAGTCGGCAGTAATGCCAAGGCGACCATAAGTGCGTGTCGCAGCACGGCTGCGGCAAAAACGTCGCGTCGCGCCGCATATTCGTGGACGATCCCCAGCGCATCGAGCACGCCCGAAAGCAACAGCATCAAGAAACCGGCCACCACCGCGGCACCGACCATCGCACCGGCCCAGCGCGGCAGTTCGAGACGCCGTATCGCATCGCCGAGCGCAAGCGCGGCGAGCAGCAGCAACACCCAGAACCCGGCGCCCAGCGAAATGCGTACGGCCGGCGGCGCCGCCGCGGCAAGTCGGGCCGCCTCCACCCCGGCAAGCCGGACGAGCAGCAGTAGAAACGCCGCGGCAGCGATGACGACGAGCAGGTGGGTTGCCCGACGCCGCGGCAGGACGGAAGCAAGGATCAGCAGCGCCGCCGGCAGCAGGATCGCGGCCCCCTCGCCGCGCGGCAGTGCGGCGAAACCGACCGACACCCCCGAGACCAGTCGGTTTGCCGCGACGGTGAGGAATGCGAGGCTCGGCGTTGCGGCGAGCCCCGCCAGCACCAGAAGGAGAAGGACGCGATTGGCTCGCATCGCGCTGCCTACCGCAGGAGACCGCTTGCGGCCAGGTATTCGGCCGCCACCTTGCGCGCAGGTTCGCCATCGACCGTCACCTTGGCATTGAGGCGCCTGAGCTTGCGATCATCGAGCGAGCCGAAGACGGCGGCGAGGCTCGGCGCCATCGTGGGGTATCGAGCGAGCACGGCCGAGCGCACCACCGGCGCCGGCGCGTAGATCACCTGGGCCTGCTTGGGGTCGCCGAGCGCCACGAGATCGAGCACTGCCAGCGCGCCATCGGTGCCATAAGCCATCGCCGCGTTGACGCCGGAGATTCCCTCCGCCGCCGCGCGCATGGCGACCGAGGTATCGCCGCCAGCCAGGACGAGCAGCGCCGCCGGGCTGAGGCGGAAGTCATAGGCCTTCTCGAAAGCCGGAAGTGCGGCTGGGCTTTCAACGAACTCGGCCGAGGCGGCAAGCTTCACGTCTCCGCCACGCCGGACCCAATCGGCGAAGTCGATCATGGTGGCGATATGCCGGGCGCGCGCGAAGGCCCGTGGCATGGCGATCACCCAACTGTTATCGACCGGCGCCGGGGCAAGCCACACCAGTTGATGGCGAGCAAGATCAAGCGATCTGATCCGCTCATAGGCGCGCTTCGCATCCTTCCAGACCGGATCGGCTTCCTCGGCATAGAAAAGAGCGCCATTGCCGGTGTATTCGGGATAGATGTCGATCTCGCCGGCGATGATCGCGGCTCGCAGGATGTTGGTGGGGCCGAGCTGCAACCGGTCGACCGTGCGGATGCCCTTCGCCTGCAGCGTGCTCAGGATCATAGCGCCCAGCAACGAGCTTTCGGCATCGAGCTTGGAGCCGACCCGTACCGCCTCCTGCGCCGCCGCGGCGTGGCAGCAGAGCGCAAAGGCGAAAGCCCCAGCGGCGAAACGAGAGAGGATCGCTGCGCGCCCTCTCCTCACGGGCAACCCGCGTCTATAGGGTGCCGGTGCCGCGGGGCACCCAGGCGCGCGCCGTCAGGTTGGCCGGCATCTCGGTAATGCCGTAACCCGCGGCCGCCGGAATGCGCAACAGCTTGCCCTCCGGAGCGTCGACCAGCTCCGGACAGACGGTCACGATGGCGTCGACGCGGGCCGCATCAAGCGCGTCGGCCGTCGTCACGCTGCGGTCAAGCTTGATGAGGTTCATGCGCGTGGCGAAGACCAGCGTCACGCGCCGTGCTTCGGATTCCGCAATTGCATGGTGCGGCGCGATCCAGACCGCCTCGACAGCTTCGCGCCCATCATGCGCGGCCACCTGGTCGAGCGGCGCCCGGGCCAGGAAGAAATGCGTGTCGAAGCGCTTGGGTGGGCCGACCGGGGTTATCCAATGTGCGAAGGGCACGAGCCGATCGGTGGCGAGCTCGATCTCGCCGCTCCGCACAAGATCGGCGAACTCGGCGCCGCGACCGAGCTGCCGCCCGATGTCGCGCTCGAGCGATGCAAGCTGCTCCGCCGAAAGCAGCCGGTCCTCGCCTCTGGGACGCGCCAGCAGAACATGGGCCTCCTCGAAGGTCTCCCGGACGGCGGCGACACGGAAGGCGAGGCTGCGTTCGCTGACGCCCGCAACCTCGCGGCAGCGCGCGAGCATCTCCGGCTCCGCATCCGCGGCGTCGACACGGCCGCCCGGGAATACCAGCGCGCCTGATGCAAAATCGGAGGCGACATTGCGCGTCACCATCAACACCTCGAGGCCGGCATCGCCATCGCGCAGCAACAGGACGGTCGCAGCAGGGCGCGGCTCTATCGATGCGACGTCATTCATCACGCTTCCTCCTCGCGGCGACCTTACCGGGGCAGGCCATGCGATTCCAGCCTGCCGGCGTCAGCGGCGTCCGACATAGGAGATACGCCACACCGTGCCATTGGCGTCCTCGCTGACCAGCAAGGAGCCGTCCGCGGCCACCGCGACACCGACCGGTCGGCCCCAGACCTTGCCGTCCTCGGTGACGAAGCCGGTGAGGAAGTCCTCGTACTCGCCGGTAGGCACGCCGTCGTGCAGCCGGACACGCACGACCTTGTAGCCGGTACGCTGCGAACGGTTCCAGGAGCCGTGCAAGGCGACGAAGATGTCGCCGCGATAGGCGGCCGGAAATTGCCTGCCGGTATAGACCGCGAGCTGCAGCGGCGCCGAGTGGGGCTGGATCAGAACGTCCGGCAAGGTGATCCGGCCGGCAAGCGCCGGCTTCTCGCCCTTATGCCGAGGGTCCTGGTGGTCGCCGATATAGTACCAGGGCCAACCATAGAAGCCGCTGGCCTTCACCCGTGTTACGTAGTCGGGCGGCAGGTTGTCGCCGAGCCCGTCGCGCTCGTTGACCGCCGTCCAGAGATCCCCGGTCAGCGGATGCACCGCGAGCCCCACCGGGTTGCGCAAGCCGGCGGCGTAGACGTGCTCGCCGCTCCCATCGGGAGCAAAGACCAGAATATCGGCACGCCGCGTCTCCGCGCTGCCGTCGCTGTCGTTGGAGGCGGATCCGACCGAAACGAACATCGATCGCCCGTCGCGCGAGAAAACGAGATCGCGCGTCTGGTGGCCGCCGGCATCGGGCAGTTGCGGAACCACGGTTTCCGGCCGGCCGCGCGCCGTAACATCGCCATTGCGATAGGGAAAGCGCAGCACTGCCCCTACCGTGCCGACATAGAGGTATCGCGGATCGCGACCGGCGGGATAGAAGGCGAGCCCGAAAGGCTCCTCGAGCCCCTCGGCAAAGTGCGCGACCGTCGCCGGCTTGCCTGGACCGTTATTGCGCAGGACCAGGATCTGCCCGGCGGACATGTCGGCGACAAAGACATCCCCATTGGGCGCCACACGCAGGAGCCGCGGCCCCTCCAGGCCGCGCGCGAATTCCTCGACGGCGAAGCCCGGCGGGACCTTGGGCTTCGCTCCATTGGGAGGCGGGATCAGCGTCGGCGTGTTGCTGGCGCTGCGGGTGGCAAAAGGCCGTGGCAGATCGGCCGGCGTGATGTGGTGCACCACGCCGGGCGCATCTCTGGTCCAGTCGCCAAAGACGGCCGCCTCCCCGCCCCCCGCTTCCGCCGCCGCGGCGGCAGGCGACACAATCAAGCCGGCAGCCGCCAACGACAGCGCCACTATCCCACAGCGCCGCCGCGATGCGTTCGGGCGCATGATCGCCTCCTTCGATCCCTGTCCTGCCGAGATTAACGGCGGAGCCGATACTTCCGGGCAGCCGGCTAGCCCTCGGCATGATATTACCCTTGCGGCGCGATGCCTCGGCAAGCGGCGGCAATGCATGGTATGCAGGCGCAGCACTTTCCCAAAATATAGATCTTTAACGACGATGTGACAGAACCGAGAAAGGCCGCCGTTACTTATTCTTTCCTTGGGTCGCCCAAAGCAGATATTGTGAGGCCGTCGCTGCGGGCCCTGCGTGGGCTTAACCAACCAATTGATCTCGCCAGATGGTGATGTATATTCCTGCCTCCTCCGGCCGGCGCGGCCACAACAGTGACCACCAGAATCGGCAGTCGCGCATGATCAATGGTCTCGTCAGCGAGAATGCGGCGACCGAGCCGCGACCGGCCGGCATGTCGTCCGGGCTGCGTCGCGGCTTCCGCCGGCTGCTGGTGGCATTCCGGCTGAGGTCGCCGAGCTTCGTCGACCGGGTGGACGAGCATCGCCGCGGCAGCGCCGGGGAACGGCGCGCGCAGCGCCAGGCGGAGCGGAGCGTACCTGGCATCGAGCAAGGGCGTGCTCGACTGGTCCGGATGGCGCGCCGCTTGTCGGACGGCGGCGTACGCACTTCGGTGAAGTTCTGGCCCATCGCCTATCGCGTGGCGACCACCCGCAAAGATCGACGGTTCGGATTTGCCGAACTACCGGCGGTGATCACGATTTCCTGCCGCACAGTCGTCGGCCTGCAGACAACCTCGCTCCCGGTCACCGTCGTCTCGGTGGACGACGATATCAGCATCACGCCGAATTTCACTGCGCTTCAGGCGAGCGAGCAACAGGGCATGGTGGTAAGGCTGTTCCTCGAGGTCGCGCACGACAAGGCGAGCCGCAATGAGCAGGCCTTCTGCGATCGCTTCGAGGATACACTCGCTCGTGCCGTGGCCGCCGGCCACATCCACATCTGAACCGGCTAGAGCCGGATCTCCAGCCCGTCGCGCGCCACTTCCCAGCCCGCCGCCTCCACGGTCCGGCGCTCGTCCGAGCCAGGACAGAGCATGGGGTTGGTGTTGTTGATGTGGATGAAGAGCTTGCGGCCGATACCGAGATCCGCCAGCGCGGCCATCGATCCCGTGGGCCCGGAGACGCTGAGATGACCCATGCGCCGCCCGGTCTTGGCGCCGAGCCCGGTACGGATCATTTCGTCATCCTGCCAGAGGGTACCGTCGAAGAACAGCAACGGCGCCCCGCGCAACCGCGCCGCGAGCTCGTCGTCGAGCGCCGCGCAGGCAGGAACATAGTAGAAGCGCGCGCCGGTAGCCGGCTCGGAGACCATCAGGCCGATGGTGTCTTCCGAGCGCTGCGCGAGGCGGCGCTCGATGGCGGCGTCCTCGAGATAGAGCGCGACTTTGCCCGGTACGATGAAGGCTTCGATCACAAGACCGAGCGGCGCGCCATGCCGATCGCTCAGCGGCGACGCCGTCCCGGTCACGAGCGCCCGCCGCGCAACATAGTCGGGGTTCAGCACGTTGAAGATGCTGTTGGCGGACAGCACGTCCAGCACGCGCGAGGTTGCATAAAGGGCGAGCGGCCAGCTCTCGCGCAGGGTCAGCAGCCCGGCCACGGCATCGACGTCACCATTGCTGAGCACCACGCCGACGATCGGACTGTCGCGCCCGGTATCGCGCGGCTGCAAGGCGGGCGTCGCCAGCACCTGCGCGCGCAAGTCCGGCGAGGCGTTCAGCAGCACCCAGCGTTCGCCATCGGCGCTGACGGCGAGCGACGCCTGCGTCTGCGCCGGAGCGGCCCCCGACCAGGCCTGGCGGCAAGTGCCGCAGCCGCAATTCCATTGCGGGAAACCGCCGCCCGCCGCCGCGCCAAGCACAATGAGCCGCATGCCGCCCTCGCCGCTCAGCCCGCCGGCGCCGCCGCCGGGCGGCGCTGGAAGGCGCGCTGCGGATCGTAGCCCCAAGCGGCGATCAGGAAGAAGACGAGCGCCGCGCCGGCGACCGCCGCAGCCGCCACCCATTCGATGCGGCCATAGAGCGCGAAACGCACCAGTTCGACCGCGTAGGTGAAAGGATTGCAGCGCGCGATGAAATCGAGCCACTCGGCGCCGCTCTCGCGCAGGCGCCAGAGAGGGTAGAGCGCGGTCGAGAGAAAGAACATCGGGAAGATCACGAAATTCATCGTGCCCGCGAAATTCTCGAGCTGGCGGATGCGCACCGAGAGCGCGAGGCCCAGCGCGCCCAGCATAATGCCCGCAGCGACCAGCGCCGGCAGCACATAGAGAAATCCCGAAAGCGGCAAATCGACACCCACCAACACCGCGACCACGAGGAAAGCGTAGGCCTGCAGCACCGACAGCACCACGCCCGACAGCAGCTTGCAGAGCAACAGGTACCAGCGCGGCAGCGGCGCGGTCAGCAGCAGCCGCATCATGCCCATCTCGCGGTCATAGACCATCGACAGCGAGGATTGCATGCCGTTGAACAGCAGCACCATGCCGAGGAGGCCGGGAATGACATAGACCTGATAGGTGATATAGGTCTCGTAAGGCGGCGTGATCGAGATGCCGAGCACGTTCTGAAAACCGGCGGCAAAGACCAGAAGCCATAGCGCCGGCCGCACCAACGCGGAAAGGAGGCGTCCGGTCTGGTTGACAAATCGCACGAGCTCGCGGCTTGCGACCGCGATCAGGGCTTGCAGAGCGTGACCTGGCCTCATGCGATCCTCCCCGTCACCCCGCCAGGCGGCGACGTTGCATCAGAAGTGGCATAGCGTCTCTGGCTGATCATAGCCGAGCGTGTCGAGCACGTTCGTTGCATGCAGGAACCCCGGCAGCGGCGCCTCGGCGATCACCGCATCGCTGGTCGCCAGCAGGATCGGCTGGCGGAGCTGGTGATCCCAGCTGCGGAAGCTGAGCGGCGGCCCCTTTGCACCATCGAGCGACAGCTTCGGACCGAGCAGGTAAGCATCGACGCCGGCGGTGTCGCTGGCGCCGCTGTGCTCGACCGCCTCGCCCAACGCGCGGACGGCAAGCCAGGCGGCCCAATCCGTGCCGGCCATCGGCCGGCCGGCCGCATGCTTGAAACGCTCGCTCACCTGCGGTGCGCCATAGCGGTCCCAGGTCCAGCTCCAGGCGGTCGGCACCAGCCCGGTCGCGCCGATCACCGGCCGCGGGCGGATCGTCGCGTAAGGCAAGGCGCGCGCGAACTCGCCTTCGGCATCGGCAACGAACACGACATCGTAGGACGCATCCCCGGTCAGCAGCGCGATGTTGTCCTCATCGCGCTTGCGGGGATCGTTGCTCAGCACGAAATCACGCTTGGCCGTGATCGCCAGCCCGAAGCGCTTGGCCGAATGCTCGAAGGCGGCAGTCATCGCCTTGTCCTCGGGGAGCGGCCCTTCAAGCACCAGGACCTCATGCCATTTGCGCGCCACCAGCAGCTGAGCCAGCGCGTCGGCGAGCATGGCACGGCTCGGAATGAGATTGACCAGATCCGGCTGGCACGCGGCGCCGCGCAGATCATCGCCCTTGGCCGAGACGTTGAGCAGCAGCACGTCCTGCCCGCGCATCTCCTTCGCCAGCGTCGCCACCGCCGCGTCGGGCGCATCGACCAGAATCCAGTGGGCGCCGGACTTCACCAACGCCTCCGCCTTTTCCGCCAATCCCTTTTCGTCATCGGCTTCGGCTTTGGCCAGCTTGAACTCGCGCCCCGACGCCGTGGCGGCGAGATTGGCCTCGTTGACCCCCATCTCGGCGCCGGCCACCGGCCGCCCTGGCGTGATCGTGGTGTCGCCCGGGCCAGGACGGTCGTCGTAGCGGGGGTCGTCGCTGAGCTGGAGATAGCCCAGCGTGATCGTCTTGCCGAGCGGCGCCGCGTGGGCCGCCGCACCGAGGAGGCTCAGCGCGAGCGCCAGGGCGACACGCTCAATCATCGATCGCCACACCATATGGGTAATGGCCAACCGGTACGGATTTCAGCACCTTCTGCGCCGCGACGTCGATGATGCTGATGTCGTCGCTGCCGCCATTGGCGACAAAAAGGCGCTTCTGCTGCCGGTCGAAGGCGATGCCCCAGGGCCGGTGCCCGACCAGCAGGTAATTCTCGACCTTGCGGCTCGCCACATCGACGACGGCGACATGGTTGGCGCGGCCGAGCGTGACATAGGCGGTCTTGCCGGCGCGATCCATCGCCAGCGCGACCGGCGACACATCCTCCTTGCGCATGCCGGGCGGCAGGAAGTCGATCTTGTCGATCACGCGATTGGCCGCAGTGTCAATAACATCGACCTGCGCCGCGAGTTCGGTCGAGACCCAGAGCTGCTTGCCGTCCGGGCTGAGCGCGAAGCGTCGCGGCCGCGTGCCGGTGGGGATATCGGTGCGTTTGCCGGTGGCAAGGTCGATCGCGTGGACGAGGTTCGATCCCTCGGACGCGACATAAACGATCGAACCGCTATGATTCAGCAGCACGCCTTCCGGCTCGAGCCCGACCTTGTAATGGCCGACCGCCTTGTTGGTGGCGAGATCGAACACCGTGAGCTCGGCATCATCCTCGTTGCTGATGTAGAGATGCGTGCCCGAAGCATCGAGGTCGAAGGTCTCGGGATCCGGGATGCCGTGGATCCGGTCGATGATCTTGAGGCTCGCGACGTCGATGACAGCGATGAGGTTCGCGCCGCCGCAGGCGACGTAGAGTTTCTTGTGGTCGGGGCTGAAGAGCATGCCGCGCGGCCGACGCGGCGTCTTGACCTCGGCGATCAGCGAATAGTCCTTGTCGCTGAGCACGGTGAGCCCGTTACCCTTCTCGTTGCTGACGAAGATGCGCCCGGTTCCCTCGGCGCGCGCTCCAACCGTCAGCGCCAGCAGGGCCGCGGCTGCCAGCGCGGCAAGCGACCATCGCCCTTGTCGTCTCATGCTCCCTCGCTCCTTGCTCCATCGCCGCGCCCGGACGGCTTGGTCAACGCCATGAACGCCTCGGCGAGGCTCGGCGCGCCTGCTTCGGCGGCAAGCGCCCCGGGCGTCCCGACGCGCAGGACCTTACCGCGATGCAGGATGATGACGCGGTCGGCCGATTCCGCCTCGTCGATCAGGTGCGTGGCCCACAGCACGCCGATGCCCTGCTCCGTCTTGAGCCGAAGCACATGCCGCAACAGATCGCGGCGAGTTGCCGGATCGAGCCCGACCGTCGGCTCGTCCATCAGCACGAGCGGCGGCTCGTGCAGCAGCGCGCGTGCCAGCTCGACGCGGCGCCGGTTGCCGCCTGACAGCTCGCGCGCCTTCCGCTGCGCCATCTCCTCAAGGCCGAGCCGCGCAATTGCTGCGGCGATGCGCTCCTCCCGCACCGCGCGGCGCAGCCCGTGCAGCCCGGCATGGAAGCGCAGATTGGCCCGCACGGTGAGATCGAGATCGAGGGTCGGCTGTTGAAAAACGATGCCGATCCCGGCCAGCGCCGGCACGGGATCGCGACGGATGTCATGGCCGTGCACCCGAATGCTGCCGCCATCGGCGATGAAGAGCCCGCTCAGCAGCTGAAACAGCGTCGATTTGCCGGCACCGTTGAGGCCGAGCAGCGCGACGAACTCTCCCGCCGCAACGCCGAGGCTCACCTGATCGAGCGCCGTGACCGCGCCATAGCGCTTCACCACATTCTCGACGATCAGGACCGGCTCGCGTCCCCCGCTCATGCGGCACTCTCCGCCGAAGACGCCGCGGCAAGGCCGCGCAGCAGATCGGGATAGCTCTCCAGCAGGCGCTTGCGCAGCGCATCGATCGCGGCGCTCTCGATGTCGCGCGGTCGCGGGAGATCGACCGGCAGATCGAAGACGACGCGCCCGGGCCCGGCCGAAAGAAACAGGACGCGATCGCCGAGGCTGAGCGCCTCGCGCAGATCGTGGGTGACGAACAGGATGGTCGGACGACGCCGCGCCCAGAGCGCCAGCAGCAGGTCGCGCAGATGCTGCGCCGTCGGCGCGTCAAGCGACTGAAACGGCTCGTCGAGCAGCAGCAGCTCGGGGTCGCGCACGAAGGCGCGCGCCAGCGCGACGCGACGCTGCTGTCCGCCGGAAAGCTGCGATGGATAGGCATCGAGCAGCGCGCCGAGCTGCATCTCACGCAGGAGCTCTTCGGCACGGCTCTCCTGCCGGGGCGGCGGATCCAACGCGAGGCGGACGTTCTCGCGAACGCTGAGCCAGGGCATGAGCCGCGGCGTCTGGAACACCATGCCGAGCCGGCTCGCGGCTGCCGGACGGCGCACCGGCCCCTCGAAATCGCGGTCGAGCCCGGCAATGATCGACAGCAGCGTGGTCTTGCCGCAGCCGGACGGGCCGACGATACAGGCGAACTGCCCGGGAGGAATAGCGAAGGCAAGATCGGTGAGCGCCGCCACCTCGCGGCCTTCGCGGCGATAGGCCTTCCGGCGGATCTCCACTTCGAGCGCGTTCATGCGCGCCAGCCCGTCAGCCGGCGCTCGAGCGGCCGGATCAGCCAGGCCTCGGCTGCCAGCACCACGGCGATGAAGCTTGCGCTGTAGGCCAGAATGTTGGTGATGTCGAAAAACTCGAAATAGACGTTGAGGCGGAAGCCCACGCCGTTGCTGCGGCCGATGAACTCGGCCACCAGCACGATCTTCCAGATCAGCGACAAGCCCGAGCGCGTTGCCGCCATGAAATAGGGGTAGAGCTGAGGCAGATAGACGAGCCGCAGCCGGCGAAGCCGCGGCAGGCGGAGCACGTCGGCCACTTGCAGCAGCTCGCGATCGACGGCGCGGGCGCCCTCGCGCAGGATGGTCGCGGTGTTCGGCACCTTGTTGAGCCCGACCGCGACGATCGCCGCCACTTCCGTAAGCCCGCCCCAGATGTAGCAGAGATAAATGATGACAAGTGCCGGGATGTTGAGGCCGAGCACGAGCCACAGGTCGAAAAACGCGTCGAGCCGGCGACTGCGTCCCATGGCGATGCCGATCGCCGCGCCCGCCGCCATGGCGAAGGCGAAGCTGGCAGCGACGCGCAGCAGGGTGATGCCGAGATCAAGCGGCAGCTGACCGCTGGCGGTGAGCTTGACGAGCGCCATCGCGACCGCGCCGGGCCCCGGCAGCAGCGGCGCCTGGGCAAGTTTGGCCGCAACCGCCCACACCGCGAGGAAGCTCAAGGCGGAAAGCCAGCGCAGCCAGACATCGCTTGGACGCAACGCCTGCACGGTCATGACGGTCAGGAGCCGCTGCCGGGAAAGAAGGTGCCCGGCGGAATCCGATTGCCCGAGGGCGCCTCGTCGATGCCGCCGAAGGAGACGAGGAGATCCAGCAGGCGCTGCGCCGCGCCGGCGGGGTCGGCTTCCTCGCCGCCGGCCACGCCGCGCCGATAGGCTTCGCGCATCCGGTCAAGCACCGCTGGCTTTTCGGCATGGACGAGCGGCGCGATCGCCTGCCACTCCTCAGGCGAGGAAGCGAGTTGCTCGCGCGCCGCCTTCGCCGCCGCAAGGAAGCCGCGCAGGGCTGCCGGGTGGGTCGCCGCCCATTGCTCGCTGAACACCCAGCCGAGAAGCGGCGTGCGCCGCTCCAGACCGAGCGCCGCCAGCATATCCTCCACCCGCACCAGCTCGACGAAGCCCTGCCGGGGCAAGCGCGCGTTGTATTGCCAGAAATTGATGGCGGCCGGGATCTCCCCCGTCTTCAATGTCTCCTGCAGGAGAGGAGGAGCGGCGAAGACCGGGGTCGCGTCATGGGCGAGATCGAGGCCGGCAACCTTCTTCGCGTAAGCGCGCAGCACGAGCCAGCTCTTGTCGACCGGACCGCCGGCGATGCCGATCTTGCGCCCCTTGAGATCGGCGAGCGTCTTGATTCCGGCATCCTCGCGCACCATGAGCCCGCCCGTCGCGTGCGAATGCGGCACGAAGGTGAAATCGCGCCCCAGCGAGCGGCTGCGCGCCACCCAGAGCCAATCGGTCAGGATGATATCGACCGTGCCGCCCTGAAGCGCCACCGCCGCCCCGTTCTTGCCGGCCAGCTCGACCGGATCGACGGCAACGCCATGCGCGCGATCAAGGCCGTGGCGGCGCATGACGTCGAGCTCCCAGGCGACTGTGCCGAATTTGAGCACGCCGACGCGGACCACGGGGAGGGTCTCGGCCCGCAGCGGGGCGGCGACACCCGCCAAAAGCAGCAGGGCGAGCGCCAGAACTCTCGGCCATTTACGCGATACCGTCACTACCGCCACCCTCGCCCATGGCAGGCATCGTCCCGCCTCTCGCTGCGGCCGTCAACCGCTGCGGCAGGGCCGGCGGAGCCCGGGCTGCCGCCCGAGGCTGCGGACATCCGGAATTGACAACGGTTTGGCGAGCCCATACCGTTAACAGGTGGCTTGAGCGGATGGCCGGTAGATCGGCCGGGTCCCTTGTGGAGGAAACAACAATGAAGTGGACGACACCGCGGATTGTTGAGATCGCCGTTGGCCTGGAGATCAACTCCTACGCCTGCGCCGAGCTGAAGTAGTCGTCTCAGCAGCTTCGCCCTTTGCCGAGCTCGGCTCGGCAAGGGCATCTGAGTTGTCGCCCGGGCTGGGTGGTGCCGGCGCCCGTGGCTGAATTGTTGCGCCGCGAGTATTTAAGACAGGCGCCCCATGAGCAGCAGAATACTGACCCCGGAAGAGCTGGAAGCGTCGCTACGCGCGATCGGCGCCGAACGGTACCATAATCGCCACCCGTTCCACACCCTGCTGCATGGCGGCAAGCTCGACCGCGGCCAGATCCAGGCCTGGGCGCTGAACCGCTACTACTATCAGCGTCAGATCCCCGTCAAGGATGCGAGCCTGATCGCCCGGCTGCCGACCGCGGAATTGCGGCGCGCCTGGCGCTCGCGTCTGGTCGATCATGACGGCGACGGCAGCGCGCCCGGCGGGATCGAGCGCTGGCTGAAGCTCGCCGAGGGGGTGGGCCTCGACCGGGCCTATGTCGAATCGACCCAAGGCATCCTGCCGACGACGCGCTTTTCGGTCGATGCCTATGTGAACTTCGTGAGCGAGCGCCCGGTGCTCGAGGCGATCGCCTCGTCGCTCACCGAGATGTTCTCACCAACGATCATCGCCGAGCGCGTCGAAGGCATGCTGCGCGGCTACCCTTTCATCACGCTCGACACCCTCGCCTATTTCAAGCCACGCCTGTCGCAGGCGCCGCGCGACGCCGATTTCGCCCTCGCCTACGTCAAGGCGGAGGCGCGCACGCCGGAGCAGCAGGAGGCGGTGTTGAACGCGCTTCGCTTCAAATGCGGCGTCCTCTGGGCTCAGCTCGACGGTCTCTATCTCGCCTATGTCGAGCCGCGGTTCGTCCCACCCGGCGCCTTCGTGCCCGGCCGTGACGGGGGACCGCGGTGAGCGATGCGCCGCAGCGCTTCCTGGTGGCGGCAGACAGCCGCTTGCGCTTCGCGCCGCATGTGAAGTTCCGCCATGACGAGACGCGCGGCCGATGGGTGGTGTTGGCACCCGAGCGCCTGCTGCTGCCGGACGACCTCGCCGTCGAGATCCTGAAGCTGGTCGACGGTGCGCTCAGCGTCGGCGGCATCGTTGACGATCTCGCCCGACGTTTCGACGCGCCGCGCGAGGTGATTGCCACCGACGTGACCGCGATGCTGCAGGACCTGGTCGACAAAGGCGTGCTCGCGGCATGAGTGACAGAACCCCGGAAATTGGACCCCCGCTCGCGCTACTGGCCGAGCTGACCCACCGCTGTCCGCTGCGCTGCCCCTACTGCTCGAACCCGCTCGAGCTCGAGCGCGCCGGCGCCGAGCTCGACCTGGAGAGCTGGCGCCGGGTGCTGAGCGAGGCCGCGGCGCTCGGCGTGCTGCAGGTGCATTTCTCCGGCGGCGAGCCGTTGGTCCGGCGCGATCTGGCGGCGCTGGTGCGGCATGCCGCCTCGGTCGGGCTCTACAGCAATCTCATCACCTCGGGCGTCCTGCTCGACCGGGCGCGCCTCGCCGAACTCGTCGAGGCCGGGCTCGAGCATGTGCAGCTGAGCTTCCAGGACACGCTGCCCGAAAGCGCCGACCGGATCGCTGGCCTCGCCGATGCGCATCGCAAGAAGCTCTCCGCCGCGGCGCTGGTGCGCGAAGCGGGCTTGCCGCTCACCGTCAATGCGGTGATGCATCGCCAGAATCTCGAGCGCCTGCCGGCGATGATCGACCTCGCGCTCGCACTTGGTGCCAAGCGCCTCGAAGTCGCGCATGTCCAGTATTACGGCTGGGCGCTCGCCAACCGGCGTGCCCTGCTGCCGACCGCGGAGCAGCTCGAGCGTGCCACTACGGCGGTCGAGGAGGCGCGCGCCCGGCTCAAGGGCGTTCTCACCATAGACTATGTGGTGCCCGACTATTACGCCCGGCGCCCGAAAGCATGCATGGGTGGCTGGGGACGGCAATTCCTCAACGTCTCGCCCGCCGGCAAAGTGCTCCCCTGCCACGCCGCCGAAAGCCTGCCCGGCTTCGATTTCCCGTCCGTGCGCGGATCGTCGCTGGACGAGATCTGGTATCGCTCCGACGCGTTCAACCGCTTTCGTGGCACCGCCTGGATGCCCGAGCCTTGCCAGTCCTGCGAGCGGCGCGAGATCGATTGGGGCGGCTGCCGCTGCCAGGCCTTCGCGCTCACCGGCGATGCGGGGCGCACCGATCCAGCCTGCGCGCTCGCGCCCGACCGCGCGCTGCTCGACCATGCGCGCGACGACGCGGCTGCACCGGAAGGTGACTTCGTTTATCGCCAGATCGGGGCAATGGCCACGGCCACGGCCGGATGCACCTGATCATCGAATTCGACCAGGCGTCGCCGCCATCAATTGCGGCATGGAGCTGGCGACCACTCGAATCTATCCTGCGGGATATTGTTGCCGCGCCGTCTTGCGAAGTATACGTGCACTGTAAGAACCCAGCCCTTTCCCTAGGTTTCCTTCACAATTTGGCCCGCATCATTCGCCCGCAGCGTTTTTGTGCGGGAGAATTGTTATGTGGCGACCGAGAATTGCAACCGATACCGTCCAGGACTTCGTCGACTACGCGCTGTCTTGGCTCGACGAGCACCGATACTCGCTCAGCGTCGATGCCGATCTCGGGCGCTGGGCCTCGACCATGGCGGAGACCTCGCCGAGCGCCTTCGTCAATCCAGCCTTTGATCCGCGCTGCAGCCGGCTGACACCGGAGGACAGCTTCTGGCTCGATGTCCGGGCCGGTTCGCAGACGATCGCCACCTGCGCGACACGCCTCTTCGTGACCGATGACGTTTTCGATCTCCTGCGCAGCATGCGGCTCTGGCTCGCCGAACCGCCAGCGCGCTACGGCAGGCTGAGGGTCACGCCGCCGCCCGGCAGCCCCGCGATCGCCGGCAATGTCGGTCACGAGGGCGGGCTCTGGGTCCACCCGCTGCACCGCAAGCGCGGGCTCTCGGTGATCCTGCCGCATCTCGCCCGCGCGCTTTCGGTGCGCGAATGGCAGCTCGACTGGCAGACCGGCATCGCGCGCCAGGGCATCGGCGAGTGCGGCATCGCCAGCTGGGCCTATGGCATGCCGCATGTCGAACGCTGCTTCGACGGAGACTTCCCGCTCACCGACACGCGCGAGCGGTTCTACATAGTCTATATGAGCCGGGCGGAGCTAATGGCCGGTCTTGAGCTGGACAGCGTTGCCGGGCTCCTCCCGGATCGCAACCAGCAGCCGCGTCACACGCGCGCGCTTGTCATGGAAGGGTAGGATGAGCCGCGTGTAGTGGTGGCTCGTATCGCCGAGATTGCAGCGCAAGCGGTGGAGCCGCGGCGCGGCCGACATCCGCACCGTGTTGTAGTCGCGCATCAGGCTCTCGGCCCAGATCTTCACCGGATGGGCGCAGGGCGATTCATAGCGCGCGATCGGTACGGCGTAGCCGAACAGTTCGAAATGGAAGTTGTGCGGATCGCTATTGCTTACATCGACGATGTGCAGCTTGCCGATGATCTCGGCCCGGGCGAGCTGGACGGTGTCGATGTTGGAGAAGCGGCAAGCGCCGGCGGCGCGCAGGTCGCTCCAATACTCGTAGAGAGTGCCCAGGGGATCGCCGCGCTGCGGCAGGCTGTCGAGCTTGAGCACTCGCCGCTCGACATAATTGCCATCGCTGTCGGAGCTCACATCGACGAGGTCGGAGCGCACGAAGGGCAGGGTCTGGGCGCCGTCCGCGGGAACCGCCGCGTCCGAGCGCGGCGCCCGGTAGAATGCCTTGAACGGGATCGGTTCGGCCGCCTCGGGCTGAGGCGGCTTCGGCTGGGAGGTGGAGGCCGCCCAGCAGCCCTGCTCGCGGCAGAGCCCCGCTGCATCGGCATAGGCCTGGGCGGTGTGCTCGAAACCGGCGATGTGCTCGATGGTCGAGAGCGCGCGCAGATAGCTGCAGCCCTCAGCCGAGGCGCAAACGACCTCGGCAGGCAGCTGCGGTATGCCGCGCGGTACGTGCATCACTCGCCGTCGACGTCCGTCCGGCCGGCCATGCGCGTCATGATCAGCAGGCAGGCCGAGCGAAGCCGCGGATCCTTGATGCCGTAATAGGCGCCGAGCACCATCGAGGCTTCTTTGCGGGTAAGCTCGGCCGCGCCGGCGCCTTCCTCGGCATGCCCGGTCTCGTCGAGACCTTCGAAGAAATAGGACAGCGGCACATCGAGAATGCGTGCGAGCTGATAAAGCCGGCTGGCGCTGATCCGGTTCTCGCCGGTCTCGTATTTCTGCACCGCCTGAAAGGAGAGCCCGACCTTGGCGCCGAGCTCGGTCTGGGTCATGCCCGACTGGGCACGACGCAACCGAAGCTGGCCGCCGACATGCTGGTCAATCGGATCGGGACCATCGACGATGACCGTGCGGCGCTTGAAGGTTACCCCGCCGGCATCGGGATCGGTAGCGGACATCACCTTGGCCAAGTTTATCTCCTTTCGGACGAAACTATAAAAGATAGCGCGCTATTCCGATCTTAGCAATTTTATGGAGAACGTGGTTAACCCGCCCCCAGCAACTGCCTGGCCGCCACGCAGTATAAAGCTCCCGGCGGCAGTGTGCGATGGGATCGTGAAGCAATTCCCGCTTAGGCGCCGGCGGCCCGGATGGCATCATCGCCCCCAAGCCTGAGGAGCAGCGCATGAGCGAGCCCGCCGTTCTCACCGAGGTCGAAGGCACGACCCTCTGGATCACGCTCAACCGGCCCGAGGCGATGAACGCCATGTCCGCCGCGGTTGTTGCAGGACTCGACACGGCGGTGGACGAGATCGAGCGCGACGCGCGGCTGCGCGTTGCGGTGATTACCGGGGCGGGCCGCGCCTTCAGCGCCGGCGGCGATCTCAAGGCCTTTCGCGAGAATGTCAGCGCCGGCAGACATGATCGCTTTCTTGAGGATCTGCGCCGTGCGCAGGACGTCTTCGACCGCGTCGAGAAGCTGCGCTGTCCGGTGATCGCCGCGGTCAACGGCGCTGCCGTCGCGGGCGGGCTCGAGCTCATTCTCTGCTGCGATCTCGTCATCGCCGCCGAGAGCGCGCGGATCGGCGACGGCCATGCGACATGGGGGCTCATTCCGGGCGGCGGCTCGACGGCGCGGCTGCCGCGCCGGGTGCCGCCCGGCATCGCCAAGATGCTGCTGCTCACCGGCGAACTCTGGCCGGCGCGGGCGCTCCTCCCCTCAGGTCTCGTCAACGAGGTCGTGGCCGACGATCAGCTGCGCCCGCGCGTTGCCGCGCTTGCCGAGCAGCTCGCGGCCAACAGTCCGCTCGGCCTCGCCTGGATCAAGCGGCTCGCCGATGGCGGGCGCGACCAGCCGATCGAGACGGCGGCGCGCGCCGAGCTCGCCGCCTTCGAAAGCTATGCCAAAAGCGCCGATCTGCTCGAGGGGCTCACGGCGTTCGAGGAGAAGCGCAAGCCACGCTTCACCGGCCGATGAGCTACGTCAGCGATGTACATCATTGAGAATTCTTTCGCGCTCCCTCACTGACGCAGTCGGCCTCCCGAAATCGGGAAATCCGCAAGGCCAGCCTAGCACAGCACCCCTCAGCAGCGGTGGCCGAGGCGATGGCGCGGACGGCGCTCGGCATGGCGGGGCACGGATCGGCGGCCGATTGACGAGCCCGCGCGGCGCCAGCGAAGATGGCGGCGCATTCGGGGAGGAACGGATGAAGCCGCATTTTGCTGCGCTCGGCCTCGCGCTCGCTTGCGCCGCGCTCACCCAACCAGCCGCCGCGCAGATATCCAAGGCGCCGCCGGACGTGCGCGCGAAAATCGCCGAGATGGGCGCCGGGCTCGACGGCCCCCTCGTCAAGGAGACGATCGGGCTCTACGTGCCGCTGGCGAAAGCGGCGCCGCCCCTGGAGCATGTCAAGGTCGTAACCGACCTCGCCTATGGCGCGGACCCTAAACAGAAGCTCGACCTCTACGCGCCGGAAGGACGCCACGGCATGGCGGTGGTCGTCTTCATCCATGGCGGCGGCTATGTCGGCGGCGACAAGAACGGCTATGGCGGAGCGATCTATGCCAATGTGGCGCGCTATTTCGCGCGGCAGGGCATGCTGGGGGTCAACGCCAATTACCGCCTCGCCCCCGCGGCCCCCTGGCCCGCCGGCGCCGAGGATGTCGGCAAGGTGGTGGCGTGGCTGAAGCAGAATGCCGCCGCTTATGGCGGCGACCCGCAACGCATCTTCCTCTTCGGCCATTCCGCGGGTGCGACGCACGTGGCGAGCTACGTCTTCGACGCGGCGCTGCGCAAGGGCGAGCCGGCAGGGATCGCGGGCGCGATCCTCGCGAGCGGTGAATACATGGTGGCGCCGGGGGTTCCACCCAATGTCCGCGCCTATTTCGGCGAGGATCCGAGCCTCTATCCGGCACGCTCGCCGATAACCCACGTCGGCGAGAGCAAGGTGCCGCTGCTCCTCGCCACCGCGGAATACGATCCCGTCTTCCTGGCGGTGCCGACCTATGCTCTGGCGAGCGCCGTGTGCCGGCGCGACGGCAAATGTCCCCGCTTCGTCTGGCTTCAAGGCCACAACCACATCTCGGAGACAGCCAGCTTCGACACCGGCGACGAGGAGTTGGGCCGCGCGGTGGTCGATTTCGTGCAGTCGGTGCGGTAGCAGGGTGCCGCAAAGCGATCACGAATCCTGGAATTGCAGTCCTGCACCGTGACCGGGGAAGACAGTCATGCCGGATGAGCAGACCGCGCCCGACAGCACCGCGGCGCGGGTGGCCTTGTGGCGGGCCCTGCACGTTCAACTCGACCCGCCGCCGCATGTGCTCGAGGATGAGATCGGGCTGAGGCTGCTGGCACCCGAAGAGGGCTGGCGCCGCCGCCCGGATATGGACCCGGACGGGACGCGTCTCTTCCGCGCCTCGATCGTCGCCCGCGCCCGCTTCATCGAGGATCTCGTCGCGGAGCGGGCCGCAAGCGGCGTCGGCCAATATGTGATCCTCGGCGCCGGCCTCGACAGTTTCGTGCAGCGCAAGCCGGAGCTCGCGTCGACGCTGAAAATCTTCGAAATCGATCGACCCGGTCCCCAGGCCTGGAAGCGCCGGCGCCTCATCGAGCTCGGCTTCGGCATCCCGCAATGGCTGCGGCTCGTGCCGGTCGACTTCGAGACGGGGGGCGCATGGTGGGAGCGGCTGGCGGCCGCCGGATTGGAGGCCGCGCGGCCCACCATCGTCGCCTCGACCGGGGTCAGCATGTATCTCACCAGGGCGGCGGTCGCCACCAGCTTGCGCCAGATCGCGGCACTCGCGCCGGGATCGACGCTCGCCATGAGCTTTCTGCTGCCACTGGAGCTCGCGGATCCCAAGCTGCGTCCGGGACTCGAGCGCGCCGTGCAAGGGGCGCGCGCCAGCGGCACGCCATTCATCAGCTTCTTCACGCCGGCAGAGATCGTGACTCTGGCGCACGAAGCTGGCTTCAAGGAAGCCCGGCACATCTCGGCGGCGATGCTCGCTCAACGCTATTTCACCGGCCGCAGCGATGGCCTCCGCCCGCCCGACAATGCCGAAGAACTGCTGGTGGCAAGCCGCTGAGCGGCAAAGCGATCCTGCGTCCTTCGACAAGCTCAGGATGAGGAAAATTCTTTGCAGCCCGCAGACAAATGAAAAGGCGCCGGGCGGCGAACCGCCCGGCGCCTTTCGTGGCGAGCTCAGAACGCGATCTGAGTCCGCATCGCGATGGCGTCGAAATGAGCGCCGCCGGCATCCGGCCTGTCCACCAGCCCATGCAGGTAGTTGAACATGAAGCGGATGTTGGTGATCGGATACCAGTTGAGGCCGAGCGTGTAGACGTGCTGCTTGCCGCCGTGCACGTCCTTGTCGTTGAGATCGGCAAAGCTATAGCGCGCAGCGACCTCCCAGGCTCCGGCACCGCCTCGCGAGAAGGACAACGGATGCGCCGGCGTGATGCTGCCATAGGCGCCGGTGGCCGGCAGGTAGTGCCGCTGCTCGCCGGTGAGCGTGTAAGCCGCCTGCGCGTAATAGCCGTCGAAATTCACCGTCGGGCTGCCGCCCCTGCGATCGATGCCGACGTGATAGTACTCGGCCTGGCCGTAGAGGCTGCCCCAATTACCGGCGAACTCAGGGCCGACGGCATAGGCGCTCTCGGTGTTGAGCGTGCCGGTATTGAGGAAGGTGGTCGGCGAGATGCGCAGCTCGGGCCGGTCGGAGAGCGAAAGCTGCTCGTTCTGGCCTTGGAACTGATATTCGCCATTGGCGCCGATATGCAGCGTCGCCGTGGGCGTCTGCACCAGCTGGTAGGCAGCGCGCAAGGTGCTGCCGAGCTGCTCAGGCTGGGTATGGCTCGTGCCCGCGGTTGGACCGGTGACGAAGGCGCCGAGCCAGGCGCGGTCGTTGTTCCAGGTGAAGCCGAAGGCCGAACGGGCATCGCTGCCCGAGATGCTGGTCACCACCGACTGGATCGAGGCGCGCTCCATGAACATGATGTCGTTGGAGCTGATTGCTTCGTCGAGCGTGAAGGGAACGTCGATATAGCCGAGCGTGACGCCGACCTGCTTCAGCCCGTTATAGGTGACGAACGCATTCTCGATGCCGGTGCTGGGCGTCGCGTCCGTCGAGCCGCCGAAATCGTAGATCAGCGCGTAGTTCCAGTCGCCGGCAAACTTGCCGAGAACACCGATGCGCGCGCGCCGGGCGTTGGCGCCGCTATGCAGATTGACCGGCGTCGTGCCTTGCGGCCGCACGCTGAGATAATCGCCGACGTCGAAATGGAGGCGGCTGGTCAGCGCGATGCAGTTCTCTCCGTCGGCGGTGCAGATGCTGGGACGGTTGCCGGCGGACATGGTCACCAGCGCATTGCCGCCGGCGGGATGTTCCTGCGCCTGCTTCGCCTGGGACTGCGCCTGCGCGGCATCCTGCTGCGCCTGGCGGGCCGCGGCCTGGCTGTCATTGACCTGGCCCTGCAGGCCCTGGAGCTGTTGCTGGAGTTGCTGGATCTGCGATTGCAGCGACTGCATCTGGCTCGAGATGCTGGTCTGCGCCGCCGCCGGATAGGCCGCAAGCAGCACGGCGCCGGAAAGCGCCGTACCCATAAGCGAGTGCTTCAACGTCATCGGCTACCTCTAAATGCTGGCTGAAACGAAAGGAGTCGGCGGGCGGCAAAGCTCTCCCCTGCCGCACGCGACGGGCGCGATGCTAGTCGGCGCGCATGTCGCTAACGAGAAAGTTTCATGACATTTGGATGAATGCGCGCACGAGTTGCGGCCCAACCATACTCGGGCCGCCCGTCGCAGAGAGCGCCGAAATCAAAAACAGATTGTTCGGTAGCCGCGAATAATCGACGCTATTGCGCTTCGCCGCTCTCGAGCGCCGCCAGCTCCTTGTGCAGATGCTTGCCGGCCGGCGTCAGGATGGCGACGAAATAGGCTTCCCGCAGGCGGCGCTGGGCGCGGGCGGTACGCACATAGCCGCGGGCGCCGAGATGGAGGAGTGCCGTATGCGCCGCCCGGACCGCCCAGTCGCCGGCATCGATCCGCGACTTCAGCACGCGGCGCAGATACTCCCGGTCGGTTTCGAGCGGCGTCAATGAGAGCGCCTCGGTCTCGCGCTCCAAAGCATCGAGCGCCTCGGCCAGCGGCTCGGCCTGCTCGGGCAGGTAGCGGTTGACATGGCCCAGCGACCGCCCTGCCCGCTCGATCATCGCCAGGCAGTCGCGCATCACACCGATGCCAAGGCCGTTCTGCAGCAGGATGAAGCTCGGCCGGACGCGCGGGATGAGATCCTCTGCCGGCGCCGAGAGCACGCGCTCCTCCGGCACCAGGCAGTCGTGCAGCGCTACGGCCCAGGTGCGAGTTCCGTCGAGCGCGACAAAGCTCGCGCGCTGCTTCGCCTTCACCCCTTCCATGTCGGTGTCCAGTAGCGCCATGACGTGACTGCCGTCCTCGTCGGCGAAAATCGCGCCGAAGACGTGGCCGGGGCCGAGATTGGAGACGAAGGGAACGACGCCGGATACACGGTAGCCGCCGTCCACCTTGCGCCCTTTGAGGCGGATCGGCTCGATACCCGAGAAGGCCTTCATCGGGTTGGAAAGCGCGGTGCCGCCGAGCAGCTCGCCGCTCGCGACGCGGCCGAGATAATCCCTGCGCAACGCCTCGTTCGGCGTGAGTGCCAGATACCAGGCGCAGGCGTCCTGGCACCACATGCAGAAGGCGGTGGAGAGGCATTCCTCGGCGACGAGGGCGAGGGCGCGGACGCCGTCCCAGAGCCCGCCGCCTGCCGGGGAGACATGCGCGCCATAAGCGCCGGCGCCGCCCAGCGCGCGCAGCACCTCCTCGGGATAGAAGCCCTCGAGATCGATGCGGTTGGCGAGCGGCGCGAGCCGCTGCACGACGAGCGCCCTCACCTCCGCGAGATCGACCGGCGGGGCGCGCAACGTCGTGGCGGCCGCGCCGGGAAGCGCGCGGCCGCTGATGGCGGGATCGTCAGGCAAGATCGACGGTGACGGGAACGGGGTTGCGGAAGGTGCCGGTCACCGGCGACCAGCGCACGGCATGCGCCACCAGCTCGTCGAGCGTGGCGCGATCGGCATCACCCTCGACATGGGCGCGGATGCGCACGGCGGTGAAGCCCACCGGCTTCGGCCCGAGATCACCGACGCCCCAGACCGACGTGATGTTGATGTCGCCCTCGAGCTCGAGCTCGATGCGGGTCAGCGCGATGCCGCGATGGACAGCATTGGCATGGATGCCCACCGAGATGCAGGAGCCGAGCGCGGCGAGCGCCGCTTCCGACGGGTTGGGCGCGGTGTCGTCGCCCAGCAGCGCTGGCGGCTCGTCCACAACATGCACCGGCAGATTGCGGATGTAATTGAGGTGGCGGAAGCGCCCTTCGGCAACCGTCCGGCATTTCGCCGTCCGCACCTGGCTCGGATCGGACTTGCCCTTGGCCGCGAGCTGCGCCAGGCCCTGGCCGTCGACCGGAGTGAGCCGCGTCTTGGTGGTGGTGGTCGCCATGTAATCGCTCCTCTGTTGGAAGAAAATGCGGGTGCGCCGCCGGGATCAGTTTTCGGGATGCCAGGCGTAGCGGCGGATCACCGCAAGGCAGCAGCTATCCATAGCGAAACCCAGGATGCCGATGAAGAGGACGATAGCCGCGAGATTGTCGTAGCGCAGCGTGTCGCGCGCATCGTTGATGGCGTAGCCAAGCCCGGAGGTGACGCCCAGATACTCCGCCGGCACGAGAATGATCCAGGCGATGCCGACGGCGAGGCGGATGCCGGTGAGAATGTCTTGCGCCACGGCCGGCAGGGTGATGCGCCAGAGCATCCGCGCGGGCCCGGCCCCGAGATTGCGTGCGACCTTGTGCCAGTTCGG
>Ga0134125_10001705_pt1 | contig 26795 bp, 22 predicted proteins | sample KB31751_FD_96464 | JGI IMG/M metagenome (GOLD analysis project Ga0134125, IMG submission 96464) | Terrestrial soil microbial communities with excess Nitrogen fertilizer from Kellogg Biological Station, Michigan, USA - KB3-175-1 | ecosystem: Environmental > Terrestrial > Soil > Unclassified ...
CAGCCGGATGATGCACTGATTCCGCTAAGAGGAACCTCGCGTCCGGCGCCAGTGGAACCCAACGCCACAAAGTGGTATGGGCAAGCACGTAGCTGTTGAAGATACGAGCTCTGTTCCCTGGCCCTAATCTTGCTTAGCGTTGCAGTCATGAGTCAGCCAACGACCGCAGCCCCGGAGGACTGTCACACCGAAGCGAGCCTCACCCGCGAAGGTCTGAAAGAAAAAGTTCTCGCTTGTCTCGCCGATGCGGCGGAAGCGCGCGGCATGCGCGCCGACCTCAACCTGACTGACAGTTCCGTCCTTCTGGAATCCGGCCTCGATTCGCTGGGGTTCGCCATCCTCGTCGTCCGCCTGGAGGAAAGCCTGGGATACGATCCGTTCGTTCTGATGAGCGAGCCAGTCTATCCGAAAACCTTCGGCGAATTTCTCGACATCTACATGCGGCATTTGCCCGTTTCCGCCCCCGTCGAGCACTAAGCTTCCAGTCGTCCCGTATCCCGGCGCGGCTTTCACGGTAATAGTATGTAAGAGCTCGTGAACTCCCTTCCTGCGCCGAGGCAAGCGATGAGGAAACTCGCAATCGCCCTGTGTCCCGCAATTCTGCTCGCCCAGACTGCCCCTTCGTTCGACGTCGCGACCGTCAAGCCGAGCGATGCGCTGAAAAATGCAGGCTTGGCGTCTGGCTGGTCAATTTCGGCCTCTCACAATGGCCTGAAGATCATCGGTACCCTCCAGACATTCATCAGGTACTCTTATGGCGCCCAGGATGGATACGCATACGGCGGCCAGGATCTCCGGATCTCAGGTGGTCCACCGTGGCTCGATCGCGATATGTGGGAGATCGACGCGAAGGCTGATCGTCAGGTCACGGCCGGCGAGCTGAAGCGGATGCTGCAATCGCTTCTGACCGAGCGTTTCAAATTGGCTGTCCATCCGGAAACGCGCGAGCTTCCGGTCTATTCCATGGTGCCCGCGAAAGGCGGACCCAAACTCCAGCGCGGTGACGACCATCTGCGCGGCAGCTTCAGCATCAGCGGAACATTCCTCCGCGGCACGATAGACTCCGGCGCATTCGCCGCCCATCTGACGTCCACGCTTCATCGCCCCGTCATCGACAATACCGGCCTCCAGGGCATTTGGAAATTCGACCTGACCTGGGCGCCGGACGACGTCACCACCGGCCCTTCCATCTTCACTGCAATCCAGGAGCAACTCGGCCTGAAACTGGAATCGGCGAAGGGCCCCGTCCAGGTTCTTGTCATCGACCGCGCCGAAATGCCCTCAGGCAACTGACGGAAGCTAAACTGGCTTTGTGCTGCGTATCGATCGGATTGAAACGGTTCAGGTCCCGCCCCGCTGGGGTTTGCTTCGCGTCATTGTGGATGGCGGTCTCGCAGGCTACGGCGATTACAGCGTGGAAGGCCAGCTCAGTTCCACCGAAGCCCTGGTTCACGAGCTTTCCGAACACTTCATCGGACAGGACGCGCGCGATCTTCGCCGCCTGGTCCGTGGCTGCTACGACCAGAATTTCTACCACGGCGGACCGCACTACATGTCCGCGCTCGGCGGCATCGAGATGGCTCTGTGGGACATCCTCGGCAAAAGCCTGAACCAGCCTGTTCACCGCATGCTGGGCGGCCGGGTTCGCGACAAGGTCAAGGTCTATCGCTGGGCCGGCGGCAATAACAACGCGCCCGGCGCCGCGGCCGAAGAGGCGGCGAAGGTGGTCTCCGAAGGTGCGCGCGCGCTGAAGATGAACGCCTGCCCGCCCCTCGCGGCTATCGATACATACGGCGGAATTCGCGCGGCGGTCGATCGCGCCCGGGCAGTGCGGGATGCGGTCGGCCCCGAAATCGATATCGCGTTTGATTTTCACGGACGCTGCAACGTCCCCATGGCGCGCCGTCTGGCGAAAGAGCTGGAATTCGCGAATCCGCTCTTTTACGAGGAGCCCGTGCGCCCGGATTTCAATCGCTGGCTGCCGGAGATCGCGGCGACCACACACATCCCCATCGCGACCGGCGAGCGCATGCACACGGTTTCGGAATTCGCGGCCGTAGTAGCGGCGAAAGGCGCCCACATCCTTCAGCCGGATCTTGTGCACGTTGGCGGGATCATGAATACGGCGGAAGTGGCGTCGCTTGCCGAGGCGAACGGTATCGCGCTCGCCCCGCACTGCCCGCTGTCACCCATCATGTTTATGGCCTCGCTCCAGGTAGTCGCGCAATCCCGCGCCGGCTGGATTCTCGAATGGTCGAAGGGCATCCACTACAACTCTTTCGGTGCGAAAGGCGAGGTCGATCCCTGGCTTCGTTATGTCGCCGAGACTGACTGGCCGCTCTTCGATACCGACGAATCCGGCCACCTCCCCGTCACCGAAAAGCCGGGACTCGGCGTCGATATCAACTGGAAAGAGGTCCAGCAGGGCGCAAAAGAAGGCACCAAATGGCGCGACCAGTTGATGGAATTACCCGACGGCACCAAGGCTAACTGGTAAACGTTCTCAACAATCTGCGCCTCTCGAACGTCCTGATTGCATGAAGTCAGGATTTGTTGCGCTCGCGCTCACTCTGGCGCTTCTCGGCCAAACCAGGCAGGCGTTCGAAGCCGTCTCGATCCACGAGAATCCCGGCCCATGGCACGTCCTGGTCGGCTACGCTCCGTCCGGGCCACGGCTTACCCTCGAAGGTTGGCGGATCATCAACCTGGTCGAGGAAGCATACAGTCTGAAGCAATACCAGATCACCCTGCCCAGGGGCGCAAACGACATCGTTTTCAACATCGTCGCAAAAGCGGAGGGCAATTCGGAGCGTTCGAAATCCGAATTCCGCCCGCTGTTGCAAACGATGCTCGAGGAACGCTTCCATCTGAAGTTCCACCACGAACAACGTGAGATGCCTGTCTACGCACTGGTCATCGGCAAGGGAGGTCCCAAATTCCACGAAAGCGCCCCGGAAACCGTGTTCAAATCCAACCACGGCGTCAACGGACGCAATCAATACATGGACCTCACGCAGGCGACAATGCAAATGGTCGCAGACGGGATCGGCGGGCTCGACCGCCCGGTCATCGACAAAACCGGCCTCACCGGCAAATACGACATCCGCCTCGAAGCGACGCCAGAGTTCCGCATCAACCCCAACAATCCACAACCCAGCGACCTGCGAGTCTTCGACGCCATCCAGCAGCAGCTCGGACTCAAATTGGAAGCACGGAAAGAATCACTGGAAGTGATGGTCGTCGACCACGTCGAAATCCCATCCGGAAATTGACTGACGTCTACTTCAGAATCGGATCCAGCGCCTTCGCCAGTTCCTCATCCGTAATCGCCGCGGGCTTCACGTTTCTGTGAAGACTCCACCGCTCCACCTGTGTCACCGTGTGTTCCGGCAAAACCTTCGTCATCGGACCCAGCGTTTCGATCTCCAGGAATTCATTATTCGTAAACGTCTCGAACGAACAACCGAAATCCGGATAAGTCGCCGAAGGGTCGGCCTCCGCCTGCTTCACGAATGCCTCGCCATTCAACAGATACGCCGCCCACGTATCTTTGTTGAATGTCCCGACCTTTTCCGCATTTGAATTGTTCGGATCCTGCCGCAGCGTCAGATACTTCTTCGTAAACTTCAGCCGCGGGTCCGACAAGTCGGTATAGGCCCACATCGCCAGCGGATTCGTGACCTCCAGATTCTGCGGATGCGTCCCGCGCGGCGGAAATCCCGAGACCACCATCCCACCCGGCGCCATCATCGTCAGCACCCAGGGCGAGAATTCCAGCGCAAACAAGCCGTGATTCGTGATCCGATTCGTCACCGTCACCTTGTTTCCCGACGGCTCCATCTCAATCTCGATTTCCTTCTGCAGTTTCGTCAGCGGCTCCACCGGCGCAGTAGCAATCAGCCCGTTCGCCGTCACTTTGATGCTGACCGGCACATTATCCGGAGCCCACGTGGCCACGGGATCTTCGGGCGCTTTCCACACCCGGCTGCCGCCGCGAAGCTGAAAATCCTTCTCGCCGGATTTACCAATCTGATCCGCGAATTCCTTGAACAGGTTCTGCCCGCCAACAAATCCGAAGCGAATCACGCGCGGCCCCACATCCGCCGTCACAATGGCTTCAATCTCGCCATTCGTTACGCGATAGCAATTCTTCCAGCCCTTATACTCTGTCTTTTCCACCTTCACCGCGGCGGACGCGCTTATAGCTGTCAATGCGAAAAGAACCCCCGGAATAATAGCCTTCAGCACTCGTTTCTCCTCAAGCGGGAATGTGCAGTCGCGGAACCCGGTCCGCCACCGGCGGCATCGCCGGAAAATCCGTGAACGGCTCGCTCTGATACCAATACCCCACCGAGTAATAATTATCCGCGCGATCGTCCGCATGCCCGTGCTCGATCGTATGCTTCAGATACTTCGTAAACGTCACCGGATTATCGCCATGCCAGCGATAGCAGCAGTAACGCCCACCCGCGCGTTCCGGCGCCACAATCAGCGGCGCCCCATAGAAATGATGCGCAAACGGAATCGCGCCATCGCGCCCGCCGAAATCCCAGCTCCCGAGGAAATAATCCTCGAGTCCAGTCCCATTGATGACAGGCTTCGTTTCGTCATCGACGAAAATCATGTCGTCGCCCTCGCCCATCCAGTTGTCCGCATTCTGCAGCACGCCCAGCGTCACCCCCATCAGATGCCCCCGCCCGTGCGCTTCCATGAACACATGGTTGTGCTTCCCATCCAGATTGATCTTCGGATTCTCGCCCGTGATCGCGACCTCGGGTGCATTCTGCCGGTACTGCGCATGGAAATACATCGCATCCGCCGGGAGCGACGGCACTAACTGATAATCGATGTTCGAATAAAACGCGCCCACCTGCTGCGGACCCTCGTTCGTGACCGTCATCCGCGCCGATCGCCGGAACGGCATCGCGAAATAGCAATTCAGTGATTTCCCCGGCGAGCACGCCACAAACGCCGATTCGAAAATCTGATACTGTCCCAGGTTCAGCCCGAAGAAATCGCCCACCGGCACTTCCACACTGGGCTTCGCGTTGCCATCCCAGTACATCCGCAGCACAAGTTCTTTCAGATGGGCCACGCTGTTGGCAGCAATCGTAAACCAGATGTGCGTGATCACGCCCGGCCCGGTCGCATTGAACAGCTCCTGCGTATCGCCCGCCTTCACGACGAAACGATCCGCATTACCTCCCGTCCGGTCATAGCTCGATTGCTTGAGCGATTTGTATCTCTGAGCTAAAGCATATTTCGGCAGGAAATTCGCTTCGCCCGCCGCGGATGACGGGGATGCGGTTTGAGCCTTGCTTGCCGCCGGAACAGCCGCCGAGATACCCGCCCAGGCCCCCAGGCGCTGCAGAAATCGGCGCCGCGCGTCCGGTGCGGAGTGAGTTTTCGCGTCCATCGGAATACCTCCCTCAAGGTGTCCTCAGACAGTCTACTCCACCACACACCGGATACGCTCCGGCGCCATGAAGAACAGTGTGGACGCTTACTTCACCGCCAGCCAGGCGTGCTGCTTGCTGCTCTCGATTTCCGTTTCCAGAATCCGGAGCTGCCGCAGCCCGTCGGCAAACTGCGGATAATCGAGGGGCGCGTTCGGATCGAGAATCGATCCATAGAACCGCCGGAAAACCTGTTTGAACGTATCGTCGTAACCTTCGCTGTGTCCGCCCGGCAGATCGGCAAACGAGCGCGCGCCCGCATGCAGCAGCGAGGGATCTTTCACGATGATCTGGTTCGGCGAATTGCGATGCCCAATCCAGAGCTCATCCGGCTTCTCCTGATCCCAGCTCACCCCGGATTTCGTCCCGAAAATTTCGATATTCAGCCGGTTCTTCCGGCCCGCCGAAACCTGGCTTGCCGTATACGCCCCGCGCACGCGATCTCCCATCCGGAAAATCACCGATCCGAAGTCTTCCGTATCCACGTCGTACTCGGTGTAATCGTTGGGCGTCAGCGTCTTGCCGGCGAAAGCTTCAATCTGCCCCTTCGGCTTCTTGCGTTTCTTGTGGAAGATCTGCAAATCGGCGCAGACTTCCGTAATGCGCAGCCCGGTGATGTGTTCCGCCATATCGCAGAAATGCGACCCGATATCCGCCACCGTGCGCGAAGGCCCGTTGTCTTTCGTCTCGATGCGCCAGCTATAGTCCGTATCGAACAGCAGCCAGTCCTGCGAGTAGGTGCCCTGCACCACCAGAATTTCGCCGAGCTCACCCGCGGCCACCATCTGGCGCATGTTCTGTACCTGCGGATAGTAGCGAAGGTTGTGGCACGTGCAGTTGCGGAGCTTCTTCGCCGATGCGAGCGACACCAGCTCCGCCGCTGCGGCCGACGACGTCGCCAGCGGCTTCTCGCAGATCACGTGCTTCCCGGCTTCCAGCGCGGCTTTGGAAATCGGCGCGTGATACGCGTTCGGCGTGCAGATATCCACCGCATCAATCGTCGGGTCCGCAAGGACCTCTTTATAATCGGCCACTCCTTTCTCGGCCCCGAACTCTTTTGCATAGCGTTCGGCCTGGGCGACATTCACATCCACAATCGCGGCAATGTCGACAAACCCGAGGCGGCGGATCGCCTCCACGTGAACCCGGCCCACGAACCCGGTTCCGATCACGGCGGTGCGTAGCTGCTTTTTGCTCATAGGGGTCATTATAATGGAGCACATGATCACCGCCGGCCGCCGTTCCGCACGGTTCGTTCTGCTTGCCGCGGGTCTGATAACGGTGTCGCTCGGCGCAGCGCTCGCCTGGCAGATGCCATGGCGCCAATACCGCGGCCAGGACAACATCGAGCTCCCTCCCGACTATCAGGAAAAAACGGAATGGCAGTTTGCCCGCCTGATCTATCCGCAATACAGCGGCGGATACGGCCGCGGATTCTACGGACGGCGCCAGAGCTGGACGACGGACTACGATTCCGCCGACCGCCACGTCGCTCGCGCGTTGCGGCGCCTCACACGCATTCACGTTCGCTCCGTCGAGCAGCCAGTCAGCTTCGATGACGGCGACGACGCTTTCAATTACCCCTGGCTGTACGCCGTCGAAGTCGGACACTGGCAACTCACCGATAGCCAGGTGAAAAAGTTTCGCGAATACCTCGACCGCGGCGGCTTTTTCATGTGCGACGACTTTCACGGCACGCAGGAATGGGCCGTGTTCATGGCAAGTATGCAGCGAGTCTTTCCGGACCGGCCTATCGTTGATATCCCGGATTCCGATCCCATCTTCCACGTCCTTTACGACCTGTCTCATCGTTATCAGGTACCGGGCGAACAATATTTGCGAAGCGGCCGCACCTATGAAAAGGATGGCGTCAACGCCGAATGGAAAGGCATCTACGACGAGAAGGGGCGCCTGATGGTAGCGATCTGTCACAACATGGATCTCGGCGACGCCTGGGAATGGGCCGACCTGCCCCAGTACGACGAAAAATTCTCCGCCCTCGCCTTTCGCATCGTGTCTAACTACGTCGTCTACGCGATGACGCACTGAAGTGGGGGCGGTCCTCCGGACCGACTCTCTCACCGCACGCCCTCCACTACTACGATTAGCTATCGTCGATCTTCGCCGTTCCGTGATAAGCTGAGCATCACAGAATGCAACTCGTCCGCATCGCCCTGATCCTCCTGATAACCGGGCCGATTTCCGCTGCAACCCTCAACATCACAGTCAAAGATCCCAGCGGCGCTCTGGTCTCCCAGGCCGGCGTGATCGTCACGCCGCCGCAAGGCGCCCCCGCGCAAAGCAGGAACACGGACGCTCACGGCCGCGCCGCGTTTGACCTTCCCGCCGGTCACTACGGCGTCTCCGTTACCCGCGCCGGATTCGAACCCGCCGAACGCGATGCCGCCCTCGAAAATCCGTCCCTTGACTTGACCGTCAACCTTACACTCACCGCTACCAGCACCACCATGCGGATTTCCGGCAAGCGCTCGCCGCTCGCCAACTCCGATCCCAACTACCAGGCCCTGCGCAAAGGCCGCTTAACCCAGGTTTACCGTGTCTCCAATTTCACCCTCACCCGCGATGTCGGCACTTTCAACTTCCGCGCCGGCGCATTCAGTTTCCTGCCGCCCGTCCTCGGTCACGTCACCACCGGAGTCTTCGTCGGCGATGGAAACTTCACGTTAGACCCGGCCCTCAAACTCGCCGCAAACCATCTCCATCACATGATGGGAGCCGACGCCGTCGATGAAGATTTCACTGCCCTGGTCGTTTACTTCAGCGATGCCACCTTCGACGAAGTGAAAAAAAACGGCCAGCTTGCCGACGAATCGACCCAGCGCCAGGAAGACGCACTGAAGCGAGTCAAAGAGCTCATCGAAACCCGCCGCGAGCCGAATCTGCTCACCCGGCAGCTCACCATGCTCGAACGCCTGCTTGCGTTTGAGGACATCCCGAACTATGAGGCCGAGGTCCTCGAGGAGTTGTATAACCGCGAGAATCCCGGCTCCTTCCGCGCTTTCATCCGCGGCAAAAAGTACCCTGACCTCCGCTTCCTGCTCAATCCGCACGGCGCCATGCCCATGCTGCCCGCCCCCGAGGAAGTCGCCCTTCTGGACTTTGACCCGAACAGCTTCAGCGACGGCGTCTGGTACCTCTCGCATTTCGCCTCGGAGCTACGCACGGACCGCGCGAACTCCAGTGAAGACAAGCGGCTCATCGCGCCCGAGCACTACAAGCTCGATACTCTCATCCGCCGTGAGAACGCCCTTGGCAACATTCCCGATCTCGCGGTGACCTGCGAGATGCGCTTCCGCGCGCTGCAGGACAAGGTCCGCATGGTGAAGTTCGACATGGTGCCGGACCTGCAGGTCGCCCGCGTGACGTTCAAGGGCAATGACATTCCATTTGTCCAGGAAGGCCGCAGCCAGGACGGTTCCTTCTATCTGCAAATGCCGGAGCCCCTGGTCAAAGACCGAACCTACACCGTTGCGTTCGAATACTCCGGCGGTGAAATTGTACAGAGCCGCTATCCCCGTTTCACCATCCCGTCAAGCCGCATCTGGTATCCCACACCCGCGGGTCCGTCGAGCCGCGCCACCTATGACATGACGTTTCGGATTCCATATTCCGATCATTTGGTGGCAACGGGCGAATTGACCCGCCAGTCGCGCGAGAGTGGCTACGCCACGTCCGAGTGGGTCTCGAATCAGCCGATCGCCCAGGCCGTGTTTCGCTATACGACGGACGAGGAAGCATCCAGCAAATCGGAAATCGAACCCACAACAAACACGCCAATGACCGCGATGGTGGCCACCGGCGGCCGAGGCATCCTTCCGCCTTCGCTGAAAAATATTCTCCTTGCCACAGGAAATTCGATGCGTGTCTTCAATCAGTGGTTCGGCAAACCGGGAAGCCCCAACATCACGGTCCTGGTCGGTTCCGGCTACGATTCTTTGCCCAGCCTGGTGCTTGTACAATCCGCGGCAATTATCGGGTTTACTGCCGTGTACAGTCAGTCTTTGGTGGCCTCCCGCGGGCGCGGCGGGGGCCGCCCTCTCTCGCGCCCCGCCTTCGATGAGGCTTTCCCCATTCTCATGTCCAAACAGTGGTGGGGTTGTACCGTAAGCCCGGTGAGCGTGCACGATGCCTGGCTCACCGAAGGCCTCGCCAGCTTTTCAGGAAGTCTGTTCGATACCGCCGCCGGTGACTTCGACAACTACAAAGGGCACTGGACGCAGGGGCGTGAATTCCTTCTCGCGTCGAATCCATTGTGGGCGGGTAAAGCAAACGATATAGGACCCCTCTGGCTGGGTATCCTCAATGAAACCGGAGAAACTCCCCGCGCCGGCGCAATCCTCGACTCGTGGAAAGGCGGCTTCATCATCCAGATGCTGCGCTCCCTGTTCTGGGATCCGCGCACAGGCGACGCGGACTTCCACGCCATGCTGAAGGATTTCCTGCAACAGTTCAAAAATCGCGCGGTTTCGTCGGAAGACTTTGAGGCCGTCGTCGAAAAGCACATGAAGCCGGTAATGGATCTCGGCCATAACCACAGCATGGGCTGGTTCTTCTCCGAATGGCTCCTGACCACCGAAATCCCCAGTTACCGCCTGGAATACTCGCTCACCCCGCAACAAGGCGGCAAAGTCGTGGTCACCGGCAAACTGACGCAGAGCGGCGTATCTCCGGATTTCAAAATGCTCGTGCCGGTCTTCGGCGAATTCTCCGGCCGCAAGGAACGTATTCTCGTGGCCGCGCTCGCAGGCAGTTCTTCAGGAGAATTCAGAGTCATGCTCGACAGAATGCCGAAGCACATCCTGCTGAACATCAATCACGACATCCTCACGTATAAAGATGAAGTCGTTCAACTCAAGAAGTGACATCCACCAGCCGCAGATAAGACGCATAGCGCGCTCGCGCAATCCGGCCGGTCTCCACCGCCGCGAAAACCCCGCACCCAGGCTCCTCCCGATGCCGGCAATCGCGAAACCGGCACACAAACTCCCTGAACTCCGGAAACGCAGCAATCACTTCCGCCGCACTCACAGTCCCCAGCCCGAACTCCCGAATCCCAGGCGTATCGATAATGCGCGCCCCATTCCGCAACTCATAAAGTCGCGGCGCCGTAGTCGTATGCCGGCCCTTTCCCGTGCCCGCACTCACCGCCCCGGTTCGCGCATACTCTTCGCTTGCCAGTACGTTGAGCAGCGAACTCTTCCCTGCTCCACTGTGCCCGACGAATGCCGCCAGATTACCAGCCACTAACCCACTCAGTTCGTCAATGCCGCGGCCATCTGCAATCGAACAACAAACCACCGGCACCCCAGCGCTCCGATACAAATCCGCCGCATTCGCCGGATCCGCCAGATCGATCTTCGTAATGCAGAGAACCGGCTGAACGCCTCCGCGCGCGGCCGCAATCAGATACCGATCCACCAATCCTGGCCGAAACGGCGGATCCGCAATCGCAGCCACAATCACCACCACATCCAGATTCGCCGCAATCACCCGCTCACGATGCGGATTCCCCGGATCGGTCCGTGAAAGCGTCGTCCGCCGCTCCGCAATCGCCGTGACTTTCTCATGCCGGATCTCAACGCGATCGCCCGGCGCAACGCTGATCTCCGTGTGACACAGCCGCGGCTCGCCGCCATCGGCAATCAGACAAACTCCCGGCCCGATCCCGATCACCAGACCATCGGCTTCCACATCATAAGGCTTGCGATTTTTCCTTTTAGCCTTCACGGCCAGAATTGCATTGGTGCGCTCGTGGCGCTTCATCGCGCGGATGTCCGCCATCCCGCGCTTCTCCTGCCTTGTCATGGCTTTCGATTCTCCAGGTCACTGCTCCGGGGAAAAGAGACACGTCGGCTCTGACGGTCCCGGGAGGATTCGCGAGCGCGCATGCCGCGGAGGGCATCGCGCTCATGCAACTAGCGGACAGACATAGGCAGCCTTCAGCGTATCTCAATTCAGGCCTGCTCGGCCAACAGCACCCGCGTCTGTTCCAGCCCCCTGCTCCCCGCCGCCAGCAGACAAACTGCCGCCAGCACCGGACAGACCCCGGCCACCAGAATCGCCGGACCGAACTCTTTCTCCGGACCCAGAATCCACCCCGTAATCACCGGCGCAGCCGCCCCCGCCACCTGCGAAAGCGTATTCAGATAACCCACGCTGCGTCCCGCCATGTGGCGCGGAGAGACCTGCTGCACGAGCGCCCAGAAGCTCGCATTGCCCGTGCCGGTAGCGCAGATCGAAAACGCGAGCACCGGCAGAATCCACCCGCGGTCCCGCACGACCAGCAGCAAAAGCACCGCCGCCGTCCCCACATACCCCGCCGCCGCAAACATCACACGCGAGCGAAAAACGCCGATCCGCCCCGCCAGCCGGTCCGCCGCGAATCCCGCAATCACGTTCGTCCCCGCCATCGCAAACAGGCACGTCGAAACGATACCGCCCATCTGCAGCGTCGTGAAGCCCTTCGAGAGCACCAGATAACTCGGCACCCATGTGAGCACGAAATACCAGTAATAAGACGCCAGCAGAATGCAAAGCGAAAGCCCCCAGAACGCTTTCCCCCGCACCAGCGCGCGCCAGTTCACTGGCCCGGACGCCTGTACCGTTCGTGTCCGCACCCCCTCCCGCGGCGCGGCAAACCACCAGAACGGCAGCCACAGCAGCGCTCCCAGCCCGGTTGCGGCGAACATCGCGCGCCATCCGAAACGGTCGAGCAACGCAGCCCCCACCAGCGCGCCCAGCGCGGGACCGATGCTCTGCCCTCCGATATAAATTGCCGTCGGCAGCCCCTGATCCTTGCCCTCGAAATTGTTACGGATAAAACTCAGGCTCGCGAGCGGCCCCACCGATTCCGCGAATCCCAGCACCATACGCAACCCGATCACATCGCCGCTTCCCCGGCTCAACGCAATCGACGCCGACGCCACCGACCAGATCAGAAATCCAGCGGCATACGCCCGGCGAATGCCAAGCCGGTCCACCAGAAAGCCGCTCGGAATCTGAAACGCGCCATAGGTCCAGAAAAACGCCGAGAGCAGCACCCCCATCGCGGCGGGCGTGATCGCGAAATCGCGCATCATCGACGGCGCGGCGATACTCAGGTTGCCGCGATCCACATAACTGATCACGATCCCGAAAAACACCAGCGAGAGGACTGCCCAGCGCCGGTTCAAGCGCTCCGTCCGTAGACGAACTTCCCGTCTTTGATCACGCTGACGATGCCCTCCGGCTCGCGGTCGGGATCGTCATACGTCGAGTGGCTTCGAATTGTCGCGGGATCGAAAATCGTCACATCGGCAAAGTGCCCGCTTCGCAGCACCCCCCGGTCGTTCAGCCGCAGACGCGCCGCCGGCTGCGCCGTGATCTTGTGAATCGCGCGCGGCAGATCCATCCAGCCGAGTTCGCGCGTCACGCGGCCCAGCAGCTCCGGAAAAGTTCCGTACAGCCGCGGATGCGCTTTGCCATTGACGTAGAACCCATCGCTGATGACTGAACAAAGCGGATGCGAAATCAGTTGCCGCAGATTCGCTTCGCTCTGATTAAAGGAGATCACGTTGATTCCGGCCTCTTCCTCCACCAGAAGATCCAGCACGGTCAACGCCGGCTCGGCGCCGCGCTCGGCCGCCACTTCTTCAATCGTCCGCCCCACCAGCTTTCCACTCTGCGTCCCTGAAATCGTGATATCGCTCCAGAGTTGCGGGCGCGAGTGCTCCGTCTCTTCCGCAATGTGCGGCCGCAGCGCCTGATCCCGCAGTCTCCGCAGCAACTCGTCTTTGCCGCCTTCGAGTACCCACGCCGGAAGCCACTGTGTCAGAACCGTGCTGCCGCACTGATAAGGATAGATGTCGAACTCGACGTCCATCCCTTCCTCGCGGGCGGCCTCGATTTCATCAAGCGCCCGCTGCTGCAGATCCCAGTTAACACGCCCCGCCGCCTGCAAATGCGATATCTGCAGCCGGCATCCGGTCGCGCGCGCCAGAGAAAGTTGTTCGCGGACGGCATCTATAAGCCCTTCCGCATAGCTGCGCATGTGAGTAGCGTAGAGCTTCCCGCTGCGCGCCACGATCCGGCAAAGGTGCTCCAGTTCTGAGGCGCTCGCGCTCGAACCCGGCGAGTACATCAATCCGGTGGAGAAACCCGCGCATCCAGCGGCCAGTGCGTCTTCCAGAAAGCCGGACATGATCCCGAGTTCGCCCCCGGAGAGCGGCGCCAGCCTGTGTCCCGCAACGGCAATCCGCAAACTGCCGTGCCCCACCAGCGGGAACACATGCATCTTCGTGCTGCGTGCCTCGACAATTTTCAGATATTCAGATGCCGTCCGCCATCCCCACTGGTCCCTGCGCCCCAGAATGCCTGATGCAAATTCCCGCAGCCCACGTTCATCCCCAACAAATGGAAACGGCGAAAAACCGCAATTGCCCACCACCTCGCTGGTGACGCCCTGCCGAATCTTTTCAGGCCGATCCTCCAGCACCTGCAAATCGAGATGGCTGTGCAGATCGATAAACCCCGGCGCAATCGCCAACCCCGAGCAATCGATCGCCGTGCAACCCGCCGGCGGCGTGATCGCAGCAATAGCGGCGATCCGATCGCCGTCAATCAAAACAGAGCCGGAAAAGCCGGGCGCACCCGTACCGTCGATCAGCAGGCCATTTTGCAGGAGAACCATGAGTCTCCCTATTATTGGCACTGCGGCAGTTCATCCGAAAGCGCGAGGCGCGGCTGCGTGCCAGGCGCCTTACTTCACCGGCGCGGGCTCTGGGCCCTCAATCTTATCCGGCGGCGTTGGCGCGGCCGGCGGAGGCGCCGGTCCTGGATCAGGCGGCGCATTCGGCTTCGCCGGAGTTCCCGGCGGAGGCACCGGCGCATTATTCGAATCCGGAGGCGTCGGATTTGTATCCGGATTCGCCTGCCTCGGCACCGGCCGCAGCGGCGGCGGAGCCGGCGTTGGAGGAGGCGGTGGAATCTTCGGCTTTCCCGGCGTATTCGAATCCGGCGGTGCGTCCGGCTGCCGCGGACCCTGTGCCGGCAGCATTACCGCACCCGCCGTCGCAATCAGCGCAATAAATTGAGATCTTGTCATACCATCTCCTTCACCTTGTCCTCAGCAATGGTCATTGCAATCTTCTTGCGGTTCGGCTCGCCGCGCACCAGTGATTCCAGCAGATGCGCCGCCTGCTTCACCGTCACCTTGGGCGGCATCGGCGGCTCGAGCGGATCCACTACCGCCTCGATCACCACCGGCCCCGGAAAAGCCAGCGCTTCGTCCAGTTGCGCGCCGCATTTCGCCGGATCGTCGATCATCACTCCGTGCCCGCCGCAGGCGCGCGCGAATGCCACGAAGTCGATGGGCTGCAGCTCACACGCAAACTCCGGATTCCCCAGAAACACCATCTGCTCCCACTTGATCTGGCCGAGCGTATTGTTCTTGATCACCAGAATCCGGATCGGCAGTTTGTATTTCACGGCGGTCGCGAATTCCGCCATCAGCATGGAGAATCCGCCATCGCCAACCACCGCCACGCACTGCCGGTCGGGATACGCAATCTGCGCCGCGATCGTATAGGGAAGCCCGCCCGCCATCGTCGCCAATGTTCCCGAACACGAAAACATCTGCCCGCGCCGCGCCGGTATGTGCCGCGCAAACCATGTCGTAATCGTGCCGGAATCCGAGCTGACGATCGCGTTCGCCGCCAGCCGTTTTCCCAGTTCCGCGGCCACCACCTGCGGCTTCATCGGTTTTTCCGTGCGCGTCTCCTGCGTCACCATCGCCGTGCGCCACTCGTCCATTCCCTTCTGCGCTTCTTCGAGGAATGAACGGTCGGAGTTCCGCGTCAGCAGAGGCGAAAGCTCCTGCAGCGTCCGGCGGCAGTCGCCGACCAGCCCGATTTCCACCGGGTATCGCAGCCCGATCCGCACCGGATCCAGATCGATCTGAACGCCGCGCGCCTTCCCCGGCTTCGGCATGAATTCGATATACGGAAATGAACTGCCCGCAATCAGCAGGGTGTCGCACGATTCGAGCGTCTCCTGCCCGGGCTTGGTTCCCAGCAGGCCGATTCCCCCTACCGTGTAGGGACTATCATCGGGAACCACTGCCTTGCCCAGCAGTGCCTTCACGATCGGCGCGCCCAGCCGTTCGGCCACCTCCTCCAGTTCGTCGCCTGCTCCAAGCGCCCCTCGCCCCGCCAGAATCGCTACTTTCTTTCCCGCGTTCAGCAGGTTCGCCGCCCGCCGCAAATCTTCGATGGATGGAACGCGCGGCGTGCGCGATACTGTATCGCCATCCGACTCATGATGCGGCACATTCCGCGGCGAGGCCATCTTACGATCGGCCGGCGCCTCCTGCAGATCCGTCGGAAATGAAATGTGCGCCACGCCGTGATAGCTCAATGCGGTGCGGCACGCGAGATTCGCAAGGTTCTCCACATGGGAAGGCCCCATTACCCGCTGATTGAACACCGTGACATCCATAAACAGCTTGTCCAGTTCCACATCCTGCTGCGTGTGCGTGCCGATCAGGTCGTGATACTGCAGCCCGGTGAGCGCGAGCACCGCCTGGCCATCCAGCTTCGCGTCATACAGGCCGTTCAGCAAATGGATGCCGCCAGGCCCGGAAGTCGCAAGGCACACGCCCAGCTTTCCGGTATACTTCGCGTACGCACAGGCCATGAACGCCGCTGCTTCTTCGTGACGCACCTGAATAAACCGGATCTTGTCCTGCCGCGTTCGCAGTGCCTCCATGATCCCGTTGATGCCGTCCCCCGGCAATCCAAAAATCGTGTCTACGCCCCAGTCCAGTAGCGTTTCAATAAGTACGTCCGATGCTGTCGTCGACATCCCGTTTCCTTTCTAAACAATCAACTGATCCGCCGTGATCGGTCGTCTTTTTCGACCCATGTCATATCGATCGCGCCTACATCCGCATTCACCGGCACGCGATGCTCGGCCAGATTTTTGTTCGCGATGCGCTCCAACCGGGGGGCCCCGCCGCAAACACGCCCGTCATTCGCGCCACAACAGCAGCGGGCTCCAGAAGCGCTCCCGAAGCGACGGCACCCGTAGCGGTAATCGCGTTGAATTCACGCCGGTTGATGGCATCCATATCGGGCCTCTGCACGGAGCGGCCGGGGCGGGAAGGCCAGTGCCCTCCCGCCGCTTTGCTCACAGCGATCGCGATGGGATCGGTTCTCTGGCTCTCGTTCGGGTACCGCCGTCGCTGGCGATATCCGCGGCCTCCCGGTTAATCATGCTCTTCGCGAGCTGATTCAGCTTTTCGTCGGCCGCTTTCTCCTCATGCAGAGTTTCTTCGAGGAGCCTCGCCGCCTCATCGTTCCCAAGCAGTTCGGCGTGCGTTCGCGCAGACCCGTACCCGGAAATCTCGTAATGCTCCACCTTCTGGGCCGCTGCGATCAGACCAGCATCGCGAACCGGCGTGTCCTCGGTATCGTCCGCCATGTCATCGCCTTCCTTGATCAGGCCCGACATAGCGGCGCACTTCTTGCCTTTCGCGTCCTCGCCCACCAGAGCGAAGATACGCTCCAGCCGGGCCACCTGATTTTCTGTCTGCCCCAGATGTTCGTCAAACGCGTCTTTGAGCTCCATCGAGCACGCGGCCTTCGACATCTTAGGCAGGGCTTTGGTTAGTTGTTTTTCCGCGTCGTACAGATCGCGGATCTCATCCAGAAACAGTTCTTCCATCGTTGCGATCTTCGACATGATTGCCTCCAGCTTTGTGTATGCAATGCCTTCTGCTACTCACGGCAGCGGTTCGCCGAGAACTCGTCGCCGCTGAAACTCGTCGCCGTGTTTTCCCAGTACGGCGCTTTGCCGTAGTGCCGGTGTATGCTCGCCCCATAGGCGGGATCACCCATATCCGGCCAGTTGTTCTTTTCGAAGCCCGGCCCGTTTTCCAGAACCTCTCGCGGAATATCGAGAATGAATTCATTCCGCGTCTGATCGAATGTCATCGAACTCCACGGCAGAATGAAGAACTTGCTGCCGATCCCGAACAACCCGCCGAACGAGAGAACCGCGTAGGCGATCCTCCCCGCCGCCAGGTCGATCATGATGTCTTCCAGCTTTCCCAGGCTTTCCCCGGCTGGATTCCGCACTTCCGCGCCGGTCAGCATCGTGACGCCGAGCACGCGGCGCAGCGGACGGTCCGCCGACGCGCCTGTCGGTGTGCTTGTGCTGGCAAACCGCTTGCCCGGGTCATCCCAGGGCGTTGCTACCGGTATGTTAGAGACGTGCTGCGCTCCGATGTGCATGGTGCCTTCAGAGATACGGCTGTCTTCAAATGCATTGGTCGCCATCTGAAACTTCCTTTCACCGTTGATGGGGTGCAATCTCCTCGCCAAAGGTGCGCGCGGCACAAACCCCAAAATGTTTCTGACGGACTCCTATAATGGAGCCAGATGGCCCCCGCCGAAAGCGTTTTGAATGCGCTGGACCGCATTTCCACCCTGGAAAACGTCTCCCTCCGGCGCGATGTCCCGCTTTCCGAGCACACCCGCTTCGGCATCGGCGGCCCGGCCGATTTCTACGTTCAGACTTCGAGCCCTGCCAGCTTCGCGCAGGCTCTCGCCATCGTCCGCTCCAGCGGGCTCGATTGGGTGGTCATCGGCGGAGGTACCAATCTCATCGTTTCCGATGAAGGCTTTCGCGGCGTGTGCCTGAAACTGACGAGCGACCGTATCTCAGCCGACGGCCTGACCGTGGAAGCCGAATCCGGCGCCGTGCTCCAGAATCTGGTCGATTTCACCGTTGACCGCGGCATGGCCGGCCTCCACACCATGACCGGAATCCCCGGTTCGGTCGGCGCCGCCGTATACGGCAACGCCGGCGCTTACGGCCATTCAATTCAGGAACGCGTCCGCCGCGTCCGCTTTCTCGATGGCGAAACGGTCCGCGAATTCGCCAATGCCGAATGCCGGTTCCACTATCGGGAAAGCATTTTCAAGCGCAACAAACAGTGGATTATCATCTCCACCACGCTCGAAATGGAACCGGGGGACGCCGCCGAGCTCCGTAAAACAGCCGACGGCATCCTCGCCGTCCGCAACCGTAAATACCCTCCCACCATGCGCTGCGCCGGCAGCATTTTCAAGAATTTCCTGCTGGCCGAACTTCCCCCCGCCGTCGCCGCCGAAATTCCCGCCAAAGCCATCATCGAAGGCAAAGTTCCGTCCGCCTGGTTTCTCGAGCAGGTGGGCGCCAAAGGCATGAAGCGCGGCGGCATCGAAGTCGCCGATTACCACGCCAATCTCATCTACAACGCGGGTGGAGGAACCGCCCGTGATCTGGTCGCAATCGTGACCGAATTAAAGGACCGAATCCGACGCCGCTGGGATATTTCTCTGGAGGAAGAGGTTCAATATGTTGGATTTGCACATTCCACGGAGAATTCCGAAAAAATCCGGAACTAAGCCGCGCTGTTCTGCAATAGGCTACAGAGTAGCAAGGGCCGCCGGTAAAAAGCCCAGCAATTCCCTTACAACCCTCATGGCTCGGCGGCCCACCCATTCTTCTTCCCTCCTGGCGTAACCTGAACTCATGAAGTGGTTTGCCTTTACGGCCGCGCTGCTCGCCATCTCCCTCGTCTGGGCCGCGGATTTTCCCTCCGGCGAAAGTCTCATCCAGCGCTGCATCGCGAAAGAAGGCGGCGCTGGCGCGATGGACCGCGCCCAGAGCACCGTTATGACGGGCATGGTGGAAGTCGTCGGACGTAACATCACCGGTCCTTTCGAAATCGACCAGCAGGGGGAAAAGTCTTACACGAAGCTGGAGCTCCCTGGCATTGGAAAGATTGAAGAAGGCTTTGACGGCGCCGTCGCCTGGGAATCCAATCTCCTCCAGGGAACCCGCATCAAAGAGGGGGATGAGCTTGAGGCTACCCGCCGCGCCTCCCGCGTCTCGATCCTGGGCGACTGGAAGGATTACTACAAATCCGCCATCACGAAGGGTTCCTCCGACGTCAACGGCAAACCCGCCTGGGAGGTGGAAATGACACCCACCAAAGGCCACGGCGTCGAGGAATTCTACTTCGATAAAGCTTCCGGCCTGCTGGTCAGGATGACCCAGACCATGCCCACGTCATTCGGTGACATCCCGATCGAAATGACGCTCGATGACTACCGCCCGGTAGATGGTATCCTGACGCCCTTTGTGATGAACCAGAGCGCGATGGGACAAAATATGGCGCTCCACATCGAAAAAGTCACCTACAACGCGAAAATCGTGCCCGCCACGTTCGATCTGCCGCCGGCAGTGAAAGAGCTGGTCGCAAAAAAGAAGCCCTGAACTTCAGCTTTCCTGCAGGAAGGTCTTCAGCCGGTAACTCCGGCTCGGATGCCGCAGCTTGCGCAGCGCTTTGGCTTCGATCTGCCGGATTCGCTCGCGCGTGACCGCAAAGCTGCTCCCGACTTCTTCAAGTGTGTGCTCGCTGCCGTCTTCCAGCCCGAACCGCAGCCGAATGATCTTTTCCTCGCGCGGCGAAAGGCTCTTCAGCACTTCCGCCGTCTGGTCGTGCAGATTCACATTCACCATCTGATCGGCCGGCGACTGATGCGCCTGGTCCACAATGAAATCCCCGAGATGCGATTCGTCTTCCTCGCCCACCGGCGTTTCAAGCGAAACCGGCTCCTGTGCAATCCGCATCACTTTACGAATCTTCTGCACCGGCATCCCCATCTTCTCGGCGAGTTCCTCGTTGGACGCCTCGCGTCCCAGCTCCTGCACCAGCGCGCGCGACGTCCGCACCAGCCGGTTGATGGTTTCGATCATATGCACCGGAATGCGAATGGTGCGCGCCTGGTCCGCGATCGCGCGCGTGATCGCCTGCCGCACCCACCAGGTCGCGTAGGTCGAAAACTTGTAGCCGCGCCGGTATTCGAATTTCTCCACGGCCTTCATCAACCCGATGTTGCCTTCCTGAATCAGATCCAGAAACTGCAACCCCCGGTTGTTGTACCGCTTGGCGATGCTCACCACCAGCCGCAGATTGGCTTCGATTAATTCCTGCCGCGCCGATTCCGCTTCATGGTCTGCCCGATTGACCAGTTCGAGCGCGCGCCGCATCTCGGTCGCCGGCGCCCCGTATTTGTCTTCCAGATTCTTCATCGCCTCGGCAAGCTGGCGCTGTTCTTTGCGCAAATCCCGCACCTTCGCCGACTTCGATCCCGCCGCTTCAATCGCCCGATGATTGCGCGCGACGTGCAGTTCAATCGGACGGATCTCATCCACCGCGCGCCGCAGCGCCCCGATCAGTGTCTTCACCGCGGAATGCCGTAGCGGAATCGCGCAGGCCTTGCGCGAAATCGCTACAGCGAGCCGCGCGAGTTCCCATCGCAGCCGGCGGTTCTGTTTGGGTTTGCTTTGCCGCGGCACTGCAACCAGCCTCTGCCGCATCTGCATGAACTTCCGCCCCATCATGGCGAGTTCCTGGCAATCGGCGATCATGGCCTCGACCGTGCTCGGATCCTGAACCTCGATGGCCGTCTCTTCCTCGTCATCTTCGACCGTTTCGGGATCGGTAATCTGAAGAACCGCGCGCGCATCCAGAACGCCTGTCTGGATATCGTTCCCCATGCGGATCAGTTCATTAATGACTACCGGACAGCGCGACAGCGTACGCCGTGCCTTGCGTTGCCCCCGCTCAATGCGGCGCGCGATTCCGATCTCGCCCTCGCGATTGAGCAGCTTGACCGATCCCATTTCGCGCAGATAAAGCCGCACCGGATCGTGCGTCTTGTCGAGTGGATCGGTATCGAAAACGTCGTCGGCGTCGTCGCCTTTACCGTCGACGCCGTCGAGTCCTGCAATCAGAAGATTGCCGTCACCAGCAACTTCATCGGTGTCCTGAGGGAGCAGATCGGGTTCATCGTCGAAGAGCGCAAGCGCCCCATCCTTGCTCACCTGAGCAAGTGGATCGACAGCTTCGAAGTTATCTTCTGCCACTGCTTGATCCTCTGTTGTCAGGCCACCCGTTCGGCCTGAGATCCCCACACCCGGCCCCAATCAGGATTCAATTGTACACCGATTTTGAGTTAACTATTGGCTGATAACCTGGTGACGCGGGAGGGTCCCCCCGTTGCATATTCCGTTCAGGATTTAATGCCGGATAAAGTGCCGAGAAGGGCCATTAATTGCAGTGCCTCCTCGAATCGCCCTTCCCGCTCCGCTTGCTTAATCCGCCCCTTGAGATCGCGCTGGGCTTCGTTTTGGCCATCCCGCTTCCACGCCTCAATGCAGGCCAGTCCGTCTTCGATCGCGTTTTCGCAATTCGCGGCATCGAGTACAACCGCCTCAAACAAGGCTTGCTGCGCCTTGTTCAGCCGCTCATGCACGGAGACGAAGCTGATGGCCTCTCCGGTTTCATGCATTGTCATCATCGTTTCATAAATCGGCGCGGTGGCGCCGAAGCGCGATGCGGGCATCGGCACTTCCCGCAGCGCCGCAACCAGCGGACCGCGCGCTTCTTCTCCCGAAAGCAGCAGCGGCATCAGAATGCGGTCCGTCGCATGCGTAGCGGGCTGCGCCCTCGGTGCCGGCCCGCGCTCCACACGATCCGCCGCCATCTTACGAAAATGTTCCAGCACGAGTCCGGATTCAACCCCGAGATACGCCGCGAGATCCGTCGCTACTACGCTGCGTTCCAGCTTGCTCGACAAACCCTGGATTGAAGGGATCAGCGCCTGGAACGCATCGATGCGGCCCTGGGGCTCCCGCATATCGAACTTAGTCCGCGCGCGATCCGCCATCCAGTAAAAGTATGATTTCGCTTTGCCGACTCGCTCCTGATACGCCCCGGCGCCGTGCTTCTTCACGTATTCGTCCGGATCGAGCCCACCTTCGAGTTCAACAATACGAACCCGCATGCTTTCGTCCAGCAGCAGTTTGATCGACCGCTCCGCCGCGTTCTCGCCCGCCGCATCCGGATCGAAATTCAGATGCAGGTTCTGCGTGTGGCGCTTCATCGACCGGATCTGTTCGGTCGTCAGCGCCGTGCCGCACGTCGCGACAGCTTCCACCACGCCGGCCTGCGTCGCCCCCACCACATCCATGTAGCCCTCAACCAGCACCAGACGGTCCGTCTGCATCGCGGTCTTCTTCGCGCGGTTGAGATTGTAGAGGATCTGCGACTTTTTGTAGATCCCGGTCTCCGGCGAATTCATGTATTTCGCCTTGTCCTCCGGATCGAGCGCTCGCCCGCCGAACGCGATGATCTTTCCCGTCTCACTGTGGATCGGAAACATCAGCCGGTTGCGGAAGCGGTCATACAGCGATCCATCTTCACGACGTCCCACCAGCCCGGAGGCTTCCATCTGTTCGCGGCTGAATCGCCGCGCTTCCAGAATCCGCAGCAGCCGGCTTCCCGGCTCCGCAAGACCGATCCCGAAGTGCCGGATCGATTCGTCCGTCACGCCGCGCTGCCGCAGGTACGCGCGCGTCGATTCGCCTGCTTTGCCGGCCAGATTCTCGCGGAAATGATCGAGCGCGATCTCATGCATCTCATAGACCGCTGCGCGCAGCTTCGTCGCATCGTCGCTCGCCATGGACTGCTTCGGCAGCGGGATGCCGTTCTGATCCGCCAGCCGCTTCACGGCTTCCCAGAACGTCAGGCCCTCGATCGTCATCACAAAGCTGATGACGTCGCCACCCGCATCGCATCCATAACACTTGTAAAACTGCTTGTCGGCGTACACCCAAAACGACGGTGTCTTCTCGTTGTGGAACGGACAGAGCCCGGTCAAACGGTTGCCCACGCGCCGTAGCCGCACGTACTCCGTGACCACGCTGGCGATGTCAATCTGCGCCTTGAGATGTTGCGCGAACTCCATAGGGGCTGGAGTTACCATTATCGCAGTGAGAGAAGAAGACGTTTATTCCGTCATCGGTGAAGAGGGGTTTCAACGCTTCGTAGCCGCGTTCTACCGCCAGGTTCCAGGCGATCCCATCGTTGGCCCCATGTACCCGAAAGACGATCTCGAGGGCGCGGAATACCGCATGCGGACTTTCCTCATCGGACGCTTCGGCGGCCCTCCCACCTATATAGAGGAGCGGGGGCATCCGCGGCTCCGCATGCGCCACATGCCGTTCCGCATCAATCAGGAGGCGCGCGACCGCTGGTTCCATCTGATGTCGAAAGCGCTCGATGAAACCCGGCTCCCCGCTGAAGCGGACTCGGTTCTTCGCCAGTTTTTCGAGGGTATGTCGTCGTTTATGATGAATAGCTGAAATGCCCGATAACAGCTTCGACGTCGTCTCCGAAATCTCCATGCCGGAAGTCAGCAATGCCGTGCAGCAGGCGATGAAGGAGATCATCACTCGCTTCGACCTCAAGGACTCGAAGTCCTCCATCGAGCTCAACGAGAAAGAGAAGAAGCTGATTCTCTCGAGCGGCGACGACTACAAGCTGAAGGCCGTCACCGATATCCTGCAGAACAAGCTCGTCAAACGCGGCGTGCCCCTCAAGAACTTCACCTACGGAACCATCACGCCCTCCGCCGGTTCGTCGGTCCGGCAGGAAGTCACGCTCCAGCAGGGCATCCCGATTGAAAAGGCCCGCGATGTGGTGAAGAAGCTGAAGGACAGCAAGCTCAAAGTCCAGGCGTCGATTCAGGGTGAAGTGGTGCGAGTGGCAGGCAAGGATCGCGACACGCTCCAGCAGGCAATCGCGCTGATCAAGGGTTCCGATTTCGGCATCGACATCCAGTTCACCAACTTCCGCACCAACTAATGGCGCGCCGCATCGAATCGCAGTTCATTGACGGACCCGCCGGGCGTCTGGAATCGCTGCTCGAAGAACCGGAAGATCGCGATCCCATCGAGGCCGCGCTCGTCTGCCATCCGCATCCGCTGTTCGGCGGCACCATGCACAACAAGGTGGTCTACCGAATGGCCCGCGCACTGCGCAAAACCGGGTGCGTGGTGCTGCGCTTCAACTTCCGCGGCGTGAATCTCAGCGAAGGCACGCACGCCGGAGGTACTGGCGAAGTGGAAGACGCCCGCACCGCGCTCGCCTATTTGCGCTCGCGCTATCCCGACCTGCCTTATTCGCTCGCCGGATTTTCTTTCGGCTCGCGCGTCGCCCTGCGTCTCGGCTGCACAATGGCGGAACCGCGCCCGCGCCGTATTATCGCCGCCGGATTCCCCACCACGATCGGCACATTCGACTATCTCGATTCCTGCCTCCTCCCCAAACACTTCGTACACAGCACGAACGACATCTACGGACCGAAACCGGAACTCGAGAAAGCCTACGACCACTTCGCCGAGCCCAAGAGCCTCCAATTCATCGAGGCCGCCGATCACTTCTTCGCCGGCGCGCTCGATCAATTCGAAACGGCGATCGCCGAGTTGCCCTGATTACTTCACCTCGATATTTCGGACAGTCAGCGTTCTCGCCGTCGCCCGATCCAGGTTCGCCGCCGCTTCTCCCAGATCCGCGCGAGCTCGCGCCTCACGCGTGCGCGCCGCAATCAGATCGGTCTGCCGCTGCAACACCAGGAACACCGTCGAAGTTCCCGCCTGAAACTGCCGCTGCTCGCTCGCGTACTGATCTTCGGCGTCCTTGCGCGCGTTGCTCGCGGCATCGAGCCGCGCGCCGGCCGTGCTCTCAGCCTGCACCGCATTCCGCACATCCTGCTCGATCGCCAGTTCTACCTGCTTCTTCGTGGCTTCGAGACGTTTCGTCTCCGAAGCCGCCACTGCCGACTGGGCTTCCGCCGTCCGGTTACGAATCGGGAACGACATCGTGACGCCGACCGATGCCGTCGTGAAGTGTCCGCTCGTCAGATTGCTGAGCGATTGCCCATAGTCACCGGTCAGCACCGCCGGGATTACAACGCCGCCCGGAAAGAACTGCGAAAGTCCGTCCAGCAGGGCGGCCGAAGGCGGCGTTCCCGCCAGGCCAACCGTACTCAGCGTCGCATTGGCGTCAATTTGCGGCTTCGATTCTTCGTGGGCGCGCTTCACGTCCAGCTTATTCATCGCGAGTGCGATCATATTCTGCTTCAGCTCCGGACGGGTGTCGAGCGCGGTCCGGATCGCATCGTCCAGCACCGTGGCCGGAGGCCGGTCCGCCGACATATCTTCCGGAACGATCTCCGTGTTCCAGAGCGGATCGCTGCGATCCGGCGTGATCAAAACCTTCAGCGCGTTCTCCGCTGCCGTCACCGCCTGCTGAGCGGAGAGCATGCTTTGCTGAAAGGTTGCGATCTGAGTTTGCGTCTGCGTGATATCCACCGGCGCGAGCAATCCCTGTTCTACCTGGCGCCGATTGCTCGCGTCCTGCTGCTCGGCGAGACGCACAGCCTGAATCTGAACGTCGAGATTCCAGCGGGCGAATTCCAGCTCCCAGTAAGCCTCTACCGTCTGCGTGACTGTTTCGATCAGATGCTGGCGAAGCTGTTCCACGCTGAGGTCGATGTTCTTACGCGCGACTTCAACGCGGTAGCGATTGTCATCGAACCGCAACCCGCGCCACAGCGGCTGCGTGAGATTCAGATTCAACGCCGTGCTGTACTGCGGGTTCAGGAAAGCGAACTGGCTGTCCGTGATCTGGCGAGCGGACGAGAAATCGACTTTATAGCTACCGCCCAGCCACGGCGAAAGACCGCTGAGCTGCGGATCGGCCTGCCACGTCTCCGTGGTCAGCTTGCCGCTGGCCGAACCGCCGAACAGCGAACCGACCGGCGTTATCGCGCGTGACCGGTAACCGGTAAACCCGGCCTTCGGATCGTATGCGCCCTTTGCAGCTTTCAGATTCTGACCAGCCTCTCCGCGGTCAATCCGCGCAATGACCAGCGTCTGATCGTTAGCGAGCGTTTTCTCGATGGCTTCTTTCAGAGTCAGGTTCGTAGTGGAAGACACGCCAACGCGCGGTGGGACCTGCACCGCCGTCTGGCCCGAAAGCCCGAACACGGAAAGACACGTGGTCACCGCCACCACCTTCGCGCGCCGGAACTTATTCTTAAATCCCTGGAAGAAGCGGCCCTCGTGAAGATCTTCGAAGTACGAATAGAACACCGGCACCGCGAGCAGCGTCAGCAGCAGACAGAGTGATTGCCCACCGACCACCAGCACGCCGATCGACCGGTTCGTCGCCGCGCCCGTCCCATTCGAAATCACCAGCGGCAGCATGCCCGCCACCAGCGCGATGGTCGTCATCAGAATCGGACGCAGCCGATCGCGATTCGCCCGCATGATCGCTTCATCGCGCGGCAGCCCTTGCCGCCGCAGATTGTTCATATGGTCGATCTGAAGAATCGCATTCTTCTTCACGATGCCGAACAGCAGGAGCAAGCCCAGCCCGGA
>Ga0134125_10001706_pt1 | contig 26786 bp, 25 predicted proteins | sample KB31751_FD_96464 | JGI IMG/M metagenome (GOLD analysis project Ga0134125, IMG submission 96464) | Terrestrial soil microbial communities with excess Nitrogen fertilizer from Kellogg Biological Station, Michigan, USA - KB3-175-1 | ecosystem: Environmental > Terrestrial > Soil > Unclassified ...
CATTGCAGCGATTTCAACCGGGTCAAAGGGCCCATCCTGCGCGGGCTCGCCGCGCGCGCGCCCTACTTCCACAACGGTGCCGCCGCAACGCTGCGCGAGGTGGTCGACTTCTACAATCAGCGGTTTCAGATGAATCTCACGAAGAATCAGAAGCACGATCTGGTGGCGTTTCTCGACTCGCTTTGAGCAGGCAGTCGCGCATGCGCGGTCACTGAGTCACGGTGCCCGGCACGGCCTCCGCGATACCGCGGGCTGCAAGCACGAAAGCGTGGGTGGGGAGGAGATTCGGCTCGAGATGGTGCAGAGATTCACGTGCATCGGCTGCCGCCGCAGCCGACTCTCCGAGCGCCTTCTCCGCCTGTGCCCGGTAGAGCAGCGCCTTACCCACCCACGCTGATGATTTCTCATCGATGGCGGCAGCCCTGGCCAGATCGGCCGCGCTCGTCGCCTCTTTGGTGGCATTCGCATAATCGCCGGCTTGCATCGAGGTCTGCGCGCGCAGGATCGCGAGGTCGTACCCATCCGGATTGACCGCCTGACGGCGCGCGGCAATCAGACGGTCGGCTATCTCGAGTTGCCGAAGCGCTCTGTCGTCGTGCCTGTGCGCGAGCTCCAGGCGTGCGTCGACGAGAATCAACCGCACGGCCTCGGCGTTGTGGTCCTGGGCGGCCAGCGCCCGATCCTCGCGCGGTGCCAGAGTTGCCCAGCGAGCATCGGCAGTGCCCAGATCCGCCCGCTCGAGCGCCGAAATGACGGTCATGGAAGGGTAGTACGTCGACATGCTGAGATATCCGGCATCCGCCGACTGCATCGCGCGCATCAGGTCCGTATCGCCAGCCGATTCACCGGACAAGACGCCTGCCGCTGCGCGGCATAGAGCCAGCGGGAAGGGGGGCTCGAATGTCGGGCTTCCCCGGCGTGCGTCGCTCAACGCCTGATCGACGAACGCAGCGGCGCGCCGCGGCTGTCCACCCGCCGTCAGGGCACGACAGCCGTTGCTGACCATCGCCCACCAGGAGGAAGTGTCCGCCCGGCCCAGATCGCGAACCTGCGCCAGCAGATCGTGCATCACGGTCCAGCCTTCGCGATAGTCACCGGCGAGCACCAACGCCCTGCCGAGATTGTTCGTGGTGCTGGTATAACGGGATGACCCATACATTCCCGCCGAGACGAGCAGGCGCTGCGCCTCTCTGAGGCGCGCCACGGCTCGACCGTAATCTCCCTCTGATTGCCACACCAGCGAGGCGGCATCCGCACACTCGGCCGCGGTAGGGGGGTTCGGGTATTTGAGGCGCTGCAGGGCCGCGAGTCCCGTCGCCAGCTGCGCCTGCGCGCCGGCCGGATCCGGGGCTGCCACCAGATCCTCCGCGCGGTTGCAGGCGATCTGAGCAGTGAGCGCCGGATCGTCAAGCCGGACATTCATCGCCTCCACGTCCCGGATCACGGCCGCGCCGGTGCTGTACTCGCCGATATCGATGTAGCGGCCGGATATGTCGACCAGCAGCCATGCAGCCAGGTCGGGAGATTGGGCATAGCGGTGCGCAACGAACATGCGTGCACGGTCGAGCCGGTCGCGAACGAGATCACCCGGGATGCGGCTCAGGCTGTCACCGATCACGAATTGCGTAAGATCGGCCTGTGCCTGTGCGCGCTGCGCCTCGGCGAGGGCACGGTCGCGCTGCGATCGGGCCTCGAACATCTGCATCAAGGCGAAGATGCTCGTTCCGGCCAGCATCAGCGCGATCAGCGCAGCGGATGCAACGCCGCCCCGATGGCGGCGGACGAATTTGGCGGCGCGATAGCCGACAGTGGCCGGCCGCGCCTGCACGGGCTCGTGCCCGAGGAAGCGTTTCAGATCGTCGGCAAACGCTCCGACGCTCTCGTAACGGTCGCCGGGCTCCTTCTCGAGTGCCTTGGCCAGGATGTTGTCGAAGTCTCCCTCCAGCGCACGCCGCCGGCCGGTGGGTCCCACGGTTGCCATCGAAGCTCGCGCCGGAGCCCTGGTGAGTGTTGCCTGTATGAGGTCTGCATCACTCGATTCCGCTGTCGCAGTGGCACCGGTGCCGAAAGGGTGCTTCCCGGTAACGAGCACGTAAAGCATGACTGCCAGCGCATAGACATCCGTCGCCGTGGTTACTGGCTTGCCGAGCAGCTGTTCCGGGGCCGCATAGCGCGGCGTGAGGCCGTGCAGCATCGTCTGCGTCGCCACGGCATCGGAACCGGTGTCCTGAAGCTTCGCGATGCCGAAATCGAGCAGCTTGACCGTGCCTGCGCGCGTGACGAACACGTTCGATGGCTTCAGGTCCCGATGTACGATCAGATGACGGTGGGCATGCCCAACGGCCGCGAGAGCATCGAGGAACAGCTTGATCCGCTCTTCGAACCCGAGCCCCGTCCGCTCGCAGTAGAGATCGATCGGCTCGCCCTCGATGTACTCGAGGACCAGATAGGGCTGCCCGTCCTCCAGCACGCCGGCATCGATCAGCCGCGCAACGTTCGGATGGTCGAGGCGTGCGAGCAGACGGCCCTCGAGCAGAAATCGTTGCTCGCCCACGCGTCCAAGCCAGGCAAGATGCAGCAGCTTGATTGCGACGTGGCCTTCGAACCGGCCGTCGGCGCGCCGCGCGCGCCAGACGCTCCCCATGCCACCGCGGCCGAGCTCAGCCTCGATGACATAGGGGCCTATCAGCCGTCCGGCGAGCGGAGCGGGAGCAGCCTCGGGCAGCTGGCCCGCAATCCCCCGGCCGAGGAACTCGGCGAATCTGCCGTCCTCTCTCGCGCGCAGCAGGCGTTCCAGCTCCGCCGCGGTGCCGGGGTCGCCCCGGTGGACGGCCGCCAGATAGTCCGCCCACTTCTCCTCGGGCAGCTCGAGGATTCGATCGAGATGGCGGCTCACGCGCTGCCAGCGTTCCGGTTCGATACCTGACATGACGCGACCTCATAGGCCCGGCTCGAGATATCGAAAGAGCACCAGGCGCGCCTTCTCCCAGTCGCGCTGCACCGTGCGCTCCGAAACCTGGCGAAACCGCGCAATCTCCGCGAACGAGAAGCCACAGAAGTATTTGAAATCGACGACCTCGGCGAGACGCGGATCGAGCCGGGCAATCTCATCGAGCGCGTCCGAGAGCCGCGCAAGCTCCACGGCGTCAGCAGACTCGTCGCCGATCTTCGTGTTGAGCTCAGTGATCTCGAACCCGGCGCCGCGCTTCAACGCCTGCTGGCGCCGCGCGAAGTCGATGAGCAGTCCGCGCATCGCGCGCGCGGTGTAGCCGAGAAATTTGCCGCGCTCGTGGAAGGCGACCGCGTCCCTCTCGGCGAGATTGAGATAAGCCTCGTGAACCAGCGTCGTGGGGCTCACACCGGTGCTGGGAAAGCGGCGCAGCTCGCGCTCCGCGAGTCGGCGCAGCTCGGCGTAAGAGGCGGCGAAGAGATCTCCCTCGTCACGGGTCGCGGGGCGCTGGTCCGCAACAGCCTGCCCCCCCGGCTTATCGTCGGTCATCTCGGCTCCCGCGCAAGACCTCACGGGAATGTTGGCGAGTATGCGCCAAAAGGCGGCCGCCGCCAATTACGAGAGTTTACGCCGGTGCCGTTTGCAGTTGTATCGCCCGCAGGCTGCGCCGCGTCAGGCAGAGCAGCGCGAGCGCGGTGAGGGACAGTCCGGAGCCGATGAACAGCGCGGAAGGGGAGATCACTTCGAGCAGGCCGCCCGCCAGGGCCGCGGCGAGCGGCGCCAGCCCGAGGAAGGTGAAGAAGACGATGCTCATCGTCCGGCCCATCAGCGCCTGCGGAACGCGCCGCTGCACCCAGGTGACGATCGCGATCTGCACGGTGCCGGAGAAGAGTCCGGTGAGGACGAGTAGTGCGGAACCGGCCGGCACGGAGTGCACGCTGCTGAACACCGCCAGTGCGAGGCCGGCGGCCGCATCGAAGCTGAGTATCATTATCCCCAGGCGGCCGCGCAACAGGCGCGTGACCGATGTCGACATGACACTGCCCAGGAGCATGCCCATGCCGTTGGCCGTCATCAGCCAGCCAAACGCCGCCGCGCCTTCGCTGAAGCGCAGCTTCGCAAAGAGCGGCAGGCCCACCTGCAGCGGTCCCATGACGAGGACGGAGACCAAGGCCATGTAGGCAATGAAGGAGCGGAGCTGCACGTCCTGCCACAGGCTGCGAAGCCCGTCGAGCACCTGGGCGAAAACGCCACCGCTGGCGGGCGCTCGCGAGTCCCGATCGCTCGAGATGCGGATTGCGAGCAGTGAGGCCACCGAGAACAGGAAGCTCACGGCATCGACGACGAAGGCGAGTCCGGTTCCATGCGCTCCAGCGCTGGGAGCGGCGCCCGCCCGAGCGCTGCCGGCGGTGACCAGGAGCCCCGCCAGCGCAGGGCCGAGCAGCATGCTGAGCTGACGCATGCCCATGATCATTGCGTTCGCCCCCTGCAGCTGGGCCGGAGCCATGATCTGCGGCAGGATCGAGCCGCCTGCGGGATACGCAAACGCCGTACAGAGCCCGATGGCAAAGGCCAGCACATAGACCATCCACATGTGAATGGAGCCGGCAAGCACCAGCCCGGCGAGCAACCCCGTCAGCAAGGCGTTTGCGGCACGTGACGTCAGCAACACCCGCCGGGGCGACAGGCGATCGACCACGGCACCGCCGACGAGCATGAACGCCGCTCGCGGCAGCGCCATGGCCGCCAGGACCAGGCCGAGTTGCGCCGGGCTGCCAGTGAGCTGCAGCACCAGCCACGGCAGGGCAACCAGGGTGAACTGGTCGCCCACCATCGAGATGGAGCTGCCGCCGAACAAAAGCCGGAAGTCACGATTGGCGAATGGCGAGTTGCCGCGCTGCGAGTCCATAGCCCTCCCTAGACCAGGAGCGTGCCGACAGGGAGACCCAGGATACCCGAAGTTTCCCTCTTCATTGAAATCGCCCCTGCGCTCTGCGGCCCGGAGCCGATCCAGGTTTCGCTCATGGAGCGCAGCATGGTCTCGCAGATCGCAACATCGCGTTAGATTGCGGTCACGCCCCTGGCGCTCGATCGATGCCGACAGCGGCGGCTGCCTGGGCAGCCGACCACGGTATCGGGTAGTGAGCGGGCGAGGCCGTCAGCCGAGCCCGCGAAGCGCCCTGAAGGCGAAGTCGGCGGTGCGGCCGTACACCGCCGCCTGCCACGCCGGGCTGTCGGAATAGAACGCCTCTCGCATCTGCCGGCCGATCTGCGCGCCCGCCCCTGAATCGGCGCTTCCATAGAGGTGCAGCCAGTGATCGGCGCGCAGCGCCGTCAGCACCTCCATCATCGGCCGGGTGCCGAACTCCAGCCCGATGCAGGTCAGCTCCAACTCCGGGCGCGCGCGCTCGATGCCCCGCGCCATGGTCCCCGTCAGCCGGGCGGAAACGGACTCCCCGGCCGACAGGTCCCGCACATCGGGTCCGTACCATTGCAGCGCCCGCTCGCGCGCCTTCGGATCGGCGGCGTCGAGTATCGGCTCACCGTAGGCAGGCGCTCCCAGGCCGGTGTGCAGGTCCAGCACCGCGAGCCTGCGCACGGTCTGCGGTAACACCTCGCGCAGAATCCGCAGCAGCATGCGCGCGGACCACGTCTCACGCACTCCCCCGTAGAACATCCCGCCCGGCCGCGTGTATTGGCCACTGCTCACTGCCGCCTGCAGGGCCGCCATGCCGTGCTGTTGGGCGTGCGCGCTGAGCGCCGCATCGGCGGCGCGCCGGATCTCGCCTTCCCACGCCTTCGGCACCAGCCAGTCGTGTAGCCGCTCATAGGCCTCTGACGAGGGCAGCGGCTTGGAGAAATCGACGAAGTTGCGGTTGAGGTCGACCCCGTCCTCGGTGACACGCCGCAACCACGCAAAGCCGTGGGGATTGATGGCATGAAGCAGCAATAGACAGCCGGACGTTGGCAGCGCGTCGCGCAGGCGATCCTCGAGGAGGCCAACGAGGCAACCCGAGCCCGCCAGGCCCTCGACCCCGTGAGTCCCCGCTACGACGAGCAGCGCACTCTGCGCTTCCGTCGCGCCCAGCCGGGCAACGTCCAGACTCAGCGTCTCCCCGCCCGGACCACGGTGGTCGGGCAGAACATAGGTTACCGTCGCCGCGGCCGCTCGTGCGGCCGCGGCGCGAAAGCGCTCGCGTGCCGAGGCATAGTCGGGGCTGAAGTACTCCGCAACGGGCATTGCAGGCTCCATGCGTCATCAGGGGTATGGCGGCCGCATCCTGCCATAGGTACCCTGCGGGCACCATGTTGCGCCCAGCGCCTTCTCACAAACGCGCTGCCGGGGCCGGTCCCGCTCCGCCTGCAGCGGGCGCCGCGGTCTCCGGTGCCGCCACGCCTCTGCCCCGCTCGGCGTGGTGGGTGCGGCTGCTGTCGCACGTGCCGTTTCCGGCGCTGTATCTGCTCGCCGACCTGCTCGGCTGGCTCGCCTTCCGGGTTTTTCCCCACCGCGAGGATGTGGTGCGCGCGAATCTCTCGCAGTGCTTCCCCGAGCTCGACGAAGCCGGGATGACTGACATCCGCCGCCGTTATTACAGCGGCTTCGCCGACGTGCTCGTCGAAGTCATAAAATCCGCGACGATTTCTCCCGAGGAGATCCGCAGGCGCGTCCGCATCATCGGCATCGAGCAACCCCAGGCGCTCCTCGAGCAGGGCAGGTCGGTGCTGCTGGCGGCGGCGCATCAATGCAATTGGGAGTGGATGCTGCTCGCCCTCTCGCTCGGCCTGGGCTTCCCGCTCGATGCCGCCTACAAGCCGCTGGTCGACAGCTGGGCGGAGCGCGAGATGAAGAAAGTGCGCAGCCGGTTCGGCAGCCGCCTCGTGCCGGCGAAGGAGCTGCTCGCCGACATCATCAAGCGCGGCAAGATAGTGCGCGCCGTTGCCATGGTCGCCGACCAGGAGCCGACGACCAGCGAGCACAAGCACTGGACGCGTTTTCTCAACCGCGACACCGCCTTCTACATGGGACCGGAGGAGATCGCGCGCGTCACGCGCTTCCCCGTGTTCTTCCTCGGGATGAAGCGCACGGCGCGCGGATTCTACGAGCTGCGCTTCGTGCCGCTCACCTCACCGGGGGAGCCGTTGAAACCCGGTGAGCTGACCGAGCGTTACGTCCGCCTGGTCGAGCAGCAGATCCGCGACGCACCGCCTGACTGGCCCTGGTCGCACAAGCGCTGGAAGCTCAAGAAGTCCCTGTATGCTCGTTGATTGGCTGACAAAATCGCCTGGAGCGATTTTGGACGGCGGAGCCGGCCCGTAGGGCTCGGCGCAGGATAGCGCCGAGCAAACAGACCTGCCGCCGCTCAGCCGGATTCAGGCCTGGGTGTTCGCTTCATCGGTCGAGCCCGCGCGCCGCAGCTCGCGGGGCAGCCCGAAGGTAACGCGCTCCTCGCGTCCGGCGACCTCACGCGGCAACTGCGCACCCCAGGCGCTAAGCTGCTCGAGCACACGCCGCACGAGGATCTCCGGCGCCGATGCACCCGCCGTAAGACCGATGGAGCGCTTGCCCTCGAACCATTCGCGCTTCAGGTCGTCCGGGCCATCGACCAGATAACCCGGAATGCCGGCGCGGTCCGCCAGCTCGCGCAGGCGGTTGGAGTTCGAGCTCGACTTCGAGCCCACCACGACCAGAAGGTCGCACTCGGCCAGCAGCTTCTTCACCGCATCCTGCCGGTTCTGCGTGGCATAGCAGATGTCCTCTTTGCGCGGCGTGGCGAGCAGCGGGAAGCGTCGCCGCAAAGCCGAGACGATCTCCGCTGTATCATCGACGGACAGCGTGGTCTGGGTCACGAATGCGAGGTTGGCCGGATCGCGGACCGCGAGCGCCCGGACGTCGTCCTCGCTGCCGACCAGAGACATGTGGCCGCCGAATGAGGTGTCGAATCGTCCCATTGTGCCTTCGACTTCGGGATGACCGGCGTGGCCGATGAGGATCACCTCACGCCCCTCGCGCGCGTATCGCTGCACCTCCATGTGCACCTTGGTGACGAGCGGGCAGGTAGCATCGAACACTGTCAGGCCCCGCTCCTTCGCCTCATCCTCCACGGCGTGCGAGACGCCATGCGCGGAGAAGATGACCGTGGCGCCGGACGGCACCTCCTTCAACTCCTCGACGAAGACGGCGCCGAGATCGCGCAGCCGATCGACGACATGGCGGTTGTGAACCACCTCGTGACGCACGTAGATGGGGGCTCCGAAGAGCTCGATCGCCCGCTCCACGATCTCTATGGCGCGGTCCACACCGGCGCAGAAGCCGCGCGGATTGGCGAGAAGCACTTGCATCAAACATTCTCCTTCGTCGAGCCGCGGCTCTCCAGCCAGGCATCGATGAGCAATAGCACCGCGCCCACGGTGATGGCCGAGTCCGCGACGTTGAACGCCCACGGAAAGTACGTGCCATGCCAGTGCACGAGGATGAAATCGACCACGTGCCCGATGCGCAGCCGGTCGATCAGGTTGCCGAGCGCGCCGCCCAGGATCAGCGTCAGGCTGAGGCACAACAGCCACTGCCGGCGTGCGCCGAGACGCCTGAGCCAGAGCACGATCGCCACCCCCACAGCAACGGCAAGGCCCGCGAACAGCCACTTCTGCCATCCGGAAGCTTCCGCGAGGAAGCTGAAGGCGGCACCGCTATTGTACGTCAAGGTGATGTCGAGCACCGGCAGGAGGCGTACCGGACGGTAGAGGGCCAGGTGGGCGACGAGCCAGAGCTTGACGAGCTGATCGAGGGCGATCACCGCCACCGTGACCGGCAGCCAGAGCCAGCCGCTCGGCTCGCGCGTCGCCGCGGGGCCCTGGATACGATCGCTCATGCCGGTCTCTTGCTGGTTGGCGGCATTCATACGAATCGCCTGATTTCGCCCGGACCCTCGATATTGCTCACGCAGCGCCCGCAGATCTCCGGATGCTTCGGATTGCAGCCGACATCGGGACGGCGCTGCCAGCAGCGGATACATTTCGGGTCCGACGTGGGCTTTACCGCAACCCACACCCCGCTCCGTCCGGTGTTGGCGGCGGGAGTTGCATCGGCCGGCGGCGCTCCCTCGAGGCGATGAACGCGGGCGTGAGACGTGATGAAGAAGAAACGGAGCTCGTCGCCCAGCGCGTTGAACCGTGCGTACTCCTCCGGCACGCAGTAGATGTCGATCTCGGCATCAAGCGGCGCACCGATGGCGCCCGCGTCACGCAGCTTCTCGAGCTCGCGCGTGACATCGCCACGCAACTGCAGCAGGGCGGGCCACTCGACATCAGTGGCGGAGACCTCCGGAGCCGAATGCCAGGTCGCGAGAAACACCGACTCGGAGCGCTCGCCGGGCAGGAACCCCCAGATCTCCTCCGCCGTGAAGGAGAGGATCGGCGCCAGCCAGCGGACGATGCACTCCGCGATGTGATACATCACGGTCTGCGCCGAGCGGCGCGCGCGGCCGGCCTCCGGCGTGGTGTACATGCGGTCCTTGAGCACATCGAGATAGAAGCCGCCCAGGTCCACGCTGCAGAAGTTGTGCACCTTCTGATAGATGAGGTGGAAGGCGTAGCGCCGGTAGGCCTCGATGATCTCCGCCTGCAGCGCAGTGGTGCGCGCGAGCGCCCAGCGGTCGAGCGCGAGCAGCTCACCGGTGGGTACCGCATCGCGCCGCGGATCGAAGCCGTGCAGGTTGCCGAGAAGATAGCGCACCGTGTTGCGCATCCGGCGGTAGGAGTCCGCCATGCGCTTCAGGATCTCATCCGACACGCTCATCTCGTTGGCGTAGTCGGTGGCCGATACCCAAAGGCGCAGCACATCCGCGCCCAGCGAGCTCATCACCTTCTGCGGCGCGACCACGTTGCCGAGCGACTTGGACTGCTTGCGGCCCTTCTCATCGACCGTGAATCCGTGGGTGAGGACGCCGCGATACGGCGCGCGCTCGTAGAGCGCCTCCGACATCAGCAGCGAGCTGTGAAACCAGCCACGGTGCTGGTCGGAGCCCTCGAGATAAAGATCCACGGGCGCCGCGATCTCGGGCCGCTCCGCGCCGACGCATTCGAAGGACAGTCCGGAATCGGCCCAGACGTCCATGACATCCCTGACCTTCTCATACTGGTCGGACTCGGCACCGAGAAGCTCGGCCGGGTCGAGCGAAAACCACGCCTCGATGCCGTCACGCTCGACACGCACAGCCACCTGCTCGATCAGCTCTTGGGTACGCGGATGCAGCTCGCCCGTCTGCGCATGCACGAAGAGCGGTATGGGCACGCCCCACGTCCGCTGGCGCGAAATACACCAGTCGGGGCGGTTCTCGATCATGCCGGTGATGCGCTGCTCGCCCCAGTCCGGCGTCCACTGCACTCTCTTGATGTCGCGCAGGGCGTGCTGACGCAGCCCTTCCTTTTCCATGCTGATGAACCACTGCGGCGTGGCGCGGAAAATGACCGGTGTCTTGTGCCGCCAGCAATGCGGGTAGCTGTGCACGAACGGCTCGTGATGTATCAGCCGCCCCCGCTCGCGCAGCGCATCGAGGAGCACGCCGTTGGCCTCATCGACTTTCAACCCCGCGACGAGCGGCGTGTCGGGCAGGAAGCGGCCGTCGTTGCCGACCGGGTTGACGACCGGCAGGCGGTAGCGCTGGCCGACGGCGAAGTCCTCATGTCCGTGCCCCGGGGCGGTATGGACCGCACCGGTGCCGGCATCGAGCGTGACGTGCTCGCCGAGGATGACCGGCACCTGCCGATCCTGAAACGGGTGCTGCAGCTCGAGCCCTTCGAGGTCCCTGCCTGCGGCTTCGGCAAGGACCGAAACCCGCGCCAGCCGGAAGCGCTTCAGACAGGGATCGAGCAGCTCCGCAGCGAGGATGAGCCGCGAGCGCAGCCGGGATGGGCCCCCCAGCGTGCCGTCGCTCTCCACCTCGGCCAACACATAACGAAACTCGTCGCGCAGTGCGACGGCCTGGTTCGCAGGGAGCGTCCACGGCGTCGTGGTCCAAATGACGATGTCGGCCGGCGCGTTGCCGAGCGCCCCGTCAGTGACGCCCATGCGCCGCTCGAGGTCGCGCAGATCCGCAACCTGGAAGGCAACATCGATCGCGGGAGAGGTTCTTTCCTCGTATTCGACTTCCGCCTCGGCGAGCGCAGAGCGACAGTCGAGACACCAGTGCACGGGCTTCACGCCCTTGTAGAGGTGTCCATTCTCGATGATGCGGCCGAAAGCACGCAGCTGTTGCGCCTCATACCGCGGCGCCATCGTGAGATAGGGGTGGTCCCAGTCTCCCAGCACACCCAGGCGCTTGAAGTCCGCGCGCTGCAGATTCACCTGCTCCTGCGCGAACGCCCGGCAAGCCGCCCTGAAAGCGGCCGCGTCGATCTTCTGCCCCGGGCGGCCGTGCTTCTTCTCCACCTGCAGCTCGATCGGCAGCCCGTGGCAGTCCCAGCCAGGGATGTATGGCGCATCGAAGCCATCGAGAGACCGCGACTTGACGATGATGTCCTTGAGGATCTTATTGAGGGCGTGGCCGATATGGATGACGCCGTTGGCGTAAGGCGGCCCATCGTGCAGCACGAACCGCGGCCGCCCGCGCGCGAGCTGGCGTTGCTTGCCGTAGATGCCGCGCTCTTCCCACCCCGCGGCCATCGCCGGCTCGCGCCGGGCCAGGTCCGCCTTCATCGGAAAAGCGGTTTCCGGCAGGTTGATCGTGCTTTTGTAATCAGTCATTCGAAATGTCAGCCATTCAAAATCTGTCGGGCCTGCGCGGCATCCTTGTGCATCTGCGCGACCAAGGCGTCGAGGGAGGGGAAACGCTCCTCCTCACGCAGCTTTGCCACGAATTCCACCTCGATCTCGCGGCCGTAGAGATCGCCTGAAAAATCGAACACATGCGCCTCGAGGAGCGTGTGCTCGCCGTCGACCGTCGGACGCGTCCCGAGGCTCGCAACCCCTGGCAACGCCGCATCGGCGGCACCATGTACCCGGACGGCGAAGATGCCCTGCACCGGAGGACGTCGCCGCTCGATCTGGAGGTTCGCCGTCGGGAACCCCAGACTGCGTCCCAGCCGGTTCCCCTGCACCACCCGCCCCCGCATCGAGTACGGCCGGCCAAGCCAGCGGCGCACCTGCTCGAAATCCGCCCGCGCGAGCGCTTCGCGCACGGCGCTGCTGCTCACGCGTTCTCCGTCCAGGGTGACGGGCGATACCACGTCGACCTCGAAGCCCAGACGCTGCCCTGCGTCCGACAGCATCGCCGCCGTCGCCTCGCCATTGCGCCCGAAGCGGAAATCGTGGCCGACGACGACCAGTGGCGTCCCCAGCTCCTTCGCCAGCAATCCCGCGAACGCTTCGCCGGTAAGGCTGCGGAGCGACGGGCCGAACCGCAGCAGCCACAGGAAATCGCATCCCAGACGCTCGAGGGTCCGCCACCGTTCGCGACAGGAAGTCAGGCGAGCCGGCACCTGGCCCCCGGCAAGCAGGAACTCCCGCGGCATCGGCTCGAACGTCAGCACCATGACGGGCCGGGAAAGGCGCCTGCCATGCTCCCTCAGCCTCGCGAGCAGCGCCTGGTGGCCCAAGTGCATGCCATCGAAGGTGCCGATCGTGACGACGGAGCCCCTGTGGCGGTCGTTCAGGCCATTGAATCCGCGAATGAGCTCCATGAGGCCGCTAAGCCGCTGATGTCAAAAGGTTAAAGAATACAGGATTCGTGCCGACCCTTGGCGCCACATTCGCCGGTCCACAGCGCGCCCGCAGCCAATCGGCGACGCCTCTCCAGACGGTTATTGGGGACGGTTCTTCTTATGTGAAAGAGCGCCGTCCTGATTCGGCTACGTTCTCGGCAGGCGTTGACAACGTCCAGCCACCTACGCAGACTAGCGCCCCCGCGTTCCGGGGGAAGGTTTCTTACGGAGAGCAAGTGGCCAATACAAAGTCCGCCGAGAAGGCGGCCCGTCAAGCCGAGAAGCACCGCGCCCGCAATATTGCTTTGCGCTCGCGGATGCGTACAGCCGTGCGCAACGTGACATCGGCGATCGCCGGAGGAAACAAGCAGGCAGCCCTGGCCACCTACAAGGAGGCTGTTCCGGTCATCGACACGCTGGTGAACAAGCAGATCATCCACCGCAACAAGGCAGCGCGCCACAAGAGCCGGCTGGCGGCTCGAGTTCGCGCAATGCCGTGAGGCCGACAGCGATGAGAGCTCAAGAGAAGGTCCGCTGGACTGCGCCGCCGACTACAGCTCCGATTCCGCTCAAGCTGAAGCCGGCTGCCCGTCGACAGTTTCTCCTGCAGGTGATGCGGGGCCGCGTGCCGCGCGATCCTGCTGCTCCTGCTCCAAAAACACCATAACTGCTTCGCAGAGCTCTCGCGTTCCGTGGCCAGTGGCCCCGGACACGAGAAAGTGCGGCCCGCGATGACGTAGGCTGCGTACGATCGCGCGCGCGCGCTTCTCAGCTTCCGCCTCGGGCAGCAGGTCGCTCTTGTTGATGACCAGCCAGCGAGGCTTCGCAGCCAGCTCCTTGCTGAACTTCTTCAGCTCCGCAACGATCGCCCGGGCGTCCTTTACGGGGTCCGCCTCGGGGTCCAGCGGAGCGATGTCCACCAGATGAAGCAGCACCCTCGTACGCTGCAGGTGCTTCAGGAAGCGGATTCCGAGGCCCGCCCCCTCCGCAGCCCCCTCGATGAGTCCCGGGATATCGGCCATCACGAAGCTGCGGTGCTGTCCTACGTCGACGACCCCCAGGTTGGGATGCAGTGTCGTGAAGGGGTAGTCAGCGACCTTGGGGCGTGCCGCTGAGACGGCCCGGATCAGGGTGGACTTGCCGGCGTTGGGCAAACCGAGGAGGCCCACGTCGGCGATGACCTTGAGCTCGAGCTCGAGCGCGCGCTTCTCGCCGGGCAACCCCGGACCAAACTGACGGGGGGAGCGGTTGGTGCTCGACTTGAAGCGCTGATTCCCCCACCCTCCCTTGCCGCCGCGAGCCACCGCCAGCACATCGCCCTCGCGGGCGAGGTCGCCGAGCTGCTCGCTGGTCTCAGCGTCGCGTACCGTCGTCCCCACCGGCACCGGGATATAGAGGTCATCCCCGCTGCGGCCGGTGCAGTCATTGGCCCCTCCGGGCTCACCATGCTGCGCGCGCCAGGTGCGCTCGATGCGAAAGTCCGCGAGGGTGTTGATTCCGGGGGCAGCGCGCAGGAAGACACTGCCGCCATTGCCGCCGTCGCCGCCGTCCGGCCCGCCGAAGGGCACGAACTTCTCGCGGCGGAAGCTCGTGCTGCCGCGGCCACCGCTGCCGGCCTGCACCTTCATCCTGGCTTCGTCGACGAATTTCATGGGGATTTCCGATACGAAAACCCCGGCGCGCGGCCGGGGTTCTCAGGGACTCTGACCGCTACGGGGAGAAGGTTACGCTTCGGCCGTCTCGGCCGGCGTCTCGGTCACGCCGATCTCCGGCACGATGTTGACGTACAGCCGCTGCTCCGCGCCACGGCGCTGAAACTGCACCTTGCCCGCCACTTTGGCAAACAGCGTGTGGTCCGTGCCGACACCGACGTTGGAGCCGGCGCGCACCGGCGTGCCGCGCTGGCGGATGATGATGTTGCCGGCGAGGACGTTCTCGCCGCCGAAGCGCTTCACGCCAAGCCGCTTGGAGTGGGAATCGCGGCCGTTCTTGGTACTGCCGCCAGCCTTTTTATGTGCCATGTGTGCTGCCTCAGCCCGCGCTGATGTCCGTCACCTTGATCTCGGTGAACGGCTGGCGGTGGTTCTTCTGCCGCAGGTAATGCTTCCGCCGCCTGAATTTCACGATCGATACCTTGGCGCCTTTACCGTGGCGAACCACGGTGGCGACCACCTTGCCTCCCGCGATCAGTGGGCTGCCGAGCTTCACGTCGGCGCCTTCGCCGACCAGCAGCACCTGGCCGAACTCGACCGTGGCGCCAGCCTCGGCGTCGAGCTTCTCGATGCGCAGCACGCCGTCTTTGGTGACGCGATACTGCTTTCCGCCGGTGGCGATTACTGCGTACATAGGCTTAGGGCAAAGGGGGTCTGGAGAAGGCCGCGCATTCTACTGGCGCCCCCCCGGCGGGTCAAACGGCGGTTCCGCGAGGCGGAAAAGCTGCGATCCGCCGGCTTCGAGCCATTTACGGGCCTCCCATGACCCTCCCATGACCTTTGGTCCATTCTCCGCGGACTCCGCGTCGGATAGGATGCGTGGCCGTACTCGAAGGTCCGTTTGCTAATGACATTGGAAGAAATACGTGCGCTCGTCCAGCCGGACCTGGGTTCCGTCGACCAGGTGATCCGCGCCCGGCTGAAGAGCGCCGTCCCGCTGGTGGACCAAATTGCGGAGCACATCATCTCCGGGGGCGGCAAGCGCCTGCGCCCCCTGCTCGTCGTTCTCGCGGGCCGTGCCTGCGGACACCGGCCACAGGCTCATATAGAGGCGGCGGCCTTCATCGAGTTCGTCCATACCGCGACGCTCCTGCACGACGACGTGGTTGACGGGTCATCGCTGCGCCGGGGCCGCGATACGGCCAACCAGGTCTTCGGCAATCAGGCGAGCGTACTGGTAGGTGATTTCGTTTACTCGCGCGCCTTCCAGATGATGGCCTCGCTGACCTCGCAGCCGGTCATGGAAATCATGGCCGATGCGACCAACGTAATCGCCGAGGGCGAGGTCATGCAGCTGATGAACGCGCACGACCCCGACACGACCGAGCAGCGCTACCTCGAGGTCATCTACCGCAAGACCGCCAAGCTCTTCGAGGCCGGCGCCGAGGTCGCCGCCGTGCTCGCAGGCAGCTCGGAGCAGGTGCGCAGAGCGTTGGCTGCCTACGGCCGTCATCTCGGCACCTCCTACCAGTTGGTGGACGACGTGCTCGATTACCGCTCGAATCCCGCCGAGCGCGGCAAGAACCTCGGCGACGATCTCGCCGAGGGCAAACCCACCCTGCCGCTCATTTATGCGCTACGCAACGGCACGGCTGCCCAGCGGGCCGCGATCCGCATCGCCATCGAAAAAGGCGATCTCGCCCAGCTCGATCCCATCATCGCGGCGATCGAATCGACCGGCGGCCTAGAGTACGCGGCGCGGGTGGCAAAGGAATCGGCCGAGCAGGCGCTGCTGTCGCTGAAGCCGCTGCCGGAAAGCGTCTACAAGGAAGGGCTGGCGTCGCTCGCCCGGTTCGCGGTGGAGCATACGACCTGAGATGATCGCTCACGGCGCGCTCAGGCTGCCCGCCGGATAGCGCAAAGGTCTTGGTACCGCTACGGGCCACCCAAGACCGCCGGCGGGCGTCGAAAGACGGGTTGCCATTGAAGCCCCTGAACCGCTTCAGTACACTGCGCCGCCCGCCTCCCTGCCGCCTCGAGCTTCCCAGGGTCCGCGGATCTCGCCATCTCGGGGTGTAGCTCAGCCTGGTAGAGCACTACGTTCGGGACGTAGGTGTCGCAGGTTCAAATCCTGTCACCCCGACCAATAAAAACAACGAGTTGTAGTCGAATTCCCGTAGCCGCCGCTTCTCCGAATTCCTGTTTAATGCTGCCCTAATGCCGACGCCTCAATCCGGCACGCGCTCAATCTTCGCCGGCCAGTCCTCCGGCGCATCGTCGGCAACCACGACGGAGTACTGCGCGTAGCCCCACCGCTCGCCGCAGCGCGGGCAATGCTTGTCGACGCCATCGCCGAACGCCTCGCCGGAGTCCATCGCGGCGCCGAGCCCGGACCATCCGCACGCCTTGCACGTGTGGGTGCCGCGCTCGAACTCGCCGAAGTAGTCGATCAGCTTGCCCATCAGTCCTCCCAATTGATCTCGAATCGGCGAGGCACCGGTTCGCACTGTACGCCGAACTCCTGATTCACCAAAGCACGTAGCACCGCGTCCGACCCATCCGGCCGGACGCGGTGCTCGATGCCCATGCTTCGCAGCGCGCGGATCTGCGCCGATGGTCGGCGCTTGCGTGTCAGGTCGCGCAGCTCGTCATCAGTGAGTGTAAGGCTTGGAGCCAGCGACGCCTGGCGGGCTGCGGCCGTGTGCGGTAGTAGTGAGCCTCGGCGTTCGCCCGGACCCACGCGCTTTCGCTTGCGAACCAATCTCTCGGTAGAATATTCGGACCCATGTGCGACTCCCTAAAGTCGTGTGTGGTTAGGTGCGGACCGAGGTTGACGCCTCGGTCCGCACTGCTACCTTCTCACAGCCGAGAGCGCGTGTGTAGGCAATTTGACAATAGAAACAACATGTTAGCATTTGCTAAATGCCGCGCTAAATTGCAGCAATTGCTAAATTGCGCTCACGTCTGCGGTGGTGGCCCGAATAGCACCGCCGAGAGCGGCGCGCCGTCTTCGGTCACCGCCTCGATACCTCGCCACGTGCGATCGATCTGCGCGGCCGGGTAGTGGAACAGGATTCCGCCCGTGTCGTTCAGCGAGCGCCACAGCGCATCGCTACCCTCTCCTTGCTCGGCAGCGTTCTCGATCGTCTGATAGAGCTTTGCCACGTCTCCCACAATGCGCGTTGCGGCCGGTCCGCTGTACTGGTACCCGGAGAGTAGCCCGGCGAACTCTCGAGCGCCGACCATCGTCGAGGCAAGGTAGCCGATCTGCGCGCCGAGCAGCTTCTTCAGGACCGACTCGGCGTCGTCGTAGTCGTCGAGATTCCCCTTCGCCACGTCGGTCAGGAGCTGACCCATCACGGCCGGCACTGTCGAGAGCATGAGGTAATCGACCGCCAGTGCTCCGACCGACTTCGGCGAGCGGAAATTGGTGCGCCCGGCGCGCTCGGCCATCAGGTTGAACGTGGTATTGAAGAACGAATAGAAGCTCGTCCAAATCTTCTTGAACCCATCCCCGCGCTGCACGGCCGCCAGGTCCTTGAGCTGACCACCACCCTGAGCGTCGAGCACCGCCTGATCGGCGAGCGCGATGGACTTCGCCTCGTCGAACCCACCATCCTGCGCCTTGGCGTATGCCCCGAGCCACGTCGGCACGTCGGCGACGAGCTGCCCCTTGGTGATGAGCCAGTAGAAGGAATTGCGCACATCAGATGCGACGTTCTTCAGCGGTGAGCCTTCCGCCTCCACGCGGTTGCGCACCTCGTTAATCTCGCGCTGGAAGGTCTTCGCGCGCAGGCGCATGAAGTCGGACTTGTCGAAGATCGCCTTGACGGTGTTCTCCATCCGAGCAGCATCGCCGATCCATTGCGCGATCCCGCGGCCGATCCACTTCGGCCCCACGCGGACCATTGACTGCGAAAGCCCGAGCGGCTGCTGCAACGCGGTGAGGAGGTTCCACCCGAGCCCGGCGACGGTGCTGCCGGTGCGGATGTAGTTGAACGCGCGCTCGAGCCCGCCCTGCGCCGGTATATCGCCTGCCGCAATGTCGTTCAGTGCCGCGCGCATCGTCGAGAGCGTTTCCGGCCCATAGTGCTCGCGGATTGCTTCGTCGATCTGAGATGAGCGCAGCAGCCGGTTCGCGTCGATCAGGTACTCGTGCCAGCTGAGATCATGGATGACTTCGCTCACGTGCTGGAAGATCACGCCGAGATCCTTGCGGACCGGGCGGGCGACCGAGTCCACGCGTGCCTTGGCGTGCCCGCGGCGCGTCGTCGCGCGGGTGTAGAGTCCCTGCATCGCCTGCTTGACGATCTCCGCGGTGGTGTCCGCCTCGGCTTTCGATGACCGCGCCGGGTCGTACTTGATCGGGTAGTAGCCGCCGCGGTACGTGCCGAACTTCGTCTCCACAGCCGAGGCTTCCACCTTCTCAGGAGCGACGCCGTAGACGCGCTTTTCCTTCTCCGCGACGAGCGGGAAGTACTTGTCGAGGTGATCCCACACGCCCTGCACGAAGTCCCAATCCTCTTTGCTCAGGGTGTCGAGCACGGCATGCACCTGGCCGGGTGACCACTTCTCACCCTCGAGGATGCGTAGCCGGTTCGTCTCGTTACCCCAATTGAGCGCGATAGACAGCCGTCCCTGCTTCGTGAGTGAGCCGACGCCCGGAATCTCCATCTCATCGAACAGCTTGCCGGAGCGGTTGAGCGGTTCGAATATCTTGTGCAGCTCCATGGTCGCCTGCTCCCGCATGACGGCCTCACGGTCGCCGGCATCGTTCATGTTGCGCACAAAGATGTCCCACAGCGGACCGCCGTCCTTGAGCCCGTCCATCTGCCGGATGAGGCTCGCGAACTTGCGGTGCGAGACGAGGAAGCTCGTCAGCCATTTGCCGAACCGGTCCTTCGGCAGGTCGCTTTCGATCTTCTCCTTGATCGTCCGGGTGGCGTTGCCGTGGATCGCCTCCACGGCTGAGTCGACCGCAGCGCCGAACTCGCGCTGATCCTTCGCGGTCAGGAGCTTCTGCTTCAGGCGCCCAAGGTGATCGATCTGCTTGACCGTGTTCACGAGGTCGCGGAACTCACCGACCGTCATCTCCTTGTAGCTGCGGTGGTTCGCCTCGGACAGGAGCTCGTCCGGTACGTCAGGATCAAAGCCGGCTTCCTGCTGCGCCTTCACCCACTCGAGGAGGGACTTGCGCTTTTCGAGCTCTGTCAGACTCACGCTCTTTCGCAGGTCGAACCGCTCGAGCAGCGCGTCGATCTGCTCGGCGTAGTCGTGCCCGATTGCCTTGCGCACGGCCTCGGTGTCGAGCTTGCGCAGGTAGGTGAGTCCTGATTGCACCTCGTCCTGAGCGTCGACGGCTGAACGAGCCAGGCGGTTCGAGACGAGCTGTTCCTTCTTCGCAATCGCCGCCCCGGATGTATCGCCCCGGCGCCACTGCTCGGTCGCCTTACGCGCTGCGCGCGCTTCGGCTACCACGAACTGACCGGGACGGAGGTCGCGGATCTTCCGCTGTGATACTTGCGCCTCGGCGTAATCCCGTGCAGCCTTCGCGAGCGCCGGCCACGGACCCATCGCGCGATTCAGCGCCTGCACCTCGCGAGCAATCGCCCGGGCGCGCGCCTCATTGGCAATGGTCGCCTCGGCGGCGCGCTCGAGGCGCTTCGGGTCCGCGAGGTCGCCATATCGCTCGAGCACACGCTGATCGGTCTTCGCTTCGATCGCCTGGCGCTCAGGCATCGCTTCCAGCATGGAGCGGATGAGATGATCGCCAGAGCGGAAGCCGAAAAGCTCGCCCACCATGTTCGGGTGTATGCCGTCCTCCTTGGTCAGCATGTTGCTCGGCAGGTAGCGCCACAAGGCGTTCGGCTCATCGCCGTACATGTCCCGCAGAGCCGGCGTCGAGAGCTTCGTGCCGACGAGTCCGGCCACGGACTCGATGCGCCGCTGCGAGCTGTTCCGATCGCCGGCTGCGAGCTCGCCCTTCTTGATGAACCGGAGCGCCGCATAGACGGGCTCGGCCTGCACTTCCGGAGTGACTTCCGCGCGCACCGCGGCGCGCTTCGCCTCGGCGTCGGCCTGCAGGTCCTTGAGCGCCGCGGCCTTGGCGTTGCTGAGGTAGCGCAAGTCTCGCAGGTTCCGAGCGTTCAACTGGTCGATTGCCGGCTGCACCGAGCTCGCGTTCGCGTACTCGGCGAACTCCTCCGGTGTCATACCGGCTTCTTCCGGCGTGCGGAACAGCGGCGCGTCGGCGCGCTGACCGGTCGCGGTGTTCACCACATCACGGGCGAATTCCGGTAGCGGTGCCTGTGCGAGCCCGTGCGCCTCCGCGGCCGTCATTGCCTCCGGTGAGGTGCGAAGGTGCGGCAACAGTGCATCGCCCACGGGTGTGCCGGCCCATCGAGTCGCGAACTCGCTGAACGGTACTTGCAGGTCAGCGCCGGCCAACGTCGCGACAGATATTTCTTTGCTGATGCTCGGCGGTAGCTGATCGATCTCGGCGGGGGAAATCTTTGCCTCATCGAGCGCCTTGGCGAGATCCCCGGCGCTCACGTAGACGTGCTCGGGTGCCGCACCACCTGATTCCGCGACGGCCCGCTCAGCGAACTGCTGAAATGCGTCCGGGTCGCGTGTACGCAGCTTGGATGCGGCGGCCTGCTGCGAGACGGTCGCCAGCTGCTCGGCGTCTGTAACCGCTTCACGCGCCACCTGCGCGCGGTCCGAGAAGCGCTCGCTCGCCGCGTGCAGGATCGCATGCAGCCGGCCGGGTGCAGCGGCAGCCGCTTCGCCCGGGGCTGTTACAAGGCCGGACAGCGCGCCTGCGATGACCGCGGCCGGGGAAACCGGCTCACCGGTTGCCGCGCTTTCCGCGACAGGCTGAGATGCATTCAGAGCCGCCAGGGCGGGATACAAGAGGCCGCGAGGTAACTTGGCCGCCAATCCGCCGGTAGCCACACCGAACAGCCCGGCGACGCCGGCATGACGCGCGGCGCGGTCGAGGACACCCGGCCCTACCTTCGGATCATTGAGCGCGGCGCTGATCGCCGCGGGGTTCGTGACATCCACACCTGACCGGCTGAGCTCGTCCACCATGGACGTGCCGAAGGTTTGCATGCCGGAGGTCAATCCGAAGGTGGCCGCAACTGCGCCCGGACCGCCAGCACTCGCAGGGATCGCAGTCGCCATACTCGGCACTGAGCCGATGAGACTTTCAGGTAATTCGCTCGCGGTGAAGTCGAGCGGGTGGCGGCCGATGCGCGCTATAGCATCCCGCCACGTCGGAGCGGACAGCGCCGTTGTGACGGTGCCCGGCGCAGGGAATGCGCGCTTTTCCTGCTCGAGTCGAGCGACGGTCGCCGCACCCTGACCGATCGCAGATGGCAGACCAGCGATGTACTGCTGCCGGAACTGCTGCCGCTGCGCAGGGCTCATCTCTGCGTAGGACTCACCCACCGCGCCGAGCTGATCCGGCGTCGGCTTCTCGCCGCGGTCGATAGCGTCCATCTGCTCTAGCGCCGAGGCGCGGTTCGCCGTCAGGATAGCCGGAAACGTCTCCTTGAGACTGCGCCAGCCACGCGAGATGCTGTTGCCGATCTGCGCGAGTAGTCCGAGCTCATCGGACGCCTTCGCCGTGAACTGCGGATTGGCCGCCACGTGATCGTGTAGCACGGGTGAGGAGCTGAGCGCCGCATCAGCGCTCTGTAGCGCGGCCTGTCGCTGCACGGGCGCCGGATCGCGCGCCACCACTTCGGGAGGTATTCCGGTCGCCTGAGAAAGCTGCCCAGCTTGCGTCGCCTTGTCCGGCGTCGTCGTTTGCGCCGCGAGAACACTCTGCCGAGCCGCGATGTTGCGATCATCGAGCGTGTCGCTGATCGCCGACTCGAGCGCCGTGTCGTTCGCCTGCCGGTCAGCTACGGTATCGTCAACTGCCTCGTTCAGGTCCATGGGTTAGAACCCCCGCCATTTGCGCCAAATGCTCGTGATCTGTTGCTCGGTAGGGTTCGTCACGCCACGCTTTTTCAGGCTGTCCATGATCTGCCCACGGTCAGCATCGGGAATCGTCGGAGTGAACGTCGCCTGCGAACCTTCCGCGACCGATTGATAGTACCGACCGCTGGTCCACCACGAGGAAGCCTTACCTTGCGTCATCATCTTGTCGAGGACCTGCTGCCGCTCATCGAAGGTAGGCTTGCGCTTCAGCTGCTGCTCGAGGTCCTGCACTGCCTGCATCGCCTGCGAATCGAACTCACCCATTGCCGGAGGTTTTCCCTGAATCCCCAACGTGCGGTGAGTGGCTGCGAGCTGATTGTTGAAGGTGGACGCATCGCGCTGCGCACTTGGTGCGTTGAGCTGTGCTTGCAGGTCGATCAGCGTGCGCCGCTCGCTCGGCGCCAGCGACGAGAAGTCCACGCGAAGATCCTGCTTCGCAAACTGATCCGGGTGCTGCATCGCGAGCGTGCGCAGTTGATAGAACTTACTCCAGTCCGTGACCGCATTCTCACCGCTCGCTCGGCGGTTCGCCTCATCGCGTAGTGCTTTGGCCGTCTCGCCGTTCACCCCATTCAGCAGCGACGGTGGAATAGCCGAGTAACCCTGACTGTCGAGGATGTGCCATGCCTGATCGGCGGCATTCTTCTCGTTTCGGTCTTGGATGTCCTGCTGCTCGGCGAATCGCTCGTGAATGCGCGTAACGATCGCATCCTGCACCTGGCCGCTATACTTCGCACGCGCCTGTGCCAGCGCCTCGGACTCGGAGTTCGAGCCGCCCAGGATGTCCGTCGCCGCGATCTGCGACTGCTGCGTGATTGTCCCGGTACGGACTGCCTTGTCGAGCCCGTCGAGCTGCACGCCATTGATCTCGCCCCGGTTGGCATCGAGGTACGCCTTCGCGGCGTCGGGGTTCGTGTCGACGAGCGACTGAATGACCTGCGTGTGAAGGTCCGTCAGCGCGTTGCCCTGCTCGAGCTGATAGCGCTCCGGCGTCCACCCGTTGAGCGACTTGAGTACGGTCAGGCGCTTTAGGATGTCGGACTTCGCTTGGCCTACCGCGTTCGGGTCGTTCGGATTCGCCGCGGCGATATTGATGCTACCTGCGATGCTCGACTTGGCCGAGTCCTCCACAGATTGATGCTGCTGCTCGTTCTCGTAAGCCGAGATCGACGAAAGCGACTGCTCGCGCAGGTTCGCCGCGGTGTGCGCGAAAATCTGCCGCTGCGCATCGTTCTGAAGACTGCCGGTGATGTCGTCGGCGGTCTTCTTCCACCAATTCGCCGCGTCGGTCGTGACTCCCCACGCATTGGTTCCCTGACGCTGCCGGACGCTCTGCTCGAACTGCAGGTACTGATCCTTGAGTGTCGCTTCCGCCTTGAACACTGCGTCGGCGTTCTCGCGATGCGCGATGCGCGCAGCCGCTTCCATGGCGTCAGCGCCGAACTGCTGCTCACCTTGCCCGAGCTCCAATGCGGCGTTGCCGGGCTGAGTATCGACGACGCGCGCGTCTGGTAGCGCGGCCGGCGCGACCTGAAAGGAGTCGTATGTCGGGACTTCAACGGGCATGGCTCACCGTCTCGTCGGCGCGCTCGAGAAGATTCCTCGTATCATTGCGGAACCGCCAAAAGGCGCGCACCTCGTCGTCGAAGCGCTCGTCCGCGATGCGCTTCTCCTCGAGGAGATCGCGATGTTCGGCGTCAGCGTTCATTGGCCGAGGAGGGTCGAGGTACCTACGTTCTGCGACGGACCGGCGCCCGCCCCGGTGACCGTACCGGAAACACCCGACAGCGCTGCGCCGGGCATCATCGCCGCAGCATTCTTCTTGCGAAACGCATCTGCGGTCGGACCCACGCCGGGCTGCGGCGCAGCGGGGATCTTCGGTGCACCTTTGGTCATGCTGTAAACCGCGCTCGCCGTCGTGGCGGCTGCGGCTACAGCGGTAACGATGGGGATGGCTTGAGGCATGGTCAGTCTCCGATGGGGGTAAGTTCTTTGATGTAGGTCTGCTCGAGCAACCGATACCCGACACGCGTCAGGACCTTCGAGAAGTCGAGCTGCGGGGAGGTGTTCTGTGTGACGAATCGCACGCCCTCCGCCGCGAGCTGATGCTCCATGTAGGCGAGCAGCTTCGTCGCGATCCGACCGCGCCGATGGCTCGGCTTGATGTAGAGGCCGACCTGATCCGCCTTGCGGATGTCGCAGTTCGGGTGCCGGGAGACGATAGCAATTGAATAGCCGACGAGCTGCTTGGTCGCATCACAGCGCAGGGTGAACACCCGAAGCGCGTCGACGCGATCAAGCGCGGCATACGTCGCCACGTCCGGCGAGAACGGGTGAGAGCTTGCGAACTCCGACGCCTCGTTCCAATGCGCGGACATCAGCGGCTCGAGTTCCGGCAGCAAGTCCGCTACCCGCTCCATGTTGAAGCTCACCGGGAGCACCGCTGCCTCCACTGGTCAAAAATGCGAGCTGTCAGCGCGCCGAGGCAGAACACCATCACGTGCGTGCAGGTGAGGACGATTGGGCTCATAGATTCAGCGCCAATGGGCAATGGGTCGCAGCCAGCATGATTGCGTCGATGCGCGCGTTCAGCTTGGCAGCAGTCGCCTCATCGGCTGTCGGAATTTGGTTCAAGAGATTCGCAATCTCGAGCACTTCGTTCACGTCTGGATCGGTGCGGAGAAAGCGCGACCATTGATCCTCGGTCATGGCTTCCTGTAGTTGCATCCGCAGCCGCATGTCTACCCGAGCCATCACTTCACCTCGTCCAAGCCGACCAGTTCATTGATCCGCCTATTCAATCGGGTAATGACCCGCGGGTGCGCGTCTGAATCGACGGCTCGCGTAAGTCGTTCCTCCAAGCGCTGCAGCTCGAGCGCTTCGCCTGCGGTGCGTTGCGTCTTGAGACTCGCCAGCCATTGCCTTTCCGAGAGCGGCATCACAGGACCTCGAAATCGGACTTCGGGTAGATGTACCCGCCGACGCCTTCGCGCTTCACACCCGGAGGTGTCGGCCTCGGATCAAGCTGCTGAAGCTCGAAATTCGTCGTCGGCTCGCCAGTGCCCGCGCCTTTGGTGGGAGCAGCCGCGTCCTTATTCGCCTTCATCTGCTGATCGATGTACTCGGCGTATTCGGAGCTCATTACTTGATGCTCCAGCCAACCGGGTACGGATTGACGTACTTGAGGCCGGCCGCATCCGGCGTGATGTACGCGTCGAACGCGCCGGCCGTCAGCGGACCGGTCCCGACCGCGTACTGCAGGCCGAGATAGCGCTGACCGATACGGTTCACGAAGGACTTCGGCAGTGTGGCGACGATCAGCGTGTTAGCGCCGAGGTTCGCCTTCGCAATCGCGTCCGACTGCCCGAGGATCGTCGGGCTCGAGAGATTCGCGTTCGCGCTGCTTACGATCTGAAATTGAACGGTCGCGGCGCCGGCTGCCGCCACTGCGGTCCCCACTCGGATGATGAGATAAACCGGCCGGCCCGCGCCCGGGTCTTGTGCGGCGAGCAGGTCGATGGTGTTCGTGCTGAACGCCGTCGTGGTGACCGCCTGCGCGGCCGAGAGTGTGAGCTGTGAGTCGGTGTACATCGGAAGAATTCCTATCGTCGGTAGACAAATACGCAGAGCAGCGAGGTGGTGCCGTCGCCCGCCGTGCAGTGCGGCCGAACGAGTACCGGTCGCTCCTTCACTGCTTTGTTCGTGTTCAGCGCAGCCATGGTCAGCGCCGCACCGGTGTCGTCGTTCAGGGTAAACCAGGTCGTTCCACCGTCGACCGAGCCTTCCCACGACACGCTCCCGCCAGTGCCGAGCGTTCCGCTCACAACGGATGCCAGCCACGGGCCGAGTGCGTCGGTAACTGCGACCGGTTGCCCCGTATCGCCATTCGCCAGCGTCCACGAGAAGCGCAGCGTCGAGCCGACGAATTGCTGACCCCATGTCGTGAAAGGCTGAACGGCCATTTACAGTCTCCCTCGAGCACGCTCAGCGCGTGCCCGCTCCGCCAGGATTTGAACGATCCGCGGATGTTCGATGGCAAACGATCGGGTAACGAGCTCATACGCTCGGGGATCTCGCCCGAGTAGCGCGATAGCTTCGGCCCGGTCGGATTCACTGACCTGCGCCTTCCATGCCTCACGGGTGGCAGCGTCAGGTGGATTTGCGAAACCAGCCCGCACTACGTTGGCGAGAGTCTCACCGTCACCCGGGCTGACGCCGGTATCAGCAAGCATCCGGTGGACTTCACCGCTCACCGCCTTGGCAGTCTCCGGTTGCACGTCGGGACCAAAGTCAAAGGAGATATGTTCGTAGCCGCTTGCGCCGTAGATACGCTCCTCGATCGGCGCGGACTTGCGCAGCGCAGCGATGTTCTCGGGAACGGGAGCGAGCGTAGGTTCCGCGACAGGCGCCGACGCTGCATTCGTCGACGCCTGTCCGGTTCCATCCGCGCGGGACGCTGGAGCACGAGCGCTCGCGTCGGATTCGGTTTTGCTCGC
>Ga0134125_10001707_pt1 | contig 26785 bp, 19 predicted proteins | sample KB31751_FD_96464 | JGI IMG/M metagenome (GOLD analysis project Ga0134125, IMG submission 96464) | Terrestrial soil microbial communities with excess Nitrogen fertilizer from Kellogg Biological Station, Michigan, USA - KB3-175-1 | ecosystem: Environmental > Terrestrial > Soil > Unclassified ...
CCAGGATCAGCAGGCCGAGCTGGCCGTGGCTGTCGGCCAGCGGGTGGCCGAAGAGCGCGGCGGGTTTGACGTTGACCCCGTCGGTGCTGCCCAGCGTCGTTGTCTTGACCAGGCCGCCGTACAGCACCATCGAGAAGGCCAGGCTCAGCATGGCGAAGAAGATGTTGCGATAGCGTGCCATGAGCAGGCCCAGGACTGCGGCGACGGCAACCGCGACCGCGATTCCCAGGATGATTTGCAGCAGGACGTCGTCGACACCCAGAAATTCGCTCAGGACCCCCGCGGTATAGGCGCCCAGGCAGTAGAACAGGGCTTGACCGAACGAGACGAGCCCGGTGCGCAGCAACAGCAGCAGGCCCAGGACAACCAGCCCTTTGGCGAGCGCCAGCGTGAGCAGGAATTGCCAACTGCCGAAGACGGCACCGAAGGCGATGATGGCGATGGCCAGCACGGCAAAGAGGCCGTAGTTTTTAGAGGAGTACATCATATCTTGCGCACCTCGGCACCCGCGAAAAGGCCTTTGGGCCGGAAGATGAGGACGATGGCCATCACGAGATAGACGCTGAAAAGTTCGGCCTCGGGAAGATAGTGGACGGCGGCGGCGCGGGTGATCCCCACGATGAGCGCCCCCAGGGCTGCACCGGGCAGGCTGCCCAGTCCCCCGATGACGACGACCGCAAAGGCCAGCACGATGACCTCCACGCCCATGCCGGGGACGACTGAAATCATGGGGGCCGTGATGGCGCCGCCGATCGCCGCCAGGATGGCGCCCACCGTGAAGGTCGTCAGGTAAAAGCGCCCCACGTTGATCCCCATGGCAACGCTGACTTCCCTGTCGTGTATCACCACGCGCAGAAGTTTGCCGGAGCGCGTGCGTTTGAGCACCCAGCTCATGGCGCCGCCAATCAAGAGCGCGACCGCCAGCAGCAGGAGATCGTAAGTGGGGTAGATGAGATTGCCGAATTCCAGCGTACCCAGCAGGCCGTAGGGTTCGGCGAAGAAGTACGGATCCACGCCCCACGCCAGCTTGATGAGGTCTTCCAGGATGAGCAGCAGCGCGTAAGTGGCCAGCAGCAGGGTCACTTCGTCGCGGCCATACATGAAGCGCAACAGACCGCGTTCGATGACGAGGCCGGCCGCGAGCCCCGCGACGACGGCTGCCACGATGAGAATGGCGTAGCTGCCGTATGGCGAATAGCCGTGGGCGAGCCAGACGCCCCCCAGGGATGCGGCGGCATAGGCGCCCAGCGCGTAAAGACTGCCATGAGCCATGTTCAGGATCTTCATGACGCCGTAGATCAGCGTCAGGCCCGCGGCAATCAGGAAGAGCCAGGAAGCGTAGATGATCCCATCCGCCAGCACAGCAGGAATCTGATTCATAACAAAACCTCGGTGGAGGGCGACAGGCCGAAAGCCTGTCACCCGGGCACTGATTCCTTATTTCTTGAAGCCGTTATTGATCCATTCCGTGCTCTTGACGCCATCGGGTGGTGTCACCTTGTCGGCCGGGAAGCGCACGATGTCGACCACCTTGAGCTTGCCGTTTTCATGCTTGACGGTGCCCACGGCTGTTCCCTGGACGGCTTGGTGGCCCTTGCCCAGACCCAGGGTCACTTCGCCGCCGGGGCCGGTCCAGGTCAGGTGCTCGAACGCAGCGATGATCTGGTCCTGTGTGGGCGTCTGGCCATTGTTGGCGGCCTTGGCCTTTTCATAGGCGGTTTTCACGCCCAGGATGGCCTGCGTGATCTTGTACGCGGGATAGCTGGGGGGAATCGAATAGCGGTCTTCGAACGTCTTGCGGAACCAAGTGTTCATTTCGGATTCCGGTGCCAGCATGTCGAACGGGCCCCGGGCGCCAATGATGGTGCCGTCGGGAATCTGTGCACCCAGCTTCTGCACGGCGGTTTCCCCCGCCGTGAGAATGACCTTGCTCTTCTTGAACAAGCCGCGTGCGGCTCCCTGCAGGATCAATGCATCGGTGTCGCCGCCCCAGAAGCTGGACATCACCACGTCAGCCTTGCTCGACAGCAGTGTGGAGATTTCGGCTCCGTACTGACCGGCACCCAGTTTCGGGAACTGGGTCGTGGCGACCTTGGCATGCGGATACAACTGGGTCATCGAGGCCTTGAAATCCGCCCAGTTGTCCTGCCCGTAGGCGTAGTTCTGGTTGATGCCGGCGTAGTTGCCGACCTTGATGCCGCGCGCCTTCAAATACAAGGCGGCACTGACGTTGTCCATGGTTCCCATGGCACCGGTGCGGAAGACGTAGTGATAGGAATTGTCCTCGAAGATGCGCGGTGTGCCGCAGTCGAACAGTACCGTGAGCTTCTTGAGCTCTTCGGCCACGGGCGCCACCGCGAGGCAATCGCCGCTGGAGATGTAGCCAACCACCATGTCCACGCCTTGCTGGCCGACCAGATTGCGGTATTCAGTCACCGCCTTGGTCGAACCGCCCGCTTCATCGATGATCTTCAGTTCGATGGGGGTGCCGCCGAAGCCCTTGGTGTTGTAGGGCGCTGGGGTGGTGCCGGCGTTGATCTGGTCGGCAATCAGCTCCGCTCCGTTGCGAGCCGGAATGCCGAAGGTGCCGGCTGCGGAACCGGACAGGAATGTCACCACGCCGATCCTGATGGGTTTTTCCGCTGCGGCAACGTTGCCCGCCACGCCTACCGATAGTGCGCCAATGGCGGCGCACAGCGCCGTTTTGCGCGTCAAGCTGTTCAAACCTAATTTCATGGAGCTCTCCTTTTGGCTTCCTTGACCTGCCCGGAACAGCCCCTGTTTGCAGGGGCTGTTCCGGGCTACTGTCCCGCGCGGGCTGGTGCCCGGTACTCGGGACTCTTTGAGTGGAATCCTTGGAGCGCAAGCGGGATGTCCTGGCGCTTCGGCGGTTCGCATGGACGATTGCAGTCTCGGTCAATCGTTCAATATAATGAACGCCGTTGCGTATAATGAACGGCGTACATCTTATGAAATGTATGGGTAAGGGTCAATCTGTTACCACAGAGGGTTATCCCTTAGGCATACCCTGTCGGCGGGCCGGTTTCGGCGGTCATAGGCGTTCAGCAAGGGGGTTCTTTTGACGGCAGACAAGCTTTCCGCACCGGCTGTAGCCAGGGCTACGGCCATCCTCGATCTCATTGCCCGCTCAGGGTCCCCGCAGTCCCTGGCGGACCTGACCCGCGCCCTTCAGCTACCGAAGAGCAGCATCCACGGGTTGTGTGCGACGCTGGAGCACCTGAACCTGCTGACGCGCCTCGAAAGCGGCCAGATGACCCTCGGGCCGCATGTGGTGATGTGGTCGAATGCGTTCCTGGCCCGGATCAACATTACCCAGGAATTTTTTGCCTCCTGGGACGAAATGCGGGTCTTGCCGGAGGAGACCATCACCTTGTCCGTGCGCGACGGACAGGAGGTCGTCTACATCGCCTGCCGCAATGGCAGCCGGCCGCTAGGCTACACGTTCAAGACCGGCATGCGGATTCCCGCCGTCTACACGGCGACGGGGCTTGCCATGCTGAGCACGCTGCCGGACCAGAGCGTGAGCCGGCTTTTCGCCGGGCCCGACCTGCCGTGGCCCACACCGTTCACGATGAAGGGCCTGCGCGACTTCGAGTCGCTCATGGTGGAATTGAGCGCGGTTCGGCACCGCGGCTATTCGATCGACCGGGAAGGCGTGCGCGAGGGGATGTACTGCTTTGGTGCCCCGGTGTTCGACTCCCACAACCCGGAAGCGGTTGCGGGGGTCGCCGTCAGCATCCTGGCCAACGAAGTGGACGTCGATCTCGAAAAGCGGGCGGGTATGGCCATGCGCAAGCTGGCCGACCGCCTGTCGGAACGCCTGGGCGGGCTCACCACCGGCCGCGGCGCGTGGCACCACAAATCGAACATCAGTTAGCGGCCAACCGAGCGGGCGGTGCCTATGGGTGAATCGGATCGGGTGCCGGCGCCGCGCCGGCCGTCAGGCTGGCCTGCAGCATGGCAGCGACCTTGGCAATGCACTGGCGCAGCCATGCCACCTCCGGTGAGCCGTGACAGCGTCGGTGCCATAGCAGGTAGAAGCGCATGGGAGGAAACGGGAACGGCGAAGGCAGAATGGTGATGGGCAAATAGCGCGCGTAGTGCTGTGCGAATTGCCGGCCGGTGGTGAAGATCAGGTCGGTGCGCAGCAACATGCCGGCCACCTGGCCAAAGTACGGGATGGTCATCTGGATGTTGCGATGCAGTCCCTGGGACGCCAGGTATCCGTCGATGAAGCTCTGGCGCTCCGACACGTAGGGGAACGGCGCCAGGTGCGGCAGGTCCAGGTATTGCTTCAGGCTCAGCGGGCGGCTCGCAACTGGGTTCTGGCTGCCCACCATACAGACGACTTCGTCGTCGAAGAGGCGCGCCATGTGCATCTGCAGCGGAGGCTCCAGCCAGTTGCCGATCACCACGTCCAGGCCGCCGTTTTCCAGGCCCCCGACATAGTCGTAATCCGCATTGATCGGGTGTACGATGAATTTTGCATGAGGTGCTTCGCGCCGCACGATTTCGGCGATGTTCGGCAGGAACATGGCGTCCAGATAATCCGGTGCCCCCAGATGGAACTCCCGTGCCGAGGTCGTCGGCTCGAAGGCGCCAGGCAGTTGGGTGATGCGTTCGATCGCACTCAGGGCATCGTTGGCGTGGGACAGCAGTTCCACTCCCCGTTCGGTGGGCACCATGCCTGTCTTGCTGCGCACCAGAATGGGATCGCCGGTGATTTCCCGCAGGCGCCGCAACGAATTGCTCAGCGCCGGTTGGGACAACCCCAGCTTGATGGCTGCGCGCGAGACGCTCTGCTCGGTGAGCAGGATCTGCAGGATACGCAGGAGGTGGGTGTCCATGGGTTCGCGGGCTCTTTGCATTCGGTCTATTATTCCCGGCTCGCCGCGAGCCGTCCATGGTCGGCGGCGGATCTGGAAGGCTGGCGAAGCCTCCGGTCGGTACCTGGCCCGGTCATTGCATGATGACCACCATCATTTCCCATGAATGCCCGTGCCAACCGCCCGGTGCTATCTTGACGGCATAAAGACGGGTGCGCCTTGCGCCCGCGCCAGCATGAAAGGTACTGATATGGAGACAAGCACCATCCGGTTTCATTATCGTGGCGAGGTCCACGAGGTCTCGGATCAGCCGACCACCCGCACGGTGCTGCAATATCTGCGTGAAGACCTTGGCTGCATGGGCACCAAGGAGGGATGCGCCGAAGGCGACTGCGGCGCCTGTACGGTCGTGGTGGCCGAGCCCGATGGCCACGGCGGGGTGGCGCTGCGCGCCGTCAATAGCTGCATCCAGTTCCTGCCGACGCTGGACGGCAAGGCGTTATACACCGTCGAGGATCTGCGCCAGCCGGACGGCGCGCTGCATCCGGTGCAGCAGGCCATGGTCGATTGCCATGGCTCGCAGTGCGGGTTCTGTACCCCCGGTTTTGTCATGTCCCTGTGGGGCCTGTATCTGGCGCACGAACCCCAGGGTGCCGCGCCGACGCGCATCGAGGTGGACGATTGCCTGTCGGGCAATCTGTGCCGCTGCACAGGCTATCAGCCCATCGTGCGGGCAGCTTCGGAAATGTACGCCTATCCGCGTGTGCCGTTTGATCGCGACGCGCTGGCGAAGGTGCTGGCCGAGCTGCAGCGCGACGATACCTTTGAATATACCTATGACGGCCATACTTTCCATGCGCCGCGCACGCTTGCGCAACTGGCGAAGCTGCGACTGGACTATCCGGATGCCCGGATCCTGGCCGGCAGCACGGATGTGGGGCTGTGGGTCACCAAGCAGTACCGCGACCTGCCGCATCTGATTTACATCGGCCAGGTCGGCGAGCTGCGCGACATCCACCCGGAAGGCGACGAGCTCTACATCGGTGCAGGCGCTTCGTTGAACGAGGCCTATGACGCCCTCATCGGCTTCGTGCCGGAACTGGCCGAGCTGCGGCAGCGCTTCGCCTCCATGCCGATCCGCAATGCAGGCACGATGGGCGGCAATGTCGCCAACGGTTCGCCCATTGGCGATTCCATGCCGGCGCTGATCGCGCTGGGTGCCCGCATCGTGTTGCGCCAGGGCGAGCGGGTGCGCGAGATGCCCTTGGAAGATTTCTATCTGGCTTACCAGAAGAACGCCGCCGAACCTGGCGAATTCGTTCAGGGCTTGCGGGTGCCGGTCGAGATCGCGGGTCGGCAGTTCCGCGCGTACAAGCTTTCCAAGCGCTTCGATCAGGACATTTCGGCGGTCTGCGCGGCCTTTGCACTGGTGCTGGACGAGCACGGCCGCGTGCAGTCCCTGCGCACCGGCTTTGGCGGCGTGGCCGCCACGCCCAGCCGCGCGCGTGCGGTCGAGGCGGCGCTGCAGGGTCAGCCGTGGGACGAATCCCACGTGCGCACCGCCATGGACGCCGTGAAACGGGACTTCGAGCCGCTGTCGGACATGCGCGCCACCAGTGACTACCGGCTGCTGGCTTCGCGCAATCTGCTTTACCGCTTTTACCTGGAAACCGCCCCTGGGGCGCCGCTGGCGACGCATCAGGTCAATGTAGCCGTGCTGGCTGATATCGCCTGAGGAGGCCACCATGAACATGCGCGTCAATATTCCGGTCGAACTGGACCGGCTGGCGGTCGGCAACGATCGTATTCCCCGCCCCGTGGTGGGCGAGCCGGCGGCGGGCGCGGCCAGCCCGCACGAGTCCGCGGCGCTGCACGTCAGCGGGGAAGCCGTCTATACGGACGACATCCCCGAGTTGCGCAATACGGTCTATGCGGCCCTGGGGCTGTCGGACAAGCCGCACGCCCGAGTCAAGGGCATGGACCTGGACGCGGTGCGCAAGGCGCCCGGCGTGATTGCCGTCCTGACGGCCACGGACATCCCGGGAGTCAACGACTGCGGGCCCGTGATTGCGGACGATCCCATCCTGGCCGACGGTCTGGTCCAGTATGTCGGTCAACCGCTGTTCGTCGTGGTCGCCCGTTCAACGGGTGAAGCCCGCCGGGCTTCGCGCCTGGGTAAAGTCGAATATGAGCCGCTGCCGTTCCTGCTGACGCCTGAGCAGGCGAAGCACGCCCGCTCGGGCACCACGGATGAGCTGCGCCTGATCCAGGGCGACGTGCAGCAGGCGCTGGACGGCGCGCCGGTCCGGTTGCGGGGGACATTTTCCTGCGGTGGTCAGGAGCAGTTTTACCTCGAGGGGCAGATCGCCTACGCCATTCCGCGCGAAAAAGAAGGCATGCTGGTGCAGTGTTCCACCCAGCACCCCACCGAGATGCAGCATGCGGTCTCGCACGCCCTGGGCTGGCAGCGCCACCAGGTCGAAGTCGAGTGCCGGCGTTTGGGCGGGGGGTTTGGCGGGAAGGAATCGCAGTCCGCGCTCTTTGCCTGCGTCGCGTCGGTTTGTGCGCATCGGCTGCATCGGCCGGTCAAACTGCGCGCCGATCGCGACGACGACATGATGATCACCGGCAAGCGCCATGGCTTCTACTATGAATACGACGTGGGGTTCGACGACGACGGCCGTATCCTGGGCGTGAAGCTGGACATGACGCTGCATTCCGGATTTTCGGCCGATCTGTCCGAGGCCGTGGCCAGCCGGGCGCTGGCGCACTTCGACAACGCCTATTACATACCGGCGGCCGACATCCACACGATGTGCGGCAAGGTCAATACCCAGTCGGCCACGGCTTTTCGCGGTTTCGGCGCTCCGCAGGGCGCACTCATCACCGAAGTCCTGATCGACCGGGTGGCGCGTCAGTTGGGCAAGGATCCGCTGGACGTGCGCCGCATCAATCTGTATGGCACGGACTCGCGCAACGTCACGCCGTACGGCGAGGTCGTCGAAGGCAACCTGCTCGAGCCCATCATGAGCGAACTGGAAGTCAGTTCCGACTACCGTGCGCGCCGCGAGGCGGTGCGCGATTTCAACGCCCATAGTCCCATCCTGAAAAAAGGCCTGGCCATGACGCCGGTGAAATTCGGGATCTCGTTCAATGTGCCGGCCTTCAATCAGGCGGGTGCGCTCGTGCACATCTACCGCGACGGCTCGGTGCTGGTGAATCATGGCGGCATCGAGATGGGACAGGGGCTGAACACCAAGGTCGCGCAGATCGTGGCCAACACGCTGGGCCTGGATTTGGAGTGCGTGCGCCTGACGGCCACCGACACCTACAAGGTCATCAACACCTCGGCCACGGCGGCCTCCACGGGTTCGGACTTGAATGGCAAGGCGGCCGAGGACGCGGCGCTCACGCTGCGCGGGCGGCTCGCGGAATTCGCCGCGCGCAAGTACGGTGGCAAGGCTGAAGACGTGGTGTTTGCCTGGCGCCAGGTCAGCGTCAACGGCAAGACCCTGCCATTTGCGCAGCTGGTCGAGCAGGCCTACTGGGATCGCGTGCAGCTCTGGTCCGACGGTTTCTACAAGACGCCGGACATCAGTTGGGACAAGGCCACCAGCCACGGCCATCCTTTCTATTATTATGCCTTCGGCTGGGCGGCGTCCGAGGTCGTGGTCGACACGTTGACCGGTGAATGGAAGCTGCTGCGCGCCGACATCCTGCATGACGTGGGTGCGTCGATCAACCCGGCCATCGACATTGGCCAGATCGAGGGCGGCTATATTCAGGGAGCCGGGTGGCTGACGTCCGAGGAACTGGTCTGGCGCGACGACGGCCGTCTTATGACGCATGCGCCATCGACCTACAAGATTCCGGCGATCAGCGATTGTCCGCGCGACTTCCGCGTCCGGTTGTTCAAGACGCGCAACCATCAGGACTCGGTGCATCATTCCAAGGCGGTGGGCGAACCGCCCCTGGTGCACGGGATCAGCGTCTTCAACGCCATCAACGACGCCATTGCGGCGGTCGGCGACGGCCGGCAGTCGCCGGACCTGCGCGCGCCCGCCACGCCTGAAGCCATTCTGAACGCGGTCGAGGGCCTGCGGCAACGCAGCGCTGCGTAATGGGCGAATGGATTGACCAGGCGCTCTGGTGTCTGGATCGACACCAGCCGGTGGTGCTGATCAGCGTCGCGTCGGTGCGGGGTTCCGCGCCGCGCGAAGCAGGCGCCAAGATGCTGGTGGCGGCTGATCGCCAATGGCTGACCGTGGGCGGCGGCAATCTGGAGTGGCAGGCGGTACGAAGCGCGCGGGACTGGCTGGCGGCTCCGGCCGACAGGCCCGACCGCTGGCTCGAGGAAATGCCCCTGGCGGCCGCGCTGGGCCAGTGCTGTGGCGGACTGGTGCATCTGCTGTTCGAGCGTCTGCGCGAGTCCGACCGGGTCTGGCTGGAAGCGGCCCGGAATCGCCTGGCGCACCTCGAATCCTTTGAGCGGGAAGTGGGGCTGGGCGGCCCGGGCGTGGCGCCGTGGGTGAAGCTGCGGGACGCGGGGGCCGCCTCTCACCCTGCCAACCGTTTTCAGGCGAGCCGCCTGCTGGACGTTGCCGATTTCCGCGGCTGCCCCGTTTTCACGGAGCCCGTGCAGCCGGACGGCCTGAACATCGTGGTGTTCGGCGCGGGGCATGTGGGACAGGCCCTGGTCGGCATCCTGGGGACGCTGCCGTGCCGGGTGACCTGGGTGGATGCGCGAGAGGAACTGTTTCCGGACCGGGTGGCGCCCAATGTGATCATCGAGGCTACCGATACGCCGGAAGCCGTGATCGACGAGGCGCCGCCGCAGAGCTGCTTTGTCATCATGACTCACGATCACATGCTCGATCAGCGCCTGTGCGAGCAGCTCATGCGGCGTGACGATGTAGCATATTTCGGCCTGATCGGGTCGCGCACCAAATGGCGCCGGTTCCAGCAGCGGTTCGCGGCCAAGGGCATTCCGCCCGAGCGCTACGCGCAGGTCATCTGCCCGATCGGTGATCCCGGCATCGAAGGCAAGCAGCCCGCCATCATCGCCGTGGCGGTTGCCGCCCAGCTCATGCAGCTCAGGACCCGGCGTGCGCGAAGCGCCGTCGCGCGCTGCCTGCCACATCCTGCGTCGGTCATTACCTGAAAAAGCCGGATGCGGGCCGTTTTGCCGCATGCGATCATCATTCCTGGAGACATTCATGACCTCGACGTCGAACACCCAAGCCGTGCCTGGCGTTCAGGCCTACCGGGCGCAGTTGCTGTATTTTCGGGACACGCCGAAAGCGGAGGACGACGCCTGCGAATGGGTGTCGGACGGGCTGCTGGTGGTGCGCGACGGCCGCATTGAACAGTGTGGCGATTATGACCGCCTGGTGTCCGAGCTGGAACCAGGAACGGAAATCCACGACTGGCGCGGCCATCTGATCACGCCGGGCTTCATCGACACCCACATTCACTATCCGCAGACGGACATGATTGCATCGCCGGCGCCCGGCCTGTTGCCATGGCTGGAGCGGTACACCTTTCCGACCGAGGCGCGCTTCGAGGATCCGGACTATGCACGGGGTGTGGCGCGCTTCTTCCTGGACGAGCTGCTGCGTTGCGGCACCACGACGGCGCTGGTGTACTGTACGGTTCACCCGGGATCGGCGCAGGCATTCTTCGAGGAAAGCGATGCGCGCAATCTCCGCATGGTGGCCGGCAAGGTCATGATGGACCGCAACTGCCCGGAATACCTGCGCGACACGGCGCAGTCCGGGGCGCGCGACAGCGAGGCGCTGCTGAATCGCTGGCATGGCATCGGGCGCCAGATGTACGCGCTGACCCCGCGCTTCGCGCCCACCTCCACGCCGAAGCAATTGGCGTTGTGCGGCGAGCTGGCGCAGCAGTACCCGGACGTGTTCGTCCAGACGCACGTGGCCGAGAACCGGGACGAGGTGAAGTGGGCCATGGCGCTCTATCCGGGTCACCGCAGCTATCTGGACATTTATGACCAGTATGGGTTGCTGCGTCCGCGCGCCGTGTACGGACACTGTGTCTGGCTGGATGACGACGACCGGCGCCGCATGCGCGATTCCGGTGCCGTGGCGGCGCATTGTCCAACTTCGAACCAGTTTCTCGGCAGCGGGCTGTTCGATTTTGCGGCCGCCCGGGATTTTGGGATGCCGGTGACGCTGGCGACGGACGTGGGGGGCGGCTCGTCTTTTTCCATGCTGCTGACGATGAACGAGGCACACAAGGTCGCGCGCCTGTCGGGCCATTATCTGACGGCGCGGCGCATGTTCTGGCAGGCGACGCAGGGTGCCGCTCGCGACCTGCGGCTGGATGGTCAGGTGGGAACGCTGGCACCGGGCGCGGAGGCGGACTTCATCGTGCTGGATCCCAGGGCCACGCCCTTGCTGGCGAGGCGCAGCGCCGCAGCGGGATCGCTCGAAGAGCTGTTGTTCGCGCTGGCGATGCTGGGCGATGACCGCGCGATCGCCGCCACTTACGCCGCCGGCCGGGAAGTGCATCGCCGTCAGTAGGGCGGGCGTATCGGGGATTGTCACACCGCTGTCACCCAGACCTGCCATAATCCGCCGCATGGACAAGTTCTTTGATGCCACGCGCCCCACCAGGCTGCCGGCGCTGATTCCTTTTTCCAGCTATGACGACGCCGATGCGGCGGTCGACCGGCTGCTGGAAATCTATCAGCGCAACACGGCATTCATCCGCGAGGCCTTCCGCGAATACAGTGCCGGCAGTCTGCCGCTGGGGCAGCGGATTCGCGCGTGTTATCCGGCCATCCGCATCCGTATCCACACCTATCCCGATGTGGATAGCCGCCTCTCGTACGGCCACCTGGTGGAACCCGGCCTGTACCTGACCACCGTGACGCGTCCGGCGCTATTCCATGGGTATCTGCGCGAGCAGGTCCGGCTGTTGCTGCGCAACCACCATGTCCCCGTGGAGATCGGTGAGTCCGATCTGCCGATCCCGCTGCATTTTGCCTTCCCGGAAGACGAGTACGTAGAGGGTGAATACTCGGAAGTCCCGGGACACACGCTGCGCGACCATTTCGACGTGCCGGACCTGGCGGTCACCGATGACGCGATCGTGAATGGCACCTGGCATGGGCGTCCGAACCAGCCCCGGCCGCTGGCACCGTTCACCGCGCCGCGCGTCGATTATTCGCTGCAGCGGCTGCAGCATTACACGGCGACGTCGCCCGAACACTTCCAGGACTTCGTGCTGTTCACGAACTATCAGTTCTATGTGGATGAGTTCGTCCGATGGGCGCATTCGGCGCTGCTTTCGGGCGAGAGCGGCTATACGGAGCTGGTGGAACCAGGCAATTACGTCACCAGCCGTGACGGCGCGGAGCCCGAACGCTCGGGCCGTCCCCCGATGCCGCAGATGCCGTCCTATCACCTGAAGCGGCCGAACCACACCGGGATCACGCTCATCAATATTGGCGTCGGCCCATCCAACGCCAAGACGATCACCGATCACGTGGCCGTGCTGCGGCCGTCGGCGTGGCTGATGCTGGGGCATTGCGCGGGGTTGCGCACGACGCAGCGGCTGGGCGACTATGTGCTGGCACACGGCTATGTGCGCCAGGATCACGTGCTGGATGACGACCTGCCGCTGTGGGTGCCGGTGCCGCCGCTGGCCGAGGTACAGGTCGCGCTGGAAGACGCGGTGGCCGAGGTCGCGGGGCTCTCGGGGTGGGAACTGAAGCGCATCATGCGCACCGGGACGGTCGCGACCATCGACAACCGCAACTGGGAACTCCGTGACCAGCAGGAGCCGGTCCAGCGCCTGTCGCAGTCGCGCGCCATTGCGCTGGATATGGAATCGGCCACGATCGCGGCAAACGGATTCCGTTTCCGGGTGCCATATGGCACCCTCCTGTGCGTGTCGGACAAGCCGCTGCATGGCGAGCTGAAACTGCCCGGCATGGCCACCGACTTTCATCGGACCCAGGTCAACCAGCATTTGCACATCGGGATCCGTGCGCTGGAGCATTTGCGCGACATGCCCAGCGAACGCCTGCATTCTCGCAAGCTGCGCAGCTTCATCGAGACGGCCTTCAAGTAATCCCCGAGCACTGCACTAGGGCGCTCGCGTGCCCCGCGCGAAGCCCTGCCATCGTTGCCGGTGCCGTCTCTTCCGGCGTGCGGCGTCAGTGGGGCGCCACCGCCAGGCGCCCCAGCGTCTCGTACTCCGCTTCGCTCAGTTCGACGCCAGCCGCCGCCACGTTCTGCGCCAGATGTTCCGGGCTGCAGGTACCGGGGATGGGCAGCATCACGGGCGAGCGCTTCAGCAGCCAGGCCAGTGCGATGGCGCTTGGCGTCACACCGTGGTGCTGTGCGACTTCCTCCAGCTTCGACCCGGGCTTGGCCAGCTGCCCGGCATTGAGCGGGAACCAGGGAATGAAGCCGATGCCGTGCTGCGTGCAGTAGTCCAGTACGGCCTCGCTCTTGCGGTCGCCCAGGTTGTATTGGTTCTGCACCGTCGAGACCGGAAAGTGATGCTGCGCCTCCTCGATGTCGGCGATCTGCACTTCGCTCAAGCCCACGTGGCGGATCAGGCCCTCCTGGCGCATGTCGGCGATGACCTGGAATTGCGCTTTGCGGGGCGTGTGCGGGTCGATGCGGTGCAGTTGCCACAGATCGATGCGTTTCACCGCCAGCCGCCTCAGGCTCATCAGCACGCATTGACGCAGATAGTCCGGGTTGGCCAGCGGCACCCATTGGTCCGGGCCGTGGCGCAGCAGCCCGCCCTTGGTGGCGATCAGCATGCCGCTGTACGGATGCAGCACCTCGCGGAGCAGGTCTTCGCTCACTAACGGCCCGTAGCTGTCAGCCGTGGCGATGAAGTTCACGCCGAGCGCCGGCAGGCGTTTCAGTGTGGCGCGCGCCGCGACGAGGTCTCGGGGCGTGTCCCAGATGCCGCGGCCGGTAAGGCGCATGGCACCGTACCCCAGGCGGTGAATGGGAATGTCGCCGCCGATCTTGAAGGTGCCGGAAGCGGCTGCATTCGGGTTTTGGGTCATGAACGAAGCTCCTGTCATGAATGGTTCACGGGTGGGTCAGTATTTTCGGGTTGCCGTTTCCGTCCACGGTCTCCAGCGTGATCGGTCGGCGCCACACGAGGGCAATGTATTCCAGCACTTTTTGCGCGCGGTCCAGGTCCAATCCGCAGCCGTCGGTCGCGTGGTCGTGGCGCAGCGTCAGGCTGCCATCATTGCCCAGCCCGACGGCCTGTACGTGCGGCGCCCCGAAGTTGAACTTGGGTGCGATCAGTTGCTCCCTCAGCGTGGCGATGTCCGCGTCCTCGATCCTGACGCGTGCTCCCGCCCTCGAGTCGCCACTGATGCGATAGCTGAGCAACTGCAGCTTTTCCGCCAGGCCATCATCCAGGTGATTGCGGATGAAGCTGCAGTCGTCCTCCTCCGCTCGGATGCGCAGGGCGCTCTCCAAGCCCTCCTTTTCGATGATCTGTTCCCACATGGTAAATCCAATGTGATAGGGGTTGATGCCCAGCGCAATGTCGCGGCCCGTGGCAAAGGGCCGGATGACGTCGGAATGGGATTTGATGGCGTCCACGTACAGATCGTTGGGCAGGAAGTCGGCCTCGCGCAGCAGGCGCGCGTGCCAGTAGCTGGCCCAGCCTTCATTCATGATCTGGCAGGCGAAAACCGGATAGAAATAGAACGATTCCTCGCGAACGGCCAGGAAAATGTCCCGTTCCCATCCCTCCATGTCCGGCGCATAGCGGGCGGTGAACCACAGCAGATCGGACTCCGGCTGCGGCGGGATCGGCGCGCGGCGCCGCTGAGGCGCGGGCGGCGGCTCCTCGCCGGGCAGCCCGGCGTAGCGGGCGCGGAAGCCAGTGGCCTTGCGGCCCGGGACAGGCTCGATGTACAGCGGGTAATCGGGCCGGTGGATCGGGTGGTCCACATCGATGTGCTGCTCCAGCGCCAGCGCCGCATCCAGCACCATCTCCACACGCCGTAGCCCGTGCTCTTCAATGGCGTCCTGGATGCTGCGGGCCCGTTCCGCGGCTTCGGTCACGATGTGGTATCCCACCTGTTGCTGCATGCGCGCAAACAGGGCATTGTTTTTGGAAAAGTCGGCGTGCCCGAGCACGTGCGCCGTGACCAGCGTGTTTTGCGCCAGACCGTTGTCGGTGACCAGGTAGGCGCGGTTCGGGTTGCCCGGAAACACGACCTCGAAGATATGCGAACCCCCCATCCGGTGCTGTACCTGCTGGTGGATGTAGCGCACGCCGAATGACCAGTGCGGCATCCGGATCGGCAGGCCGTAGACGGCGACTTCCATCATGAAGGTATTGGGGACCAGCTCGAAGTCGACCGGATGGAAGTCCAGTCCGTTGCGGGTGGCCAGCGTCTCGATCTTCTGGATGTGGCGGGTGAGTTGCTCCAGGCCCCATTCATTCTCGGCTTGCATGGCGGACCTCCGTGCCGGCCTCGGCCCGCGCCTGGAGCTGGAAGAAGCGGCGCACGGCATCCCAGACGTCACCACGGTCATGGATGGTGTAAGTGCCCGCCGGGTAATTGCGCGATTCCAGTGCGCGAAACAGGCGGCCGGTTTCGGAGAGGCCCGATTCATGGGGATTCTGTGGTGTTTCCACGAAGCCCATGAAGTTGACGATGTCCCCCAGTTTGCACAGCAGATTTTCGGCGAGCGCCTGGTCGTCGGCAAAGTTTTCGCCATCCGAGGCATAAAACAGGTAATGGTTGTAGCGCCCGGCGGGGTAGCGCTGGGCAAAGATGTCCAGCACCAGCTTGAAGGCGCTGGAAGCGGCCGTGCCGCCGGTGGCCGCGACCTGGAAAAATTGTTCTTCGGTGAATTCCCAGGCTTCGCTGGTGTGCGCAATGAAGAGGATTTCCAGCGCGTTGCCATATTGCCGGCGCAGACCCTGTATGGCCCAGAAGAAAAAGGATTTGGCCAGCTTGCGCCGCTCTTCATCCATCGAACCGGACACATCCAGCACCAGCGCCACCACGGCATCGGTCGCCGGCCGCTGCCGCCGGGCCAGTTGCCGAAAGCGCAGGTCTTCATCGGAAAACGGCGTGGCGCCTTCGGCCTGGGCGTGGCGCCGCTTGATCGCTTCTTTCAACGTCCGGCGCCGATCCAGGCGAGCATTCGGCCCGTGCCGGCTCCAGCCCTCGCGCACCAGGTCTTCATCCCGCAGCGCATCGCTGACACGGGGCTTCAGATCCGGCAGATGCAGTTCTTCCCAGATCCAGTCGACGATGTCTTCGATTCTGAGTTCCAGCAGGAAGCGCAGCTCGCCATCGCCGTTGCCCCCCGCTCCGGCCTGACCGCCTTGGTCGCCCTCGGCCTGGCCGGGCCGGTAGACGTCGTTGGGCTGGCCGCCCCCCTGGCCCACCCCCGAGTGCTCGGCCGACGGATTCAACCGGAAGCGATAGTGTTCCAGGAAGTGGACCGGGATCCGTACGGTGCGGCCCGCGGGACGGCTCAGGATGTCCGAGCCGGCGATCATCTCCGGCAACTGCTCGCGCACGGCGCTGCGGACTTTGTCGTTGTGCCTGAGCCAGTCCCGCGCTCCGCGCGAAAACAGATCGTACCAGTGGTGCGCCTGCGCCAGGTTGGACGGTTGCCGGGGATCGGACCGGTTCATGGTGCGTCTCGTCCGGCGTCTATTCCTGCGCCAGAAGCGTGGTCACATAGTTGAGCGCTTCGTGCGCGCTGTGCGCGTCGTACCCATACTCGTTGACCAGGCGTTGTTCGACGGCGGAGATCTTTTCCAGCGTCTCCGTGTCGGCCCGAGTGGTCGAGGCGACCAGGCGCAGTACGTCGCGCCGTTCTTCGAACAAGTATTGCTCGATGGCCTCGCGCAGGCGCGCGTGATCCGCCAGCGTGAATTTGGCGCCGCGCTTGTAACTGCCCAGCGCCTTGCGCACGATCTCCTGCCGGAACGACGTTTTGCCGGAATCGGAAATTCCGATCTTGGTCTCCACACTGCGCAGGAAACGCTCGTCGGCATCGCGCTCTTCGCCCGTGATGGGATCGCTCACCTTGCGGCTCTCGAGCACCGCTTCGACTTCATCCAGGTATTTGTCCAGCAGCTCCTGGGCCTCGGTCTGGAAGGACACGAACATGGCCTTGTGCACGTCTTCCTTGACCCAGCGGTTGTAGAACTCCTTGCGCGTGGTCACCAGGAAATCGGTCCATTGCTTCTTGACCTTGGGGTTCATGCGGGCGTCCGATTCGATCGCATCCTTGAGCGCCAGCATGACTTCCATCGTGGTCAGGCTCTTGGTTTCGGACTGGCTGATGGCGCCGGCCAGCGCGTTGACGATGAAGCGGGGGGAAACGCCGTCCATGCCCTCGTCGGGCTGTTCGCGGATGATGCGTTCGGCGTCGGCGTCCGACACGCCTTCCACCGCTTCGTGCGCATGGATGCGCAGCTTCTTGCTCAGATCCAGGTCCTGGCGTTCGGAGGGTTTCAGGCGAGTGAGAATGGCGAATACGGCCGCCACGCGAAGCGCGTGCGGGTCCAGGTGCACCTGCCGGAACGAGGGTGTGGTCGAGGTCAGCTTCTGATAGATCCGCGCCTCGTCGGTGTAGCACAAGGTGTAAGGCACCTGCACGATGACCATGCGGTCCAGCAGGGCCTCGTTCTCCTTTTCCTGCAGGAACCGCCGGAACTCCGCCATGTTGGTGTGCGCAACGATGGTCTCGTCGATGTAAATGAGCGGGAAACGGGATACCTTGACGACCTGTTCCTGGGTGAGGGTCAGCAGCAGGTACAGGAACTCGCGCTTGACCTTCAGAATTTCGATCATCTCCAGCAGGCCCCGGTTGCCGGCATAGACCGCCCCGGACCAGGACCATGCGCGCGGGTCGCCTTCGTCGCCGTATTCGGCGACCTTGGAAAGGTCCACCGAACCCACCAGGTCCGCGATATCGGCCGTGGTGGGATCGTGTGGCGCATAAGTCCCCACCGCGGTGCGCCCTGCTTCGTTGATGAAAATGCGGCGGATCGGCACGCGGGTGAAGTCGCCGCCGTACTTGTCCTCCAGCAGGGCTCGCGTGAAGGGCGACGGCTCGCCGTTGATCTCGACGCCGTATGAGCTTCTGAATTCAGGCAGTTTGTCGCGCGGAATCAGCAGCAAAGGCGATTCCTGGATCGGGCTTTCCTGTATCGCGTACAGGGCGCCTTCGTCGGTGTGGCTGTAGGCCTCCAGGCCGCGCTTGAGCAGCGTCACCAGACTGGATTTGCCCCCGGACGGTGGGCCCAGCAGCAACAGCAGGCGCCGGCCAACTTCGGAACCCTCGCTGGCGGCCTTGAAATAGTTGGCCACCCGTTCCAGTGCCTGGTCGATACCGAACAGATCATCTTCAAAGAGTTTGTACCGAGCCCCGGCGCCGTCCGATTTTGCGGCCTCGATGCCGCGCCAGCAGATCATGTCCCAGATGTACTGATGGCTGGATCTGGCGGCACGCGGCGGATCGCTGGCGACAATGTCGCGCAGGTAGTCGCCGAAGCTGCCTTCCCAATGCTGGGCTTGCTGCTTGCGCGAATATTCTGTCAGCGATTCGATGAATTCAGAACGGGGTCGTCCCGTCCCTTCGTTGTGGTCGGCCACGGCTCTCCTCCCATCGTGTGATGGCAGCCCGCGGACACCGGTCATGTGCGAGTCAGTCCGTGTCAGCAGGCATGCCACCTGGAAACGTTTGACTTCGTGTGGTTGGACACCCGTCCGGCCGCGAAGTTCAGAACTTTGCGTGGCCTGGAGCATGTGCTGTGCCCGGGCGCAACCGCCGACTTCAGCCCTCCCAGATCATCTTTGCAGAGACGATGATGGCCATGGTGACCATGACAACACGAATCAGCCGATGGCCCCGATTTACCGCGATGCGTGCACCGAGGGTGCCGCCTATCCATTGGCCCGCCAGCATGGGCAGACCGAAGGCCCAGATGATGTTGCCGTGCAGACTGTAGAACACAACCGCCACCAGATTGCTCGAAAGATTCAGCAGCTTGGCGTGGCCGGTCGCCTTGGTGAGGTTCATGCCCAGCAGGGTGACGGCCGATATCGCCAGGAAAGTGCCGGTTCCGGGACCGAAAAACGCGTCGTAGAAGCCGATCAGCGGGGCGACCGTGGCAGCGTACAGCGCATGCGGGATGCGTTGTGTGCGGTCCTGGGCCCCCACTCGAGGGGACAAGAGAAAATATAGTGCGAAGCCGATCAGCAGGACAGGAATGAGCTGCTTCAGAATGTTGCTGTCAATCCGGGTGAGCGACCATGCACCCGCCAGTGCACCCGCAAACGAGGCGAGGATCATCCACCGGCTTTTCTTCAGGTCTATCTGGCGCTTGCGCAGAAACTGCAACGTGGCCGCGGCCGATCCGGCAAAGCCGCCGGCCTTGTTGGTGGCGATGGCCGCGCCCGGAGGCAGCCCCACCGCCAGGAGCGCCGGGATGGTGATGAGGCCGCCGCCGCCCGCGATGGCATCGATGGTACCGGCCGCCAAGGCGACGAAAAACAACAGAAAAGCGGTGTCCAGTGTGATTTCCATGGCGGAATGAAGGCGGACGGGAGGCGCGTGTGGCCGGGGTCAGCTCGGGCCAAACAGGCTGACCCCGGCGGAAAGGCCGCCGTGGCGGCCCCGGTCAGGGTTCAGCGTTTGGCGATGTCGGCCTGGGCTTCCTTGACCAGATCCGGACCGATCTGCTTGGCCCACTTGTCGAATACCGGCCGGGTGACTTTGGCAAAGGCCGAGATCTGATCCGGCGAGAGGGTGGTCACTTTCACGCCATGGCCTTCGATCTCTTTCAGCAGCGAGTCGTCGGTGGACGTCACCCCCTTGCGCGCGATGACGATTTCCTGTTTGCCGGCCTCGATGGCGGCTTCGCGCACGATCTTCTGGTCTTCCGGCGACCAGGAGGCCCAGACGTCCTTGTTCACCACGAAAACCAGCGGATCGGCCACATAGTTCCACAGCGTCAGGTATTTTTGCCCGACATCGTAGAGCTTGGCTCCGGCATAGATGGACAGCGGGTTCTCCTGGCCGTCCACGGCACCGCTGGCGAGTGCCGGCTGCGCATCGGCCCAGCTCATCTGCGTGGGGTTGGCACCGAGGGCCGTGAAGGTGTCGATGTACAGCGGCGATCCCACCACGCGCAGCTTCATGCCTTTGATGTCGGCCGGGGCCTTGACCTCGCGCACCGAGTTGCTGAGCTGACGATAGCCGTTTTCACCCCAGGCGAGCGGGACCACGCCTTTCTTCGACAGGATGTCGAACAGCCTTTCACCCACCTTGCCGTGGGTCAGCGCGTCGATGGCGGGATAGTCGGGCATGAGGAACGGCAGCGAGAACAGATTCAGTTCCTTGACCTGCGGCGACCAGTTGATCGTGGAACCGATCGCCATGTCGATCACGCCCTGGCGGATGGCCGTGAATTCCCGCGTCTGGTCCCCTTGCACCAACGAGGTGCCGGGATAGACCTTGATGTTGATGCGCCCCTTGGTGCGTTCGCGCACCAGGTCCGACCAGATCACCGCGCCCTGGCCCCACGGGAAGGTCGTGCCCACGACGATGGACAGTTTGTATTCTGACTTGTAGTTGGCCGCCTGGGTGGGTGCGGCGATGGCCAGTGCGCTGACGGCGAAAGCGGCCGAAGCCATGAGTCGTTTGATGGACATGCGAGTCTCCTCTGAAAAAATCCCCGATGAATTCTGTCTGATTTGGGTGAAGCGTCAGTATCCCAGATAATGCGGCAGCCACAAGGCGAGCTGGGGGAACAGCACGACCAGCACCAGCGCCCCCATCATGCCGCCCACCATCCAGAGCACCCAGCGCACCGTGCTTTCCATGGGCACCTGGGCGATCTTGCATGACACCATCAGGTTCACGGCGACGGGCGGCGTGAACTGCCCCACGGCCACCATCAGCGTGAGGACCACGCCCAGCCACACCAGATCCCAGTGGAACGCCATGGCGACCGGCTGGATCAGCGGCACGAAGATCAGGAAGATGGAAATGCCATCCAGGAACATCCCCGCCACGATGAGCAGCAGGATCAGCAGCGCGAGCACGCCATACGGCCCCAGCCCCGAATGCACGATGGCGTTGGTCAGCGGGTCGATGATGCTCAGCGTGGACAGCGACCAGGCGAAGATGCCGGCCAGCGTCACGATCAGCAGGATCACCGCCGAGAGTTCGCCCGCTTCGCGCAGGATCGGAAACAGATCGCGCCACGACATGGTGCGGTGCACGAAAATGCCGATGAACAGACCGTAGAACACGGCCACCACGGCCGCCTCGGTGGGCGTGAAATAGCCCATGCGCATGCCGCCCAGGATGATGACCGGTGCCGACAGCCCCCAGACCGCCTGGTACAGGCTGCGCCAGAACGGCGGACGGGGTTCCCTGCGGGCCTCGGCGCCCATGTTGTGCCGGCGGGCGAGCCATACGGCTGGAATGATGAGACCGATGCCCGCGAGGATGCCCGGAATCATGCCGGCCGCGAACAGGGCCGGGACGGAGGCCTGTGGCACCAAAATGGAATACACGATCATCGCGATGGAGGGCGGAATCAGGATGTCGGTCGCGGCACCCGCGGCCACCACGCTGGCCGAGTAGGCGCGAGGATAGCCCGCCCGGTTCATGGCACCGATCATGATGGCGCCCACGGCGGCAGCGCAGGCCGGTCCCGAACCGGAGATGCCGCCCAGGAACATGGCGACGGTGATGGCGACCACCGCCAGCATGCCCGGGCCATTGCCGGTGATGGACTGGGCCAGCCGGACCAGCCGTGCGGCGACGCCGGACCTGTCGAAGATCGAACCCACCAGGACGAACATGGGGATCGCCAGCAAGGGATACTTCGCCAGCCCCGCATAGAAGCTTTGCGCGACGGCCATGAGCCCGAACCAGTGCGTGTCCGGGTTGGCCAATCCGATGGCCACTGTGCCTGCCGCCCCCAGCGCCACGCCGACCGGCGCGCCGATGGCCATCAGGACCACGAACATCGTGAAGAGCAAGGTGGGAATCATGGATGCAGTCTCCATGCGCGCTGCAGCATGCCGATCAGGCGCAGCGAGATCGTGGTGGACAGCACCGGCAGCCACATCGAATACCACCAGGTCGGTACGCCGATGGCGGGCGACGTGTCCCCCCAGTTGTAGTCGTCCAGAGCCATGCGGCCCAACAGGACCGTCAGAGTGATGAAGAACAACAGGCAGACGCCGTTGGCCGCGAGCGTGAAGCGCCGTTGGCGCGCGGGGGTGCCTCCGTCGGCCAGCAGCTCGATGCGGATGTGCAGGCGCCGCACGAAGGCGGACCCGCTGGCGCTCATGGTGAGGACAACCAGGAGAAAAATGGAGATTTCCTCGGTCCAGGCAAAAGACTCGGACGTGAGATAGCGGACGATGACGTTGGCGAGCGTGATGCAGGCCAGAATGGACATCGTGAGCACGGTGACCCAGTCTTCCAACAGCAGCGGGATGCGAACGGGGGGATCGGGGGGTGGCGTGTAGAGGCCTGCGGGGTCGGCGGCGTGGTTCTCTGGCATGGGTGCTGCGGGTGGCGAGGTTGGAGCACGGTTGAAACAAGACCCTTCATACTACAGCCAGATGCTGCTTTTGCCAGTTCGGGCATTCCCGGGACCAGCGGCCACGCGGCCGGCCCATGTGTCGTCGCCGATCGGGGGCCCGGGTGGGCGGGGACAACCCGACGGTGCCGGTGAAGGGGAAGGCGTGGATCGGTCCCGATCGTTGATAAACTGGCGTGCAGTGACGTTTTTTGTCCACGTTTACATTCCGATCATCCGAGGTTCTTTCCGGTGAATGCTTCCGTTCCTTCCGCATCCCTTTCGGCGGCGACCACGCCTTCCGTGGCTGTGGGCCGCAATGGCGCCCAGGTTTTGCTGGACGCGTTGATTGCATTGGGAGTGGACACGGTGTTCGGCTATCCGGGGGGCGCGGTCTTGCCGCTTTACGATGCGCTCTACAGCGAACCGCGCATTCGTCACATTCTGGTGCGCCATGAACAGGCCGCCATGCACGCGGCCGAGGGCTATGCCCGCACCACGGGGCGCACCGGCGTGGTGTTCGTCACGTCCGGTCCTGGCATGTCCAATACCACGACGGGGCTGCTGGATGCGATCTGCGACTCCATTCCGGTGCTGTGCATCAGCGGCCAGGTGGCGACCAGCGCGATCGGGACGGACGCGTTCCAGGAATGCGACGCCGTGGGTATCTCGCGGCCCGTCACGAAGTGGAATGCCCAGATCAAGCGCGTCGAGGACGTGGCCGGCCTTGCCGCCAAGGCGCTGCGGCTCACCCGCAGCGGTCGGCCGGGTCCCGTGCTGCTGGACTTTCCGAAGGACCTGCAGATGGCGCAGGTGCCTGCGGAATGCCGGACGGCGGCCCCGGAACCGGTGACCACCGCCGAGGCGCTGTCGCCCGTCACCGAAGCGAACCTCAAGCGGGCGGCCGCACTGATTGCCCGTGCCCGGCGCCCGGTATTCTATGGCGGGGGCGGCCTCATCAACTCCGGGCTGGACGCCTGCCACGCCTTTCGCAGCCTGGTGCAGGCCACGCGCGCGCCTTGCACGCTGACTCTGATGGGATTGGGCGCCTATCCGGCCGACAACGATCAATTTCTGGGCATGTTGGGGATGCACGGCACGCTGCAGGCCAATCTCGCCATGCACCACGCGGACCTGATCGTGTGCGTGGGAGCGCGGTTCGATGATCGCATCACCGGTCGCCTGTCGGATTTCTGCCCCTTTGCGGAAAAGATCCACCTGGACATCGATCCGGCCTCCATCGACAAGGTGGTGCGCGCCGATGTGGCGCTGGTGGGCGACTGCTATCCCTTGCTGCGAGCGCTGCACAAGGAACTGGATCCGCAGGCGCTCGATCCCCGCCGCCTGGATGAATGGTGGCAGCGCATCGGTGTCTGGCAGGCACGCGACTGCCTGAAGGTGACGCCGTCGGATCAAGTCATCCTGCCTCAGGACCTGATGCAGCGCGTGGACCGGCTGCTGTCGGGCCAGGATGCCATTGTCGCCACGGACGTGGGACAGCACCAGATGTGGGCGGCCCAGTACATCCGCGTCAATCGGCCTCAGCGCTGGCTGACGTCGGGCGGCGCGGGCACCATGGGCTATGGTCTGCCGGCCGCCATCGGTGCGCAGATCGCCCATCCCGACAAGACGGTGGTGTGTGTGAGCGGCGATGCCTCGGTGCTAATGAATATCCAGGAACTGGCGACCGCCATGCAGCATGGTGCGCCCGTCAAGCTCATCCTGTGCAACAACGGCCACATGGGCATGGTGCGCCAGTGGCAGGAACTGATTCACGAGGGCCGTTACAGCCATAGCTATAACGCGTCGCTGCCGGACTTCGTGGCGCTGGCCCGGGCGTTTGGCTGGGGCGCGGCGCGTGTCGAACATCCTTGTGACCTGGACGCCGCGCTGGCCGCTTGTCTGGCCCACGATGGGCCGTATTTCCTGGACGTCGCCGTGGTGCCGCTGCAGAACTGTTTTCCCATGATGCCCGCCGGCTGCGGGCATCAGCAAGTCATGCTGTCCGAAGACACGTGGTACGTGGAAGAGTGACTTTCGGCGCCCGGGCGAGCAGCGTGTGCCCCCTGGTTTTCTGTATGTCTGACTCGAGGACTTTTCATGGCCATTCGCATTGTTGACGTGCGAGAGGTGACCAAGCGGATCGCTTCGCCCATTCGTAACGCCTACATCGACTTCTCCCGGATGACGACCAGCCTGGTGGCGGTAGTGACCGATGTGGTGCGGGACGGTGAGCCCGTCATCGGCTACGGATTCAATTCGAACGGTCGCTACGGCCAGGGCGGCCTGATCCGGGAGCGCTTCGCCCCACGCCTGCTGGAAGCCGATCCGGCTTCCCTGATGGACGACGCTGGCGACAACCTGGACCCCGTGCGTGTCGCCGGCGCCCTGATGTCGAACGAGAAGCCGGGCGGCCACGGCGAGCGATCGGTGGCGGTGGGAACACTGGACATGGCGGTCTGGGACGCGGTGGCCAAGATTGCGGGAAAGCCGTTGTTCCGTCTGCTGGCCCAGCGTCACGGCGTGCAGCCCAATCCCAAGGTTTTCGTCTACGCGGCCGGCGGATACTACTATCCCGGCAAGGATCTTGGCGCCTTGCGGGCCGAGATGCGCCGCTATGTGGATCGCGGATACAACGTCGTGAAAATGAAAATCGGCGGGGCGCCGATCGAGGACGACCGTCGGCGCATCGAGGCGGTTCTGGACGAAGTCGGCACCGAGGCGCGGCTGGCGGTGGACGCCAACGGCCGGTTCGATCTCGAGTCGGCCATTGCGTACGCGCGCATGTTGAGCGACTACCCGCTTTTCTGGTATGAGGAGCCGGGGGACCCCCTGGATTATCGGCTGCAGGCCGTTCTGGGGCAGTTCTACGAACGGCCCATGGCAACGGGCGAGAACCTGTTCAGCCATCAGGACGCCGACAATCTTCTGCGCTATGGGGGCATGCGGCCCGACCGCGATTTCCTCCAATTCGATTGCGCGCTCAGCTACGGGCTGGTCGAGTATCTGCGCACGCTGGACGTGGTGAAAAGCCATGGCTGGTCCTGGGACCGCTGCATTCCGCACGGGGGCCACCAGATGTCGCTCAATATTGCCGCGGGACTGGGCTTGGGAGGAAACGAATCGTACCCTGATCTTTTCCAGCCCTACGGCGGGTTTCCCGATGGCGTGAAAGTCTCCGATGGGCATATCATCATGCCTGACATCCCCGGAATCGGGTTCGAAGGCAAGTCCGATCTCTATGCTGAAATGCAGGCCCTGAAGTGAAAACACATCGTATTGCAGTCATCCCCGGAGACGGGATCGGGCGTGAAGTCATGCCGGAGGCGCTGCGGGTTCTGGAAGCCCTGCGCCAGCGGTACGGGTTGTTGCTGCAGTTCGAGCCTTTCGATTGGGCCTGCGCGGAGTTCTGGCAGCAGCACGGGACGATGCTCCCTGACGACTGGTTCGAGCGCCTCCGGGGGTTCGATGCGATCCTGTTCGGGGCAGTCGGCTGGCCAGAGGTGGTGCCCGACCACGTGTCCTTGTGGGGATCGTTGCTGAAATTTCGCCGCGGCTTCGATCAATACATCAATCTGCGCCCGGTCCGCCAGATGGCCGGAGTGCCCGCGCCGCTCGCCGGCCGCAAGCCCGGCGAGATCGATTTCCTGGTGGTGCGCGAAAACACCGAAGGGGAGTACACGAATCTCGGGGGCCGCATCTACGAAGGCACCGACCGTGAGGTCGTCATCCAGGAGTCGGTCTTTTCTCGCCACGGGGTCGATCGGGTGCTGAAATTCGCGTTCGATCTGGCGGCCCAGCGTCCGCGGCGGCACCTTACCGCAGCCACGAAATCCAATGGCATTGCGATCAGCATGCCCTACTGGGACGAGCGCCTCGCGGCCATGGCGCCCCAATATCCGGGCGTGACCTGGGACAAGCACCATATCGACATATTGTGTGCCCGGTTCGTCCTGCAGCCGCAACGCTTCGACGTAGTGGTGGCGTCCAATCTTTTCGGCGACATCCTGTCGGATCTCGGGCCCGCCTGTACGGGCACGATCGGCATTGCACCGTCGGCCAACCTCAATCCCGAACGGCGTTATCCGTCGTTGTTTGAGCCCGTGCATGGGTCGGCCCCGGACATTTACGGTCAGAACATCGCAAATCCGGTGGGGATGATCTGGTCGGCTGCCATGATGCTGGACTTCCTGGGCAGCACCGATGAGGGGTGCCGGGCGGCGCATGATACGCTGATGTCAGCCATCGAACAGGTGCTGGAACACGGTCCCCGCACGCCCGACCTGGGCGGGAAGGCCAGCACCCAGATCATGGGCCAGGCGATCGCGGATCTGGTTGCGGCGGCC
>Ga0134125_10001708_pt1 | contig 26772 bp, 52 predicted proteins | sample KB31751_FD_96464 | JGI IMG/M metagenome (GOLD analysis project Ga0134125, IMG submission 96464) | Terrestrial soil microbial communities with excess Nitrogen fertilizer from Kellogg Biological Station, Michigan, USA - KB3-175-1 | ecosystem: Environmental > Terrestrial > Soil > Unclassified ...
AATTCTTCTGCAATATCCTTTGCATCCATCTAAAACCTCACTGTATCCGGTGTGACCGTGATCACCTACATCCTGTAGTTCGGGCTAGTTTGACCGCATAGCTGCGTAAATGGCCTAGCATCCCTCGTGGCTAGTCACGTACAACTCTGACTAAAGTATATACGACGATTTAGCCAGAAGTGAATCCTTTGCCCGGAAAGGCAGCTTGGGATCACTTAAGAGAAGCTTTCTTAACCATCTCTTTAACGAGCTTCCGATCTTGCGCAACATCTCCATTCTTCCTCTCCTTTGGCTTCTGACGCATACCACCTTTGGGCTTGTCTCTACTCATCGCTTGCTCCCTAAAATACGATTTGCCTTGGCATCTATCTTCTCCTTGGAAGACTCTGACAGCTTGCCCTTATGCTCCATCTCAGATGCTCGAGCCTTGGCATTCCTGGCATGGCTCTTATCTGGCATTGGATACTTACGCTCACCAGGTAAACCAAACTCACCCTTGGGAATCTTCTTACGCTTAGCAGCATTCAATTTAGCCATCTTATCCTCCTAGCACCTCACATCCATCTTAGATTTGACCCTTCGACCATCCCCTTCCTTCTCGCGCTTGGACGTCTCGGAAGTGCGTAGCGCCTTGTCTTTCGAACCACGCTTCTCCTTGTAGGGCTCAGTAACTTTCTTAGACTTCTCTAGCTTCATATTCTGTGCGGACTTCATCTCTTCTTGCTCCTCTTCTTGACATGATTTGGCAACTTCTTAATGCTTGGAGTAGCTGCCGCGAACTCCTTGGCTATCTCTGGGTGCTTAGCGAACATGAATTTGGCCTGAGCCTTAGACTTGAATGGCATATCACTCTCCTGCACTTGCGCTATTATCAGACCACTTATTCTTAGACCCAAGCCATCCCATATCTTCATGGAGTTGCTTATCAAAGGCATCTGCAGAAGCTTCAGACTCGAAGATACCAGCGTGCTCGCCAGTCTTCTTGTAGTGATCGAATGCTTCCTTGCCTGAGAGCTTAACTCCATTGACGATATGAGGTAGGAGCGCAATCTTGCCGCCCTCAAGCTCATGGGTTCCGGTAAAGATGTTGCCCCAAGCACCCTTCTCAATCCCTGGAAGGCCAGGACGGTCAATCAGGTTCACATTGCCAACTTCCACTATGCCTGGATGTAGAGCTTGCTTCGAATAAATCTTGGCATTCTCTATCATGCTCTTGAGCTTAGGGCTGATGTAGCCGATATCCATCTCTCTCCTCCTTTCTAATATCTCTCTCAATGAGCTCACGCTTCCACCAACCTGACCTCATATTGAAGAGGCAGGTGCTACAGCGGCAAAAGCCTCTACGCTTCTTGGCCATCCTTTGACCTCTTAGCTACTTCAGCCTTCTTGAGCTCATGCTCTCTATCAGCGTGCTTCACCTCATGATGATGGCCACTAACCTTAATAGCCATTTCCACTGCTGTACGTGAATTCTCAGCATCGACCTTCTCCTGGCTTAGAGCCTGGTCAGCCTCGGCACCTTCCACCTGAGATATCGCCTTAATAAACTCAATGTCCGCAAGCTTATTCTTGACGGCATCATCGGTAGCAATCTTAGTGAGCTGGACTTGAGCCTGGGTTTTAACTGCTTCAGCCTTCTGGGCAACTTTCGCCATATCAACCTGCTGCTGCTCGGCCATAAGCTGCTTAGGATCGATCTGCTGTGCCATCTGGGCTTGAGCCATCTGCTCGGCCTGAGCCTGCTTCTGTTCGGTCTCTTGCATGAACTCCCCTGCAGCCTGACGAAGACCTTCAATGCCGCGTATCTCTATATTATCCAGGAGAATTCCTAATCCCTTAGTATTCATGAAGGCGGCAAAGGCCTCAGAGGTCTGCATAAGCTGGATGATGGTCTCCAGAGATATCTGCTTCTGTACAGCGAAGTTCACGCCTGCTTCCACCTTGACCTGCAGGCTCATAGGGTCATAGTCCATGAAGGGATTGCCGACCACATTGATGGTCTGGTAGGAACGCTTGCCATCTGGCATGACGATTGGCAGAGACCTAGGTGTGACGTAGTACTTAGGAATCAAGTCCAGGAACTGCTGGCAGACCCGATTGAGCCCTTTCATAAAGCCCACGGTGTAGGGCATAGCAGCCGCATTGGAGTGCATAGCACCCTGCATAATAGCCACGCCTGATAGCTCATTGTTCTGTATCCCCAAGGCCGCATCATAACTGCCTAAGATGCCCTGGATAAGATTGTCACTCATCTGGAAGGTCTCAGAAATCTGCGGTGGAATTGGGGTTCGCACTACCTCTCGAGGAGGAGGGAGTGGCACTTGTGGGTCGCCCTCATAGAAAGCGTTATAGAGCAGCGTACTGGGCTTCTGGACATTGATATAGGCATCAATGTAATCCTCTGGTATGGACTCGACAGCTGCCACGAACTTATGCTCGACAGTATTCTCAAGCTCATTGGCTAGCGACTGGCCTGCGTAGTTCTTAAGCCTCTGGGCGTCACGCACATTGTAGATGTAAGGGCGCGTCATCTGCTCGGCAGTAGAGTCATTATTGTCGCGCAGCACTGCGGAATTGCCATCGAAGAAGACGAGAGGCAGCATGCTGAAGTTGGTCTTCTCAACCTTGACCAGTTCTGCGCCTGAGAAGGTGTGGCGGGTAATATGCTCGAGAATTGTCTCGCGAACCTTACCAATGGGCTCAGGTGGCACATCAATCCGACCTGATGCCTCCCACATTCCTACGAGCTCCTCATACTGCTTGACTCCTACTGTGTGGCCATTGGAGAGCTTCGTTATCTTCTCCTTCTTGAACTCCTTGAGGTCGTACTGGCACATGAGCACGATGTCCTTCCTGGCAGCTCTATATGACCAGTTGAAGCCTGAGAAGGTGCGGGCATACTTAAGCCCCTTGACTGCATTTGAGCCGTATTCGCGCTCTACCTCTTCGGCCTCTTTGGGGAAAAGCTGGAAGCAATAGGCTCCATCACCTTTGTGGGACTTACGGGCTAAGGGGTCGAACCCGCATAGGGTTGGGTCGAATACCCTATCTACGCAAATCTTCTGATCCATCGACATAGGATTGAGGTAATCGGTGTAGACCTCGACTACTGAGAAGCCGCCAACCAAGAGGTCAGTATAGACATCATAGGAGAAGCCATCATTGTCGGAGTCATTGAGGATTGCCCTGAAGTGTGCCTCTAATATGCTTATGAGGTTAGGGTCGACCATATCGAAGCCATCCATGGCTCGGACTACGAAGCCTGGAGCCATACGGCTGAATTCTCCTCTAAGTCGGCTTACGTAGGCCTCCATGACATTGAATTCAATCTGTGGGCGCTGGAGTGTAGCCAGTACTGCCACATCATCTTGGGTCAGCGTCGACTTATACATAAAGCGCATAAATTGATGATAGCGCTCATAGTTAGCCCTGAAGTAAGTATAGGACTGCTCTACTGACTGCTTAATCCTATCCAGTTGGGTCGTGTACTTCCTTGCGATCAATGCCATATCAAATCCCTATGTAATCTTGGGCTTCATGCCCCTAAATCCGTCTCTCGTAAGCTCGCTTCTTAAGTGATACGAGCTCATTAAATCTATTGCTTGCTACTTGCGTGGCTCCCTTGAAGAGCGAGTCCTTATAGAGATATGCGCCCAGTAGCTTGTCCATGAGTGCAATTCTGACTGCGTCACTGCAGGTGTCCGCAATATCATCATGGGCGTGGCTATCATTGTTGGTAATCTTCTTCATGTGGTTGATGCACATCTCGGTATGAGGGGCAAAGGCGGGGAGGGAGACGAGCTTGCCTGCGATAAATGGCTGGATATCGATGAATCGCTGAGACTTAGAGCCTGACTTCCTGGTGCGCTCAATCTCTCTGACCTTAAGCCCTCGCATGGACTTCAGTACTGATATGAGGGTAACTCCTGTGGACTTCTTCTCGATGAAAGCTACCATTGGCGGCTTAGGATGCCTGGCACAATCCTGCCAGAAATCCAAGAACTCAGATTCCAGGTTCTTAGGCTCGACTCTCATCTCACGGCAGGCCAGCCAATGTAGGGCTTGCACTCCCACTTTGCGGCCTTCTATCACAAGGCTATAAATTCCCCAGAAGCTGAATACGCTAGCATCATTGCGCGGGTCTTCAGTCTCTGCCGTATCTGCGGTAATGAAGGTCATGAGGAGTTCTGGCTCGTCATGGAGGAGCGGGAAATCACTTGGAAGGAAGAGGCCACCACCTGCGGGCTGTGGGTCTTGCTGATGTTGGGCTGCAAATACGTACCTATCCTTCTCCTGCCTAATCTTAAGCATCTCTAGAGGGAAGGCCTCGGGATAAAGTGCGTTACCAGCCTCATCTAGAGACTGTAGTATGACCCTATCCCACTCATAGCCATCCTCACCTGCAAGGAAGTAGGCAGGTAAGTCTTGCTCGTGCAACCGTTGCCCTATGAAGACTATGGGCACATTCACGCCCCGAGGCCTCTGAAGGATGGTATTACGATAATTGGTGATTACGGATTCGCGTATAGTGTCGGAGGTGACCTCATCAGGTTTATGGGCATCATCGATGATGACGGCACCTGAGAAGCGGTCAAGTCCTGGGAGTCCTGCATTACGGCCTGTGATATCACCTGCTGATCCGAAAGCAGCCACGGTTCCTCCACCTTCTGTAGTGAAGAAGTCTTTGGCTTGGGAGTCTTCCATAAGACGCACGCCAAAGAGATTGCGATATTGGCTTAGGCTCATGATCCTGCGAACGGTATCGGTGTGTGTGGTAGCTAAGACCTTGCCGTAGGATATATAGAGGAAGTTACAGTCTGACCACTTGGCCATACACCAGGAGATCCAAAAGCTTACTATGACAGATTTGCCATGCCCCGGAGGCACATTAATTAGTAGACGCAGGGATTCCAAGCGAGTACACTTCGTCAGCGCACGGCATATCGTAATGAAGTGGCTCTCCCTACCAAGGGGCTGAGAGACTATAAACTCTCGCCCTGTGAGGATTGGGAAGAACGCTTGGATGAAGAGCAGGAGACTGCCTTTGAGCTTCGCTGCAAGCTCGGCATTCTCAAGCCTTAATGCTGACTTATCCATAAGGGGCAATCCTTTGCCGAAGTCACATCATGTGAGCCTTAATAGTACTACGTTATTAAAATAGCATGAGTTGGGACGAAATCCCTAGAGGTTGGGCTTGAAATTGGGGAAGTTAGCTAAGAATTCAGGGTGATCGGCCATAAAAGGCAGATAGGGCTCGAATTCGCGAGGATACTTAAGGTTCGGAGGTGGCTTAAATTTGCCAAAGAGCTTGGCCATATCCTCTGGCTTAAATCCAGCAAGACCACAGCCAATAGGGGTGAGAAGGTACGTATGATTGCGGTGCGCATCAATCCAATTCATGAACTCCCAGACGTAGTCCCAGATATCAGCTATCCTTAGACGCTTATATGGAGTGGACTTCGTGGGGATAGCATATGAGGTTCCCTGCTGGCCAACTCCGATACCCATCTTAGCGCCATGGTGATTTAGGGCGTACTTAGCTGCTCCTGCTCCGTGGATTCCTTGAAGGTTGCTGCCGAAGACGAAGATGTCAGTCACTTGGAGGCTCCGGCAATTCAGCCCAATGTGTGATATTGCCAGCGCAGCACTCACAGCAGTCATCATAACAGCCACGATAGCGCCACTCATTAACGCCATTCCTGAGACACACCGTATAAGCACCTTGGGCATCTATGGTCAGTACTTCCAGGAAGTTGGATGGAAGCTTATCTCGCACACTTATCCAGATCATGATTACTCCTCTTGGTGGAGACGCAAGGATTCGAACCTTGACGGACTAGCCGACCTCTGGGTTACAGCCAGGTATCCTCCCGAATGGATGTCGTCTCCTAAATAGAATGAAGCAGCGGGAACTTCCCCCGCACCTACCTCGTTACACTGCGTAGTCAAGTGTCGGCAGACTCTACGCAGGCTCCCCTTATCAGGGAAATTACCTAAGTGAAATTCGCTCCACTTAGGCAGCAAGCATGGAAGTTACGGAACCATGCCGGGGTTGCAATGAGGCGCTCTTCACTCCGGGATTTTCGAGCTCTGCTTCATAACGTGGACGGAAAGGATAAGATTCACACTTATCAGCAGGGAGCTATCACGTTCTAGCTTGCCCTGAGCATGGGTTAATGCCGTCCCTATATTCGAACATCTTCCCGAATCTGGCGACAATCATTGACCTCAAACCTTGGCCAGTTCTAATTGCCGTAAGATTGTCAGGAGTTCAAGGCTTGGTGCCAAGATTGTCATAATAATGTCGGGGATCGCACCCGATACAAGGGCATTTACACTGAACCTCTATCAGCTGGCATATATCGGAGACCAGACCGACTCTAGCGCTAGAGTTCATTAATTCTAGCGCGGGGCTCTAACCCGCTCCGATCCCTGGTACTCCCGACCTTGGAGCCTATCAATATGGCCTGACCGGACGGCCTCTCAACCACGATCCCGGGGTGGAAGAGTTCAATTGCGCCGCCTCCCTCTAGGACAGCCAAGGGCTAAATCAATAGCCGTAGTAAGCGTGGGATCGAACCACCGGACACAATCTGCTAGCGAGGACTGGATGCGAACCAGTGACCGCTAAAACTCTATCTCTATGCCAGTAAGCTTCGCAAATACTATAACTAAGCCCACTAGAAATCCTATTATAATTATAATCCCTAAAGCTATAGCCAATGGAATTGTAAACGGCGATGTCACCCACCACCATGACCAGTCTATTAGGCCTGTCAGCTTCAATACTATGAAGACTATCAACAGTATCTTGCCTACGCCCTTGTGGGGCTCAAACTTAAATTCACTCATGCCAACTCCCTGTAATATGGCTCCAGAGGAGAGGATTGAACTCCCGACACAAGGCTTAACAGGCCTCCGCTCTACCATCTGAGCTACTCTGGAATTACTACCTTAGCTTCCCACCGGCTTCAAGAGCTAGATACTACTCTAAGGACTAGATGGCGTCAAGCTCAAACCTTAAGTTCTCTATCATTGACTCCAGTGCCTCCTTCCTTGAGCTATAAAGATAGCAAAGGTCGATCTCATAATTGTCTACGTAGAAAATCCTGTACCGTCGGATGAATCCTCGCTTCCATTTCATGCCGTGTAGCCTCCCACTTCTTATGGTGATTTGACCTGGAGCCTCCTGGTAGAACCACCAGACCTCTTGGCCTAAGTCGAAAGTACTAATCATCCTTTTCTCCTAAATTTACCTCACGCCATGACTTAATAAGTCGCTCATGGCTACTTGCTTGAAGCAATTGCACCGAATAATCGAGGGCTGCTATGCGCTTCTCCAATCGGTAAATACTATAAATGTTAGCGCTCACTGAGATGGTTAGCAGTAGATGATACGCGGAATCCCAAAATTCATTGCCCATCATACCACATGCTCCAGATGGGCTACCTGCCTAACTCTCGGCTCATGCTCTATCGCTGCAGGCTCAAAGCCAGACAACAGAACCTCAAGCTCAGAAGCGGTAATCTTCTCGACCTTCTTCAGCATCTTCTTAATATGGAACCTACACTTATCCAGCCTCTTGTAGTATAGTACAAAGCCATTGCGATCCCAGAAGAGGCACTTCATCTTATCCCTGTGAGCATTGTAGAATACGTAGATACTGCCATCATGGAGGTGCGTCTTCTGCTCCCGTTGGACGAAGTTCGAAAGCCCATCAATGGACATTCTGAAGTCTACTGGCTGGGAAGCGATGTAAATGGTGCGATTCTCGTAAGGTATGAGCATTATAAGTCCTTAAGTAAGTTAATAATATCGAGTAATTGGGCTTGCGGCGTGTCGGGAGCTGCAGTGAGCCTTACAGTCTTGGTGAAGGTGAGCTCAATGCGGTTTCCTTTAAGTTGGATTTCGGGTTCTGAGTGGACATTAGGAGCCGGAGCACGGTCACTCCAGCTGCCCTCTCCGATTCGTCCAATTCCATCATCTACAGTCTTGGAAACTTGTGGAGTATTGAGAGCGAAGAACTTCATGGGCTGATGAGGCTCGTCGGCAACGTCAAATTCGAGAGCCTTAGGCTTGCGGCTTCTCTTAGCAGGTGGCACTACTTCCTCGTCAGATGATTCGTCAAGCTCTGAGTCAGTATTGATGGGCTCGTCAGGTGTCAGGTTCTCTGACAGCTTTCTCTTAGATATGAAGTCTGATAGCGTAAACTTAGGTTTAACCACTTCCTCATCTACGGCCAAGTGCTCGAATGGGTCGAATACTGCTATCTCATCCAGCTTCTCAGGATTAATGATAGGTTCGCGAGTAATCTCTTCAGGTATAACCTCTGGATTAGGCTGAATCTCGTGTGACTCAGGTTCCTCTACAATAGATATCATTTCAAAGAGCCCACGCTTACGTGCAAGCGCAGGATCATCAGCAATACCGACTAACTCAATTGGCTCGATACCCATATCTGGCACCATCACCTCTTGAGTAGCGAGTTCTGGATCTGCGAGATTTACATCCACTTCAGGCTGTAGCGGCACTACCTCAATAAGCTCTGGAGCCGGATAATTCTCTGCAACCCGCTTCAATATTATCCATGTAAATTCTCTATGGCGCGAGGCTACATAGAAGTCATCAGTACTAACACGATGAGACTTGCAGAAATCCTTAACGGTAATATCATCTACAGCCTTATCGAATTCGTCTAGGAGCGCCATCATGCGACGATATCTTGAGAGGCTCTTGGCCTTACAATATCCGATCACATACTTCATGTTGCCGAACTTTACCTTATTGAGCCCAAATTTATCGCAGTACGCGCCCTTAATCATCTTAAGCTTCTTATAATTCTCTACATGGTGGTAATATAGCCACACCTCATCTTCATCAAATCTTAATCCTAATCCCAATTTCGCCATTACCTCAAAGTCCTCAGAAATGCTTCACCTTGGCCGATAAGATCGCCAATGGTGTCAGCGGTTAACTCTACAGTAGATTCGGCACCACGCATTCTTCCGAAGTACTTATCTCCAGCCTCATTGGCATAGAGAGTGACCTCAATGTTAGGGTACCTCTTCTCCCAAAAGCGTCTTATCTCCTCCAATTCCGTCTCTGCCATCCGTAAGCTCCTTAAGTAAATCCCCAATCTTGGCGAGTATTGCCTCGCAGGCATCAGTGTAGCCCCAATCATACTTCTCCCTCATGACTTTGAATAACTCGTAACGCTTCTCGCGAATCTCCACTATGTGCGGTATCAGGTTCTCCAGGGCTTCACGGCTTGAAGGATTCCCTAGGCCGCAAATGGGGCAGACAATCTCAATCATTACATCCTCAGTACAGTGGTCGCAGTGATAGTAGCTCTCTACCCCATTATCACTCATCACCATCTCCACAAATCATAGATTTAAGCTGCTCCTTCGCTACAACTTTGCGATATACCTTATACAATTCATACCTTGGATCCATCATTACTCCTGAAATCTATTGAGCTCGCAAGCTTATCAGGTTAATATAGACTACACTTAAGTGCAATATATTTCGGAGAATTAATCTTGTCAGCTAATATATCAACCACCTTACTTAAGGCGGCATGTTGCGCCTCTATCGTGACTATCCTGCACAATCATACAGCCATAGAGTGGTGGGAAGCATGTATGTTATGGAGTAGCATGATACTGCTAGTGAGCGGCGACTAATCTTCGTGGATAGCTTGACGCAGTTGCGCTTATGCGTGCTCAAGGAGATCAAGAATGTCAGGAGATTCCTAGATATGATGGAGAAGAACGTGAAGACACGGTCGCCGGAGCATACGCTTCGAGCCTATACCTTCCTCACCATTCTTGTGGAGCACATGAATGAGGGAGACCTCACCCCATTCAATGTTGAATTCATTCAGACGATGCGGGAGTACTTTGCGGAGGATACATGTGATCCAGGTGCTTGACGAAGGCGAGCGTGGTCATGAGCTCATAGATGCGCACCCTGACCTGCTCCAGCTCTACAGCGTTCTGCACTCCAGGCATTACACCAAGTTCCAAGTCCTCTCTGGCGTACATAAGCCTGCGCTCCAGGTAATAGATTACCTGCTCAAGAGGATTCATCTCTCACCTCAGCATGGGTTTCATCACTAGACCTATCCCTAACCTGGGTTAGCCTCTCAAGAAGCTTCTCAATCTCCAGCATGCGACCCTTGACCATCCACTGCTCCAACTCCTCGCCGCTTCCCACTTTCACCTCCTGCTTTAGAAAGCTCTTGGCAATTTCTAGCCTACAGCTAAGGTAGCACTTAAAATCTGCAATATCTCTCATCTTTGTACTCCAGTAATCTTTAAGGAGGTAGTCATGATCTCTCCTTAGAGTCAGCGTTCCGCGTAAAGCTGTATGATAAGCCAAACCACACTAGTGACGCTACTCCCTAGGAAGAACCCAAATGCGATATCCGCATTAGTAATGAACTTCATAACCTTGTACTTAAAGCGCTCCCATCGGTAATTCTCATGCTTCTGGTTCGGGTTCATAGGCATGCTACTCCTCTTGGCATTAAATGCTGGTATCTGAAACTATCATGCGATGGCCAGGTTCCCTTATCCTCTGCCCTGTACTCCCATGGCGTCTTAGGTAAAACCATACCACATCCATCCAGGTAGCGCTTAGTCCTCTCGGTCAGGGAGTTAATCTCCATGAGATATAGCGCCACTGTATCCCTGGAGAGCCGCTTGCCTTGAGGAATGTCCTTAGCGTAGTGAAAGTTCTTGAGCTTCTCGCCAAAGGCCTGGGTAGTCCGGTAAAGTTTCAGCCACTCTCTCATTGAGAATCTCATAAGATTATCCTTAATATGGGTTACAGGCCGTAAGTCCTTGGCCAGACACCCCAATACTAATGGTAATTCTGCTAGTGGCGCAAGTGCCTATACCTGGGGATAACCCTAGTAAATCCTATGGATTAGGCGTGCATATCCACCTACATGGATTACTGCGCATAGGTTATCCAGGGTGTGTCATCAGGTTATACTCAGGTGTAGAGACGCTTATAGGCCAGTCATAGAGCTGATATTGGGACTTATCCAGAGGATTATGCTCCCATAATAATAATCATAAGAAGTTATCTTAATACTTATAATAATTATAGAGGTGACTTAGCGATCAGCCTGCCAGACGAGATCAGGGTACTTCACGCAGGCCTGATGGACGTCAGTAAGGAATTTCACCAAGTAGTCATAGCTGCCCCACCGATTAATAGGATTGAGCTTCTCGAACTCTTCTTGGTGATCTTCTAGGATTGCCAGGGCATCGAAAATCTTCCGCTCTGCAGCCTGCCCTGTAAGCCCCTCTATCGGCACGAAGTTCTCATCCTCAGGGTAAATCTTGTACCACATAGGGGCGAGATTATACGTACAGTTGAAGTAGACCTCATCAGGCTCTTGGCCACAGGTGGGGCAGGTTGGCAGCGTTAGGAATAGGTCTAGGCTCATAGGTTTCTCCATTGGTATAGCTCTAAGGAGGGACTCATAGCAGCTCTCCGACATCGAATTCTGTCATCTGCTGGGAAGCCATCATCTTGGTTGGGGGTCTAAGCTTGCGGCGTAATTCTTTCAGGTGCCAAATCTCCTGGACTAAGTCTCGACCCCTGTAATCAGGTTCGCGATCTTCTACCATATGGCTACCGCGCGGCAATGCCCTATATTCTGCTTCTAGTTCAGCTATCTGAGAATCTAGGTCGGAAGCTTTCTCCTGGGCATGCGTCTGCAGGACTACATCTCCTTGCCATGGCTTCATAGCTGCTCCCCGCACTTAGGGCAGCCTACAGTAGGAGTCTGCGGACTACGCTTATTCTGGTTAGCCCACTCACGATTCCACTTGGATAGCCGAGACAGCGCTTCCTGGAAGGATTTGGTGCTAGGGCGGTATAACTCCATCTCAGTCACTATCTGGTGCAGCTCATCTAGGGTTGCCATTATGATTCTCTACCCTCACCACTGCGTACAAGCTTGCCATCAGGCAATATTACCCCTTTAGCCCCACATCCAAGGCACCGGAACATCTTATTGGCATGATCCAGGCAGCATGATGGCGTCTTCTCCTCATGAAAGGGGCACAGTACGGACATTGGCTTGCGGCAGACATCTTTGTATATAGCCTCGAATTGCTTCTCCCAACCCTGTGGCTCGCAATCCAGCTCTTCAAAGGCCTTCTTCAGGTCTGATGGCGTCATTCTCTAAAATTCTCCAGAAATATTATGGGGGTATAGGGTAACCCGAAATCCGGCTGAATGGGAAGCACTCCCTTAAATCGCTTGGCCGGAATTTAGGAATCTCCTATATATATATAGTATAGCTCTTCATGGTGATGAGCAGTATGTATAAATTCTGGGTGTGGCACAGAGACTTTAGGCCTTTCCATGTAAATATATGCCTTAGGTGATCTTGAGCTCTATATATAGAGTATATGAGTGAAATTATATTAGGCGTGCAGTATGTCAAGATAATTTACAGTGATTGGCAGAATTTCAAAATGATGTGGAAGGGAGAGGGGGAGAGGCTCGCGCTGCTGCTACCGGGTGCCTCGCTGCGGGGCATAGGGGGCGCCTAGGCCATGAGAGGGGTACGCCTACAGGGGCAGGGGATAGCGGCCAGCCACGAGGCTATGCTTGGCTCTCATGCTATACCAGCCTCCCTATATATTAATGAGTGATGCATCCTAGGATATATTTAATTTAAATCCCTGCCGTAAAGGTATACCTTACTTGCATGCCTCGCTTCACCCTTACATCTATGCTTATTGATATGCAGTAAAGTGATTACATAACCTTTCTTGACATGTGAAGCAAAGGTAATGCACAATAGCCTTCCATTAACTAAGTGAGGACTAATTAACATGAGTGAGCATATTGGATACATTAGAGTAAGTAGTGAAGGGCAGAATGTGGATCGCCAGCTAGAGGGAGTTCGTCTTGACCGCAAATTCACTGATAAGCTATCTGGAGCAACTAAGGATCGCCCCCAGCTCCAAGCTTGCCTTACATATATAAGGAATGGTGATACCTTACATATACATAGTATAGATAGACTCGCAAGGTCTCTTAGAGACCTTCAGGAGATAGTAGATACCCTAGTAAGCCGTAATATCACAGTACAATTTCACTCCGAGCGACTTACATTCACTAGTGAAGATAACCCTGTAAGTACCATGATGCTGCAAATGTTAGGTATGATAGCCCAGTTTGAGCGTACTCTAACCCGTAAAAGACAACGCGAAGGCATAGACATAGCCAAATCCAAAGGAAAGCATTTAGGCAGACCTAAACTCGATCCTACCCTACGTGATCAGGCTATATCACTATCTATGCAAGGCCTAAATATCACCCAAATAGCCAAGGCCATGAAATTATCAAGACCATCAATATCCAAGCTCCTCACATAGGCCTACGAAACCCTATCATTAATGTATGTGTCGCAAAGGCCTAGACCTTCATAGACACATCATAATCCTAACCTACCCTCACATACCATAGTGGGGGTCACACTCATAATATACTCACTACGCTCAATCCATCCTCTCATTGTAAGGCCATAGCTAGCTTCACACTCAACATGCACACTATGTAAATTATATTTCTATTACCTATTGACAGCTACACTTGAGAGTAGTATACTCACTTCATACCAACTTAGAGGACTTAAACATGATAGAGACAATAGAGAATGTAGTATGGGGATTGCTAGGCGTTGGAATCTTAGCTTGCGGCGTTATCTTAGTGCTGGCCATCCCTTTGCAATGGTAATTTAACTTAACCGTGAGGGGAAACCCTCACACACTAAAGGACTACAACATGAAAACAGATCGAGACATTTACAAAGGCTACCATAGCCAAGAGATTGACGGCTTTACAGTTACCCTTAAATTCATTGACGAGGACTGCGATCCGGCTGATATGGAATATGAAGAGGACATTCTGCAATCAATTTACAGCGGTGATCTTACTTGGCTAGTAGCCCATGTACAGGCCTATAAGTGCGGGATAGAGTTGGGATCGGCCTACTTAGGCGGTATCTGCTATGAATGGAACAAGCTGCAAGACGTCATTATCGATATCTTCCCTGACATGGCTATTGATGCTATCTCCGAGGCCAAGGATAAACTTATCGAACTTCAGGCCGCTTAATCGCGGTCACTACTAGAGGACTAAACCATGAGAGTAATATGCAATGAGTATAAGATTGACGATAGCAAGCTGGTTATCGAACATGACATAGTGAAAGACGACTATATATACCGAGTAGTCGATTTAAAGACCTTCACTTGTCGCTACACCAGCGAACCAATATCTACCTTAATAGCTTGTCGTGCAAAGGGATTCCAATATATGGGTGTTCAAACCTAATAATCCCGCTGAAACTTACCCTCTAGCTCCTTGACTTTATCCCTGAGAGCTAGGGTCTCGTCACTATTGACCGTCTCGACAACTTGCTTCTCCACCCAACCATGACTTGCGCCTTGAGTCTTAAGATAAAGCGCGTAAGCCTTAGGATCACCCTCTAAAGCCAATTGATATACAGTCTTCCCAATCCGCTCAATAGCCTCGGTCTTAGCAGTCTTAATCTCTTTGCTGTAGTGCTTATTAAGTGTGGCCTGATCTATATCCAGAATTTCCGCCATTATATAAATTGGCGCACCACTCCTTACCAGATCGATAACCCTTTCCCTCAAGGCCGTGGTGGGGATATGCTCATTATTGAAGTTACCCATGGTTATGCTCCTTTACGCTTGTAGATATTGGGCTTGCCCTCGGTACCTGATTGCGATCCCTTATGAAGCTTTAGAGGTAGCTCTTGCGTGGTAGGCTCAGGACTAACCGCAACGGCCTCACTAACAGCCTTAACAATTTCAGCGACTGGCTCAGGAATTGGCGCCATAACCATAACAGGCTTAGAATCTTCGCTAATCTCACCCTTACCCTTGCATGTATTGCAATCGCCTATCATGCCGCCGAGTTTAGCAACCTTCTTAGAACCGCGACAACCAGGACACCTAATCATATTCATACTTAACTCCCTGTATAGAATTTACTCTAAAGTCATATTATAGCCTAAGATCGCAAATTAATTGCATATTACCCTTGACAGCTACACCTTAGACTAGTATTATAAGCGTACTTAACACATAAGAGGACTAAAAAATGAGAAGCTTATACTATTACCACCAGATTGAAGACAAATATGAAGATATGCTCAACGATTGCTACGATACGGTAAGCATCTGCGGTATTGAATATGATCAAGGCCACGCATTAAGACTAATCGACGAAGTAGCCTTTAGATGCGGTTGCTCGGACTGGAGCAGCGAAGAGTTTACAGAATTGCGTTACAGCGATCTTACCGAAGAAGAGCGCGAATATTACATGTGTAGCGAGGATCAGATTATGTACTGCCATAATGACGAGATTGAGGAGGGCTAAACATGACAGAGATTCAATGGCGCAATGTCACTAAATCAGATCGAGCTGGACACGCTGGCAAAGTATTAAAATGTCCGCACTGCGATCACACGTTGCGAGCGGGTCACTTTAATTGGGTTTCATTCGATTGCAATAATTGCCACAAAGAAGTAGATAAACCCGACTGGCTAACTCCCATGAAGAGGAGTAAATCATGAAAATGAGTAAGCTAACCATGGCTATAACACCTGTAATGGGAATTATACATATTGATTACAGTAAGCAGCATGATACCCAATTTCAGGCGTCTATGCTGGCCACAAAGCATTGTAAAGAGCATGGCGATAAGGGACTTTTAGTTGTAAAACTAGATGGGAAGTTAACCGTGGTTCATGAATCCGAAGCGAAGCGGAAAGATGATGTAACATTGTACAAAGCCTCTAAAAATGGGCTATGGATTGATAATCCTGAAGATCCAAGGGTAATCAAATTCTCATTACGGAGAGAGGACTAAATCATGACACCAGAGAGTTACATAGACCACGAGGTTCGCGTAAGACTACTTGAGCGGACAGTGGGCAGAATCGAGCGGCTAGGATATTGGATCCTAGCTACAATAATCTTAGGCGTAGCATTGCCAGTAAGCCTTCACGCTTATGGGCTAATTTGAGAGGACTAGATAATGACAATCCACGAATTCCCAGCGACACACTCCCGCGAGGATATATTGCGATCAATCAGGATCGACAACCTAACCAACGCACTATACATGATAGAAGATCCTCACGAAGTATTTGAGGCTTTAGAGAGAATACCGCTTCATAATATCGAGCTACTAAGCAAAATGTGTAAGGAACTTCTTGATCCTAAGGAGCTAGCATGAGGGAGAGGACTTACACACAAGAGCAGCTAGACATAGAAGTCCTCAAGACCCAGGTAAGCGGCATGGGTGTTACCTTTGACCGCATTGACCGCAGATTAGATGCGATAGACTCAACCCTAAAATCGCAGTACTCTAGCACCATGAACCACTTTCTAGGAATATATGCAATGATACTAGGCGCAATACTGGCGCATGTTGGCGGAGTGTTCTAATGGACTCCCCTACAATCCGAGAAGACTTTCACCTTTTCATCAAAGATTGCGCAAACGAGATAATCAGCTTCTTACAGCAGTGCTCGCAAAACTTGGATAGCATGCCTGATAGGGCCATAATATCCACTTTAGCGCAATTCCTTGACCTCACCCGACAAGGCTTACACGCACGCACTAATAAGCATTCCTGTGTCTCGCCTATGGACATAATCGAAGCCCAAACAGAAGCTTTAAGATCGTGTCTATTAGACCTAGAGAAGGTCAAGGCCATGATGAACCAAGAGGAGAAGTTAAATTGACGAGACAAGCTAGATCGATAATGGGAGCGCTAGAAGGTGCTATGGAGACCTTGCGGATCATGAAATTGAATATGGTTGACACGGGAGCACCCAATCATGTGGTCAAGTGGGCAATTGGGAGCACAATTACTACCCTGGTTAGCAATCTCTTAAGAATTTGCGACGAGGTTATAGGCGATTCTATCGAGGCTTCCCGCAATGAAGTGGAAGTAGATGCGAATACAGACTTGCGCAAGATTAAGGCAGAATTTAATGACTTCATTGACAAGATGCTGGGGAATAACTAGAAGCTCCAAAATACCCCCAAATTTCAATCCTCCTGATAACCCACTACCCTAGCCTAGGTTAACAGGAGATCTCTCAGCCATGGACGGATTTGCACTATAGAATCACTGTCCGTGGTGGGGCTTGTAGGAAGGCTCGAAGATTTTCTCTGGCTTGACTTTCTTCTCCGGCTTCTTGAAGTATCCGTAGGGCATCTCCCTGAAAGTACCAGAGTTAAAGCTCATAATGTGCTCGAAGTGATCGCCAGTACGATTCTTACGGCACTTAATCACGAATTGGTCTCGATAACATGGGTCATCTAGATAAGTCTCTGGCCTATCAATGCCTAACCAGATATGGCTTGACCTGTGACTACCGGATGAGTCAGCTGCATGATGAGGTTGTGGACAATGATCCTCTCCAGATGCTGCACCCCGGTTGACCTGAGATAGAGCAATTATTACACAGTCCAAATCGGCCGCAAGCCATGCAAACTTGGTAGTAATATCAGCTTGTCGCAAGTCATTGCGTTCAAAGCTTCCACGATTGGTCACTAGGGTAAGGTAGTCAACGACTATCACAGAAATAGGCTGCTTGGCTGCATCAAGCTTAGAGGCTGTAAGTATAAAGTCGAGATCAGGATTCTTGTAATCGTAAAGCTTCAATGAGTACCTCAGGACTTCAGCAATTGCCTGAGTCCTCTCATTGTAATTCTGTTGACTATAGAGCTTACCAGCCTTAATCCCTAAAAGCCTCTTAACTATTTCGCTAGGGCGCATCTCTAGGGAGAAGAAGATTGCTTGCTTACCTTCTTGCTGGCTGGCGATGGAATCCATAAGCCAGATAGCAAATCCCGTCTTACCAACCCCAGCAGCTCCGGCCACAGTGATAAGACTTTCAGACATGAAACCTCCTCCCAGGAGTGAGTTAAGCTGCTCACTAGAAGTTGGCATCAAGGTCTGTTCGTCACTCTTGCCAGATTGAAGCTCGTCAATAATTTCATCTTGATAGACGCCTTTAGATACTTCTCCGCTGTCTATCTGGCAGACTTCCTTGGCACTCTCACGGAGAAAGGAGTTCAGCTCAACAGGGTCAGTCATGGAGTAAGCCTGATCGAGAGAATCCTCTAGTATGGCAACATTCCTTCTTGCGGTCTCAAGGCTAATTAAACGCTGAATATGGTACTCAAAGGTCTCTGTGATAGGCGCCCGACCAGTGTGATCACCCATGACTCTAGTCTGATGCTCATATAGCGCCATCTTCTCAGCCCCAATATTGGCGAAGATATCCATAAATCCAAAGGGCTCAGACTTCTGGAAGGATTTTCTAATCAAGGCGAATAGTTCAGCACTTAGAGGCTTATAGAAGCTCTTAGGGGTAATCTGCAGCATGGCCTTCTGAGCCATCAAGTCCTGAGGATTGCCAATAGCCATGAGATCGCCTAATACCTGGATTTCTAGCTCTTCACAATGATGAGGGACTCTCATGAATATCTATCCTCTGAAAAGCTGACGACAGTATTCCATCGGCAGAAAGTTAGCAAGTCATTCTTCTTCTCCCTGCCATCTTCTGTGGTATAGCTCTTCAGGGAGAATTTAGGCGCAAGCTCTTTAAGTCCACGGAGATATCGCCTGAAATACTCCAACGTAAATGCTTCGCCATGAGCCACCTCAGGCCATCTCTTGATTAGCGTCCTCAAGGTCTTCTCAAGGTTCGTGGAGATGGCAGTCTTATGCGGCTGAGGATTATCAGGGAAGATCTCTCGGTAGATATCTATCATCTCCCGCAGAAGGGAAGGCTTGGAATCCTTTTTACTGGCTAGCCTGGGTTTTGAGGGCTTAGTCTCCTGAAAATTGCTATCAGTAGGTATTTTATGAGAAGAGTTAATGAATAAGGTATGCAAATTCTGCATGGCCCCCTGCAAATTCTGCATGGGTTCCTCAGAAGTACTGATAGATACTGGCTTAGGGGCTAGTTCAGGCGTAAAGTGCCAAAGGTGTCTTGCAATGTAAATTGCGCCAACCTCCCCTATCTTGGAAGTCGGATCGCGCTTAATTAACCCAACTGCTTCAAGCTCATTGACGCTAATAAAGTATTGCCGTTTAGATATCTTTGCCTTGTCGGCCATATATTGAGCCGTGCGCTTAATCCTAGAAGAATCTTGGCCGAACTGTGCGGCGAACCTAAATGCTACATAAAGACTTAAAGTATAAAGGCTTAGCTTCTGGTGGATGTCTTCGTCGATGTCTACGTAGCGTTGATATACAGGAATTATGCCTTCGGGGGTTACATTGAGATGAGATTGCATGGTAAAATGTCCTTAGTCATGTCGAAGTGACTTAAATGTAAGTTCCAATCCAGTACTACGCGAAACCTTCGAACGTAATCGCGTAACACCTTCTGTAGGGCAGGATGCCCTCATCTACTTCTACTCCAAAATTCTATCAAGATCAAGCCTTAACGCGCGTTTGATCTCCCTCAGATCAGGGTCATCCACATAGTTGGGATCGACCAAATCAGCGAGTACAACTTTAGGCTTTGGCTTAGAGTTAAAGTCTGGGTGCATACCATAGCCGTACTTAAACATCTTGGTAGGGTCTACAGTGGGGTCAAATCCATTTGGCTTCTTAGTCATCCTTGGCTCTCGAAAGTGTGGGGAGTGTCAATCTAGGCTGGAATCAGCTTGGATGTCAATGCTTTGAGGATCGTCCTTCAGAAAACCACAGAAGTAGGCAGCCGCCACAGGCAAGCCAGCATGCTCAGCCCGACGACTTACCTCCTCTGTAAGCTGTCTACCGCAGTCATTCTTGCATGACGGTGACATGCAAAACGTCTTATCTCGATAGCATAGCATTAGAAGCTTATCCTCTTAATTTTAGGCAGTATGCGGTCAATCTTCTCATCTGAGTAGAAGGTAATGCACTGACCCTGGGGTGCGCCATCCTTATCACATATCATCCAAGCCATGTCCTTCTCGTCATCTTCACAGTCATAGGACTTCTGATAAAGGTGGCCATCTATGCAGACGAACAGTGCGCCAGGGTCAACCATGTCGAAGGTAAGGTGCTTGGTGTGGAAAGTCTCAAATTCAATATTCATGCTGTAGTCCTCTAGTTGCAGTTTAAGTTCTCTTACTCTGATTCTCTCCAGATAGCCGTACAAGCCTCTAAGCTCGCTAGAGAGATCACTCTTACACAAGAAGCTATCACGGTTGTGTAGCTCCATGTCCTTTAGGCGTGATGCAATATCATTAAGCAGGGATTGTACTATTGCAGCCCTATCTATCATTGCATGCCGCCTTCTTGCGCTCTCTAATCAACACGCGGGGGTCTACTGGGTCTGGCATCAGCTCTCCTTGCGTAAGCTCTGCAATCCTGAATTGCTGAAGGTAGGAGATATAGCCTCTAGTCTTCCAGCGAGTCATATTGCTGGGGTAGATATTCAGTTCTGTGCAAGCCCTGTGCAGGCTGCCAAAGTATTGGATTACTTCATCTATAGTCATAGTCGTCTCCTGTAAGCTTGTAATATTATCATACTCTAAGGTGTACTGCTAGCTTGAACTTCATCTCTGAGTAGGATATTGTAGAGAAACCTAGCTTACAAGGATTAGTATGCTTACTGAAGAGCAGCGCAAGAAGCGCACCGAGGGCATTGGAGCAAGTGACAGCCCTATCATAATGGGCTATTCCACTTACAAGACGCCCTACCAGCTCTATCTCGAGAAGATTGGCACCGTATCATCCGATGATAATATTACCGAAGCCCAATACTGGGGGAATGCCCTAGAGCCGCTCATCTTGACTAGGTTCTCTGAGGAGAATGGAGTCCTGCTAAAATTCCCTGATACCATCTATCATCCAGACTATCCCTACATCTTCGCCAACCTTGACGCATGGTGCCCAGACCTAAATGCCGTAGTCGAATGTAAAGCCGCCAACGCTTATAGCCGCAAAGAGTGGGACATGAGCCTCTCAGATGGCATTCCAATGGCCTACCTCATCCAGATTGCCAAGCAATGCCTCTTAACAGATGCGACACGAGGGTATTGTGCCGTCCTCATAGGTGGGATGGAGTATAAGCAATTCGTGTATGAGCGAGATGCGGCATTAGAGTCTCTAATCTTGCAATCGGACATCAACTTCTGGGCTTGCGTCCAAGAGCGTCGTGAGCCTGCCCCTATCAATACTTCTGACTGTAGGATCAAGTATGGTAAGGCAAACCCAGATAAGGTTGTGGCATCTAACTTCACAACCACGAATTCATTAAAGCAGCTTACCAAGATTAAGACCATGCGAAAGCAGCTGGAAGAGGATGAAGAGCTCTACAAAGTTGAGATCATGAGCCACATGAAAGATGCAGAGTACCTCGTAGGGCTTGATGAAGAGCTGCTGGTAACTTGGAAGGCCACCAAGAAGGGCAATCGCGTATTTAATCTTAAATGATAGGCTAGGCCTCTATACAATGGGATTTTAATCTAAAATAGGATGGAAACATGGGCAAGGACATCGCCACATTCAGCAGGCTAGATGATAGCCTCTTCAGCAAGGACTTAGCGCCACACTATATGAGCCTGGCCACAAAGCTTGCCTCATCAGAGCTTGTCCCTAAGTGCTTCAGAGGCAAGCCTCAAGACCTCTACATAGCCTGGGCCATGGGCTACCAGATTGGTATTGCACCAGAACAAGCGATGCAATGTATAGCTGTCATCAATGGCAAGCCTGCAATGTGGGGCGATGATATGCTCGCGCTCTGTATGGCTCATCCTGACTTCGAGGACATCATTGAGGAGCCGCTGGGCAATCCGGTAAAGGGCTTCCGCTGTACCGTCAAGCGCTACGGCATGGAGCCCAAGGTCAATGAGTTTACGCTAGACATGGCCAAGAGAGCGGGACTTCTAGGCAAGGTCGGACCATGGACTCAGTATCCTGAGAGGATGCTCAAGCTTCGCGCCCGGGGATTTACCCTTCGAGATGCCTTCCCAGATGCGCTCAAGGGCATTAAGCCACGTGAAGAGGTAGAGGATTATACTGTGGGCGAGTACGAGCCAGTGGATGCCAAGAGCACTCGCACTGAGACGCTAGTACAAGACTTTCAAGCTAAACTTAGGAGCCTTAGGGATGAGACAGAGGATAAGGAAGTGGATGGATTGGTGGCTGGAGCTTCGGATAGAGAAGATTCAGAGGGAGCAAGCGGATTGCCAGTATCACTCCGGGATGACGGAGACTTATTGGAGGTGGGAGGACTTAGAGCGGGACAGGTTGAAGCTCATACTGAAGTTAAGCGACTCATCGAAGAGAAAGCGGTACCTATCGAAAGGGTTGATAAGGCCTTGAAATATTACCAGGCAAGTAGTATAGATGAGCTATCCCAGGAAGCAGCTTTGGACTTTATCCATCAGATTGAGAAGACATCATGATTAATATAGCGCAAGTTTTAGGCCGCATTGGCACATTAGATACGAAGACCACCCAGGGTGGCATGAAGGTGACCAATATGAGTGTGGTGACTTCTAAGAAGTACGTGAAGGATGGGGTCAAGGAGGAGAAGGTTACCTGGCACAATATCGTGCTCTTCAATAAGCTCGCGGAGATTGCAGAGAAGTACATGTCAGTGGGCGATCTCGTATGGATCCAAGGTGAGATGGAGAGCAAGAAGTATGTGACCCAGCATGGCCAGGAGAAGATGAGCTTCAAGATTATAGCCAACGATGTGAGGCTAATGCCAAAGAACAAGGAGGCTACTGCTACTCCGGTTGCGAAGGACTTTCAGGAGGATGAGGATGGGGTTCCATGGTGAACTTCTGGCTTAGATAGGCCTTCATAGTATTGATGACCTCATCAGCCCCATAGCACACGCGAGCCATATAGCCTACAGAGTTCATGCGCTCTATGAATTCCTTCTGCTCTTGAGATGGTCTGCCAACTTTAGATTTAACTTCGATGAATAGCCCATGGAAGCCACCTAGAGGCCATGCCATGAAGAGATCGCTAGCGCCCTTCAGTACACCCATCCGCTTCATGATATAGCCAGCGTAATAGGTAGCCTTGCGCTCATTGCCGATGTGTAACGTATGTAAAGCAATCTTAGGGTGTTGAGCCCTTAACCAGTCCATGGCAGCAATCTGCTCATTAGATTCTGTATGAGTCTTGGTCATCCTGTCAATCCTTGACGGAGATGGTGTATAGGGATAGCTTGATTACGAGCTGGTTAGTCGGAAGTATAGTAGTCGGCAATCGGATTTTAGCTCTCTTCGCTAGGCCTAGCTAAGGCCATCATAACGAGATTGCATAATCGGTCAATCGATACTTCGGATCTAAACTGTAATAGTACTCGGAGTTAATGGGCGGTAATAGGCCAGACCATCTGGCTGCGTCGCCCTCAGTATTGGGCAACGGTGGAATCGAACCACAACTATCTCTAGTCTAGTCACTGACCGGGATCGAACCGGCTACATCAAGATCCAAAGTCTTGCGCTCTACCTTCTGAGCTACAGTTAGATGCATGTTACAGACATGCTCTGGCAACGCAACATCGATGCTGCTTAGGATTAAGGCTCCCAGCGGCCTTCCTCGTACCATCAAGCTATCTTAAATCGGGCGAGGCACCTGCTGAAGGCTAATTACAGGATTTATGAACTGTGCCACAGTCGACCTCAAAATACTTATGGAGCTTTATAGGCCTCCATGACCATAGGGTCAACCTCTAGCACTGTAGTCCAATTCGCCTGCTGGATAAGTGCATCAACCAGGCGTAACTGCTTGGCTGCGAAGTCATACTCTGCTGTGACCTGGGAGGCAGTAAGTTTGGGCAGATTAGCATTAAGCTCATCTGTACCTTCAGTAATCTTATTGCGCTGGCCACGAATCTCGTAGAACATCTGATTGTCTTTGAAGTGCCTAAGGATATTGACCTTCTCTGATAACTCCTTACGCCTTAATAAAGCCTCTGCTAACTTGATTTCCATGATACTTCCTTATAATCGAATTAGTATGGCTCACATCGCAGTACTAGGGAGGACTGTCCTTCATACGGGAGCGAGCCATGGTAGGGCTACTCTACTACAGCTTCAGCTTCAGACGCAAGCAGTATATCCTGGGTTATACAGCTGTCAGACGCCTTCTGCTCCATATCCGCAATCCAAGCCTCAACCTCTAGCTTCTGGCCTTGTAAGACTTGCCACTGGGAAGCTAGCTGTAAGGCGCCATTCTCTAAATCTACTTTGCGTGCGCGTAATGCTTCTAAGTCCATCGTCAACTCCATTGATTAGTGTGAGGGGCATTGAGCCCCTCTCGATATTAGCCGATAGTCTGGCTGAATCGCAACATGATGCCGTAAAAATCGAAGGCAGTGGTAGCCGCATTATCGGCTGTAACTTCAATCACATACTTAGAGTCTGCAGTCACATCAAAGGCAGGAGTGGTCACAGTACAGTTAGTCACATAGGGATTGGCTTGGGTTGCTGTAGCCAAGGTCGCTGTCACTGGGATTGAGGTCACACTTACGGCCACATTATTGGCATAAGCAATCCTGTCTAAGGTCAAGCTATGAGCGTCCATGGCGAGCGTGGCTATAGAGTAGATGTAATCAAAGCTATCTAGCCTAAAGCCCTTATTGGCAGCTGCCCTAATGATAGGCGTGATATCAATTGCGATAATTGAGGTCTCATCAGCTGCAGTATGGCGGGATACATAGTTGCCCTGTGCAATACGGGTCACAGTCCAAGTACCTGTACCGAATGTGAGCACATTGCTAATGCCTACGAATTGCTGCTGGGCAATGATGTTGCTCGCTCCAGTATCTAAGAGGAAGTTAGCAGTAGCCGCACCTGGGTCTGGGATTGAGAATACTGTGGACTGCCCCATCACGCTATTGCGTACTGTCGAATTGAAGGCACCGCCAGCATTAAGGGCTGAGATGATCAAGCTACCATTACCCGCTGTGGCTGGGAAGCTGATTAAGGTTCCTGCTGCACCACTAGAGCCTGCTGATATGTTGCCTGCAGCTACTGAAAGGTTGCCAGTATTGATGGTCTGGGTGGTCGCGCTATCGCTCATGATGAAGTTAGAAGCAGCCTGGCCACCATCTGGAATCGTAAATACCCGAGCCGCTGCCATTGAGGCATTAGTAATCTGGGTAACCGTATTGCCAGTGCTATTAGCAGCCACTAGACGTAAGCTACCTCTATTCAGAGTCGCTGGGAAGGTGGCCAAGTAGCCAGCTGTGGCATTGAGGCCTGCCTGAATATTGCCGCCTGAGATAGCAGTGGCTGGGTCTTCGCCGAGAGTACCAGTTGTATTGGTAAAGGTTGCAATATGATTGGCAATCGTAGGAAGTACCACAGCCCCAGGAGAAGCCGTAGGGACTAGCGACCAATTTCCTCCTGAATGCTGGATCTCATACCACCCAACATCGGCAGCTGCATTAGGAGTAGTGCGTGTGCTAATTGCAGCCAAGCAAGGAAGCGAGAATTGATATCCTTGCTCTACAGCCTTATTGAGGTAGCCTGCAGTGAGGACAGTAGCCTCAGTGTCATTGGTGTCGATATAAGCCAGACTAGGTAGAACACCCACCAGGCCTGTCTGCGATGTAACGATGTTAAGTATAGCCATTGTGATCCCCTTATCCTTAAGTTAAATTAATCCGTAATACTTCCTATCTCACCCTTCTTGCCGATAATGTCCCGCATTGCGTCGATGTGCCTGAAGTTATTGTTATCTGAGCCGATATATAGACCGTCGTAGTGCCACTTAGAGATAAGCGAACGGTAGGGGCGCTCAAGGCCACAGCAGTATGTGTAACTACAATTCCATTTCTTAGTGATGCATCCGGCAAAGTTGCTGAGGTGGTGCTTATCCAGACATCAGCAGCTGCATTTAATCCGGTTGACGCAAGCCTTATATTGCCCCACACATCCCAATCCCCCGCGGTCAAGCTTATGCTGGTCAAATTTGTAGCAGTAGCGCTGCTGATGGAGGTTGCCGATCCTGCGGCTACGTTACTAGTCACAAACTCCCCAACCTTCCCAGAACCTGCATTATCATTGGTGGTCGTTCCTACAATCCCACCGGTAGTTGGGTTAAATGTTAAGCTTGTTGCAGTAGCGGCTCCTAGGGTAGGCGTTACTAACGTGGCACCAGTAGACCCTACAAATGAGCCAGAGCCACTAGATCCCGAAAGCCCGACGTTTAGCTGATTATTAGTTGCCATCCTTGACTCCTTATGCGACGGTTAATCCTGCTGAGAAGGCGTAATCCACAGACCAAGTAGCATTGGCTTCCAGGCCTATTACCCTCACTGTGTCATACCTATTGGCTGAAGTGAGGCTTCCTGCAGAACTTGTGACTGAGCTTCCCATCCTTATTACAGTCGCAGTACCCGCAGCGAGCACCCACCCTCCAGCACCCAATCCCTTGACCTCTACCGCTTCCCCTATGGCGAATGTAGTAGGCAGTGTTACCGTCACGGCTCCAGCATTATTGGTGATATAACCACTATTGACCGCTGCAGCCTGTGTGGTACCTGAGACCGTAGACCATGACATGCCTGATGTAGTGCCTGAGATCGTAATGCTTCCAGCAGCATTGGTAATCGATATCCCTGAGCCCGCAGTCAAGGTCGCGGCCGTAGGAGTGGCTCCGGTGCTTCCGATGATTAGCTGACCATTAGTCATAGTTCCTGACCAGACAGGGA
>Ga0134125_10001709_pt1 | contig 26768 bp, 30 predicted proteins | sample KB31751_FD_96464 | JGI IMG/M metagenome (GOLD analysis project Ga0134125, IMG submission 96464) | Terrestrial soil microbial communities with excess Nitrogen fertilizer from Kellogg Biological Station, Michigan, USA - KB3-175-1 | ecosystem: Environmental > Terrestrial > Soil > Unclassified ...
TAAATTCCCCTCACCAATTAGGATCAACCTCATGGGCATGAAAGCCAGCGAGATCGAGACTTATATTAAAGCGGCCTTTCCCGATGCCGATGTGGAAATCCGCGACCTGGCCGGTGACGACAATCATTTCGCCGCTACCGTGAGTTCGGCGGCCTTCAAAGGCAAAAGCCGGGTGGCGCAGCATCAGATGGTCTATGCCGCGCTCAAGGGCCATATGGGCGGCACCCTGCATGCGCTGCAACTCACCACCAGCGCCAAGGACTAGAAAAGATCGCCCCAGCCTTTCCGGCGCGCCATGCGGAATTGCTCCTTGTCACGGCGCGCGACGGTTTGCAGGCGAAGCCCTGCCTCATCACAAAGCGGGAGCAGGATCGCAGGCTTCTGTTCGATGGGAGGTTTGACGATGCGGGCATGCCCTTGCGCCACGGTCCCGCGCGACACCGCCAGATAGGAATAGCGCTCGTCCTCGAACGGCACCGACGCCGCTTTCACCATTTTATGGCGCGCGAGCGCGCCAAACGCTGGGAGAAATGACACCAATCGCCACCCCCCATGGGGCAATCGCGATCATGGGTGCAAGGCGCTGCGACATGCGCGCCTTCTTCGATCAACGCACTTCGGGCCGCGCGGATGCGGGCAAAGCCATCCGGCGTGCCCGGTTCGATCAAGACCAGCATCTCGCGCGCCGCGCGCCACAGGTCGCGCGCCGCTTGCGGAATTTCCGCCATCGTCAGTTCGGCCAGCACATAGCCCGCCGTCACCAGATCGGTCGAAGGAAGCGTGCCGCCCAGAGCACCGGGCCTGATCCTGGCGCCGGGCCATAATTCCTGCGCCACGGCGCGGAACACCGCGTTGGGCTCAAGCAGGGTGATGGCGCCGAGCGACGGCCATGTGACGCGGGCGGCCAAAGCCACCGTCCCAGGACCCGCGCCCACGTCGAGCAGACCGGATGGCGCAAACTGGGGACTTGCTTCGACTATCCTTCGCAAGACGGCATGTGCCGCGGCGTAAGTGGCGGGAAAGCGGGCCACCAGATAGGCCAGCGCATCCATCCGGTCGGTCACCCTGGCCGAGGTTCCTCCGGCGCGATAGCCGGCGGACAGTTTTGCTGCCCGCGCCGCCAATTCCTTGCGGGAAACCCCTTCCAACAATGCGGCAAAATCGGCATTAACCGCGGCCATCATGGCCTGTCCTTGACCTTCAGACAGGGGGTGCTTAGATCAAACCGGTCTTCCAAAGGTCCGTTTCCCATGTCCGATGTCCAGGCGCGCATCGCCGAAGATGTGAAGAATAACGACGTCCTGCTTTACATGAAGGGCACGCCGGTCTTCCCGCAATGCGGCTTTTCCTCCATGGCGGTGCAGATCCTTTCCCATCTGGGCGTGAAGTTCAAAGCCGTGGACGTGCTGGCCGACCCCGAGGTGCGCCAGGGAATCAAGGACTTCTCCAACTGGCCGACCATCCCCCAGCTTTATGTGAAGGGCGAATTCGTGGGCGGCGCCGACATCCTGCGGGAAATGTTCGAGGCTGAGGAACTCAAGGCATTCCTGGCCGAACGCGGCATCGCGCTGGAGCCCGTCTCTTAACGTCTTTCAAAGTGGCGCTTCCATACCGGCGCAATCGCCGGGCGTTGCGAGACCAGCCGCGCCAACTGGTTGAGGCGCGGCAGATTCTGTTGGCGCCAATCGGTGCCCACGCTCCAGCGCGAGAACATGGCCGCATAAATATCCAATAGCGAAAAGCCGCCGGCCAGCATGAACGGCCCGGCCAGCACCCGTTCGATCAGAAGCAGCCTTTCGCGCACCCGCTCGCGGGCCTTTTCGCGCAGGGCTTCGGCAGGCTTTCCCTGTGGCGCGAAGCGCTCGGGATAATCCACGATCTCGACAAAGGGATAGATTTCGCTCGCCATGAAGGCCAGCCAGCGATAGGCGGTGGCGCGGGCGGGCGCAGCCTGGGCCGGCAATAAGCCGCTTTGCGGGAAATGGTCCGCCAAGGTGAGCAGAATCGCCGAAGACTCCGTGACGATCTCGCCTTCCGGCAAGCGCAAAGCCGGAATCTTGCCGCTGGGATTGAGACTCAAGAAGCGCGGTTCCTTCTGCTCGCCCTTGTCCAGCGAAATCAGCTCGAATTCATAAGGCGCGCCGGCTTCGGCCAGCGCCGCCTCCGCTGAAAAAGCACCTGATCCCAGATCGCCGTATAGTTTGTAGCTCATGCGCCACAGCCCTCAACCCACCACGCAACACTAACCTTCGGGCGCAAAAGAAAAAGCCCGCAAGCAAGCTTGCGGGCTTTGCGTTTTCTTCAATCCACTCGTACCGCGAGTAGAATTCTCTCTCGCGCGTTAGCGCGAATAAAATTCAACGATCAGGTGGGGGTGCATCTGAACCGCATAAGGCACATCCGCCAGCTTGGGGGTGCGCAAGAGCTTCGACGTCATCTTGCCGTGGTCCACCTCGATGTAATCGGGGGTGTCGCGCTCCGCGCTCTTGGAGGCTTCCAGCACCAGCGCCATTTCGCGCGCCTTGGGCGAAAGCTCCAGCGTGTCGGTGGGCTTCAACTGGCAGGACGCGATGGTCACGCGGCGGCCATTGACCTTGACATGGCCGTGGCTCACCAGTTGGCGGGCGGCGAATGGCGTGGGCACGAATTTCGAGCGATAGACCACGGTGTCCAGACGGCTCTCGAGCAGGCCGATCATGTTCTCGCCGGTGTCGCCGGGGCGGCGCGAGGCGTCCTGGTAATATTTGCGGAATTGCCGCTCGGTGATGTTGCCGTAATAGCCTTTGAGTTTCTGCTTGGCCTGAAGCTGGGTGCCATAGTCGGAGAGCTTCTTGGCGCGGCGCTGGCCGTGCTGGCCGGGACCATAAGAGCGCTTGTTCACCGGGCTCTTGGGACGGGCCCAAATATTCTCGCCCATGCGGCGATCGATCTTGTATTTGGAATTTGCGCGCTTGCTCATGGCTCTCCGGGGCGTGGTTGGTTCTTGAAAGGCGGCGCACTATAGGCAGTGAAAAGAGAGAGTCAAACGGCCGCAATCATAAGTTGAGCATTCGATCGCTATATCAATATAATCAACCGCTTAGTATAGAGCTACCGGGGGTTTGGGCACTGGTGCAGTTTGAGATTTAGGCGAGGGTTGATGGGGGTCTAGGCCGGAGTTACGGTCGCGTCATGCCTAAGAAGCCAAAACCGCTAGCCCCGCCTAAGTCCACCAAGCTTCCCGACGATCCCATAGCGCGCGGAGTGGCGATCATGCGCGAGGCGACTGAGCGGCCTAGATCGGCCAAGCCTTTACCGCCAAATCAGCCAAAGTCTTCTGTCGAGTCTCAATCTCCTTCGGACCCCAAGAAGCCGCTTCCGCGATCTGGCTAGTCAGAACATATGGGGACGCAGCGAACGTCTTTTTCTTATCCTCAAAAGGCTCGCTCTTTAGTTCTGAATTGTCCGTAGCGCGCATTAGCGCAAGATTACCGAGCCGTTTAACGTAAAGTGGCCCAGTCTGATCGTCGAACTGGGGCCATTTACCCTCAGGCTCACGTGGGAATACGTGTTCAAGATTTATAACCTGGCGATCAGCGTTGGGAATGAAATAGGGATCGGCAACACCTTGAGCCACTTGCTCAAGAGAACGCAGATAGTACCTGGCGAGGACCGCCTTAGATACGTTGGCCGTTGCAAAGGCTTGTCGGAATTGCTCGTCAGACACCGCAACTTCGCCGAGTGACTTTTTGATTTCCGCCGTATCTTTGATCTTTTGTTGATAAACATTCAGCGCAGCGGCAGCCAATGGAATTTCGACCGATCCGCTGCGCGTGGACGCGGCTATCACCAAGCGCACACTAAGAGCAAGAAGAAAGCGGTAGGCTCTTTCGGTTTCGTTCGGGTCAAAGCGGGCTGCTATAGCTAACATCAGAGGCCTCATGGGCTTGATGTCAAAGAGATTCAAAACCTCTATCGCATGACGAGTCGCGTCTGAATACTTGTTCCAGCGTTCATGGTCTTGGTTATGGATGGCGACGTAAAGGGTCGAGAGTACCTCAAGCGTGGTGGCGAATGTCACGGCTGTTTGGGGCGTCCGCGCGATGGTTTGTACAACGTCATAAACCTGCGACTCGCGAACAAATCCATTGATCGTGATAAGCGCGTGGCGCAGGAAATTCACCACGGTGTCCTCATCCCCGTAGCTTTCCAGCGCACCTCGCATGAGGGCCCATTTTTGCTGCACCTCCTGAAGGCGCACGTCCGCGCGTCCAAACAGAAAATTCTTGATGAGGTCAGCCTGAGAAGTCTTTAGGCCTCTATCGTTGAGAGTTTCGAACATTCGGTAGGCATTGGCGTCACTAGGCACCCTAAGAAGAATGACCAGCGCCTTCTTCTGTAAGAAATCAATCCAAGTATTGATCAGGTCGCCTTGGTCTTTTGCGTCGAATCCGGCAACAACGCGCTGTATCTGTTGGGCACAAAGGCGAAAGACCTCGTCAATGCGGCGATGGGATAACCTGGTGGGAGCTACGTTATTGGTGCCGGTGAGCCTAGCCCTGAAAAAATCGTTGTCATCCAGATTCAAGGTAAGGCGGGGGATTCTCTCGCGCCTAGTGCGGTCAATTACCGAAAGAAATTCATTGTCCAACGACTGGACCAACATTTCATCTTTGCCTTTGAGGGCATCGCGACATGACGCAAGGAGGATCGCCGTAGTGGCGAGGCGCTGCTGGCCGTCCACCACTTCAAGAATCCCGCTAGGGCGAGGGATAGTAACGATGGTGCCTAGGAAATATGGCTGCTCGCCTTCGCGAATTGCCTTATCGAAATCTTGGAGGATTTGGATGACTTCGCGATCAGTCCACGAATACTCGCGTTGATTTGGCGGCACAGCCAGCGTGTTCTGCTTCAGAACATTGGCGAGGCCGAGTTGTTCAAATCCGATTTGGCTTTCAGCCGCCGAACTCATTTATCCCCCTGGAGATGGATGGGCCGGACGAATGGAATCTTTCGTCCGGCGCTCTCTAAGTCACGGATTGCGGCTAGGCGCAATCGTTCGCGAACCCAAGAGGAAACGGGTATTCCGGCCAATTCGGCAGCCTCGGTAAGCCCTTGTTTTTCCTCGGACGTTAGGCGGATTTGCAGCACTTGGTCTTTGCTCATACACATCTTGTAATGCATTTAGAAGCACAAAACAAGTTTTTGTGATTGACTGTACTGCGTTTTGCAGTACATTAGTGACTATGAACCGCCTAACCGCAGAAAAACGTAAGCAAATCATCCATCTAATGGTGGAAGGGAACACCGTGAACGGCATCGAGCGCCTGACCGGCGCATCTAAGCACACGATCCTGCGGCTCTTGGAATTGGCGGGTCAAGCCTGCATGGCCCACCACGACCGCGCCGTGCGCGGCGTGAAGGCCAGCCGGGTCGAGTGCGATGAAATCTGGTCGTTCAACTACTGCAAGCGCGCGAACCTGGCGAAGGCCAAAGCCGCCCCGGCTCAAGCTGGCAATGTATGGACATAGACCGCGATTGATGCGGACTCCAAGCTGCTTGTCTCTTATCTGCTTGGCAATCGTGACGCGGAAGCGGCATAAGATTTTATGTTCGATGTTGCAGACCGCCTCGCTAACCGGGTCCAGCTAACCACGGACGGCCATGGCGCTTATATGGAAGCGGTTGTGGGCGCGTTCGGGATTGATGTTGATTACGCCCAACTCATCAAGATTTACGGCCCCACAGGGGATGCCGCTGGTCCCGAACGCAAATATAGCCCAGGGGTATGCACGGGCATCCGTAAGCGCCGCGTTCTAGGCCAGCCGCATAAAGCACTGGTTTCAACGTCTTATGTCGAGAAGCATAATCAAAGGATGCGCCAGCACATGAAACGCTACGCGCGGCTTACGGCGGCACATTCCAAGAAAATTGAGAACCTATAGTCCACTCAATGGCGCTGTACGCCACTTGGTACAATTTTGCGCGTGTTAACAGCGCTGTTCGCATGTCACCGGCGATGGCGGCTGGTTTGTCAGATCGCCTTTGGGACATTGGCGATATCGTCAATCTGGTAGAGCAACAGGAAAACCTGAAACTGGCCGCTTAAAGTGACCTTTTGCCGGTGAAAAGATTCCACTTGGCAACGTCATTTAAAATGTTGCGCAACATGTCTTGAGCGGTCCGCTTCTCAGGAGTTTCGTGTGGCACAGTGAACATAATTCCCGACCCGGTTTCCCATGTCGAAAGGGTTTCGTAATCCCTGACCCACCGGCATTTGAGGCGCTTTAGCTCACGGTGAACATGATCCCGAGAGAGAAGGCGTCGCGCCATTAAGCGGCGACTTTTAACTTAGCAACGTAAGTTGCTACGCCCTGTCCAGATGGGTGCTGGAGATGCTTCTTGATATCCTCTGGACTGGGAATCCAGCGGATGGATTCGACTTCAAACCCCATGTTGTGAAGCAGCAAGTCTTTCACAACGGGGTCTAAATCACGATGAAGCGCGTCTATGTCGGGATTCGCCATGCGAAGCCAAGGGAGCGCCTCACTATGGATGCAGTAGCACCCGTCAGGATGCTTCTCGTAGTTCAAGATGATGGACATCTCTTGAGGCGTTTTTTTCATAGGCCGATACTCAACCCTTTGTGAATCATAACAGAATCCGCGCGAATGATTGTTGCGTTTTTACCGCCACATTGATTCCAAAAAGACTCAGGGTCGCCTTGCAACTTATAGTCAAACTGCACCAGTGCCGGGGTTTGGGCACTGTTACAGTTTGCCCCGGGCGCGCGGATTGAAGGGGATGGACGCGCGGTCTAGGGTCCAGCTTACCCCTCGGAGACCCCATGCCAAAAATACCTGACGATATGTCTGCCACTGCGATCGCAAAGCGCGCCGCCAGTTCCGCCGCCGCCCTTGAAAAAGCCAAGGCCAAGGCGGCCGAGCCCGCTCCGGCACCCAAGCCTCGCATCGCCAAAACACGATAGCCGGTGAACCCCCGCGTGCCGGAAAAGCACACGCCCCGCGGGTTTGCCGTAACAGTGTGACGAGCCGCATCCGTTGATGCCAGACGGCCGAAACCGATCACGCCGCCTTGGTGGCCGCGCTTCGCGTTTCCGGCCCCTCGTCCACCAGCCAGCTTGTCAGCCTGACGGTGAGACGGAGCAGCGTTCCGCGCCAGGAAGCGCGCGGGCGGAAATGGGCGGCGAATTCGCGGTTGATCTGAAGCGGGCGCCAATAGCGCATCTCCCACTCGCGGACGCTGTCGTGAAGCGCACGCTCCTGTTCGGGTCTGACCCGAAGCTGGGCGCATTCGCAGGCGGCGCGGATCTGCACCCTGCCGTCCGGATCGAAGGCGAAACCATGCCCGCTGGCGCGATGCGACAGCCATTTTCCCTTGAGGCTGAAATCCTCCGGCGCGGTCCGAAGAGACTCCATCATCGGATTCACATCCAGGTAATCCATCGCCTTCTCCCTTTGAGGATTTCCAGCTTCAATGCGGGGCTCGCGACCACGCGAAAAAGCCACTTCTGTCGCAACGCCTCTTCCGGTCGCGCGATCCGCTGGCGGGAGATCAATTCTCGCTACGCATGTTCACGATCGAACCGCAGGCGCAATCGGAGCGAACTTCCGTTCGAGAAAAAAATGTCTGCGGCAAAACTTTTGTTATAAACAAAAGAAAATCGGCTCAACCGGCTGCGGCCTGCTCCATCGCCACTTCGGCTTTGAGACTTTCCAAATCACGGAATAGCGAAGCCACCGCCAAAGTGCGGCCGGCTTTGCGGAAACGCACCAAGCCGTCCTTGCCCTTCAGATCGCCCTCGACGGCAAGCTCATCCCAGCTTTCGGCATGGCCAACATAATTGATCGAGACGTCGTAATGCTGGCTCCAGAAGAAGGGCATGGCGGCGAAGGCCACGCCTTCTCCCAGCATGTTCTTCGCCGCGGTCTGACCCTGGCGCTCGGCCACCACCCAATGTTCGACACGGATGGACGCGCCACTATGCGGATCGGGCCAACGTGCAATGTCGCCGGCGGCATACACATCCGGTGCGCTGGTTTGAAGCTGCGCGTTGACCGCGACGCCGCGATCGAGCGCCAGGCCCGCCGCTTCCGCCAATTGCAACCGGGGGCGCACGCCCACACCCTCGACCACGAAATCGGCGCCAAGCTTGGTCCCGTCCTTGAGTGTGACCTGCCCCCCTTCAAAGCCGCTGGCTGTGTTGTTCAGATGAAACTGCACGCCCTTTTCCTCGTGCAGCGCGCGGATCACATCGCCGAATTGCGGCCCCAGCACCTTCTCCAGCGGCCGTGCCTCGGGCGCCACCACATGGACTTCCAGGCCCCGCGCACGCAGCGACGCGGCGACTTCCAGGCCGATGAAACTGGCGCCCAGCACCACCACCTGCCGTGCGCCTTCCGCTCGGGCGATAATCGCGCGGGAATCGGCCAGGCTGCGCAAGGTGAAAACGTCAGAAGATGCCAAGCCGGGAAGAGGAAGCCGGATCGGTTCGGCCCCGGTGGCAATAAGAAGCCGGTCATAGGCAATCGTGCCGCCATCGGCCAGCACCACCTGTTTGTCGCGTGGGAGGACCCTGCCGATGGCGGTGCCAAGCCGCAACTGGATGCCGTTCGCGGCATAGTAATCGTCGGGGCGTAGCGGCACCCATTCTTCCGGCGCGTTGCCGGCCAGATAATCCTTGGAAAGATTGGGCCGGTCCACCGGCGGGGCCGCGTCATCGCTCACCATGATGATCTCGCCCTGATAGTCGTGCCGCCTGAGCATTTCCGTCGCGGCAAAGCCGGCCGCGCCGCCGCCCGCGATCACGATTTTCCTGGGCGCCTGATCGCTGCCGCGCGGCTTCCCTTTTGCCTTCGAACCCGCTTGGGGCATTTTCTCGCGCACGAAAATCGTTTCGTCACGCCGCTCGACCTTCCAGCAATCGAGCGGGTCGATGGCCGGTGCGTGCAAAGCTTCGCCGCTCTTGAGATCGAAGCAGGCATGATGCCAGGGGCAGCGTATGGTGCCGCCCACCACCAGTCCGTCGGCAAGCGGTCCATGATAATGCGTGCATTGCGGCGCGATCGCGAAGACCTCCGCGCCGCGCTTCACCAGCAAGACTTCCTCATCGCCGACATGCCCGCTCAGCATGCCATTGTCCGCAAACGCAGCCAGCGTGACGCCCTTGGTGAGATCGGGGCCTTTGGGCTTGGCGTCGGTATCGGCCATGGGCCACTCCTCATTGCGCGCAATCCAAGCTTAGGGTACGGCGCGGCGCGGCGACAATGGCGAGCGCAACCGGTCGCAAGCAAAAAGCCCGATACTTCACACCCATCCCGGAAAGGCCTATCGTTCGAAGGGAATTGGGATTGGGGGTTGACCATGAAATCGCGTTACCTTCTTCTTGCTATGCTTTTCGCGGGCCTGCCGGTTGGCGCCGCCGTCGCCGGCGCGCGCGACGACGTCAAGGCGGGAGCGGCGCGTTGCGACAGCATCAGCGACGATCACACTTGGCTCAATTGCTATTATGGCGCGGCCCAGCCGGTGCGCGCCGAACTGGGTTTGCCGCCGGCTCCCGATTCCCAGCAGCATCTTGTGCCGCCGCCCGATCAGGCCGCGGCGCCCGAGAGCAAGGGTTTCTTCAGCCGGCTCTGGCCGTTCTGACATTCGCCACCGGGAGCTGAACACAAAGGGGGACTTCATGGACCGCAGACAGGCATTGCAGATCGCGACCGGCGCCATCTCTCTGGTCGCTATTCAAGCCGACGCCGCGGAAAAGGCAGCGGCCGCTTCCCAAGGGGTGGCGGGCAAGGCGCCCGAAGATGTGGCGCGGGACGAAGATTATTGGATGGACATCCGCAACGCCTTCACCATCGATCGCAACGTGATCAATTTCAACAATGGCTATTGCAGTCCCGCGCCCATTCCGGTGCAGGACGCGATGAGGCGCTATCTCGACTATTCCAACATGGGTCCGATCCAGACCATGGTCAATGTTCTCTATCCGCAGATCGAGCGGGTGCGCGAGAATCTGGCCCGGGTGGCGGGCTGTTCGCCGGAGGAAATGGCGATCACGCGTAACGCCAGCGAGTCCAATGAGATCGTGCAGTATGGCCTGGACCTCAAGCCCGGCGACGAGGTGCTGACCACCGACCAGGATTATCCGCGCATGCTGATGACCTTCCGCCAGCGCGAGCGGCGCGAAGGCATCGTGCTCAAGACCATTTCCTTCCCCGTGCCGGTGACCAGTGCGGACGACCTCTACAACCGCATCGAACGCGCGGTGACGCCCAAGACCAAGCTGATCCTGATCTGCCACATCACCAATCGGACCGGGGTGATCTTCCCGGTGCGCCGTATCTGCGACATGGCCCATGCCAGGGGCATCCCCGTGATGGTGGATGGCGCGCACGCCTTCAGCCATTTCCCCTACAAGCTGTCCGACCTCAATTGCGATTATTACGGAGTCTCTCTGCACAAATGGACCTGCGCCCCGGTGGGCACGGGTTTCCTCTATGTGCGCAAGGAGCGCATCCCGCAGACTTGGTCCTTGATGTCGTCCAATACCCGGCAGGTGAACGATATCCGCAAGTTCGAGGAGATCGGCACCCATCCCGCCGCCAATCCCAACGCCATCAGCGAGGCCCTGGTATTCAGCGAGAATATCGGCGTGCCGCGGAAAGCCGCGCGGCTGCGCTATCTGCGCGACCGCTGGGCGCATCGGCTTAGAGAAAATCCCAAGGTCAAGATTCTTCACAGCGAAAGCCCGGAACTGTCCTGTGGCATCGGCTTCATGGGCTTTGCCGGCGTGGACGCGGGCAAGATGTATGAGACCCTGTACAACAAATACAACATCGTCACCGCCCACTCCGAGCTTCCGGGCCAGTATGACGGGCTGCGCATCACGCCCCACATCTATTCCACCTTGCGCGACGTGGACACTTTCGCGGATGCGGTGGAAAAGGAGCTGGCGACGGCATAGGACGGACTGGCTGGCCCGCGGATTTGCAGTTTGCCAAAATCCTGAATAATTGACACATGGCCCCGTGGCGGAACTGGTAGACGCACCGGACTTAAAATCCGTTGTTCCGAAAGGAACGTGACCGTTCGACTCGGTCCGGGGCCACCATCAAAAACCTCATCATGCGGGGCCTTCCGCCACCGCGCTATCTCTGGGCATGGTTATCGCCGCCGGAAAATGCGAACTCTGTATGGCTGATACACGCGTTCAATGCCGGGCAACGGCAGAAGGAATATCTGGCAACCAACGCTCGTGTGCATGTGTGGTGAGCGACGCGATCCCACACTGTGCCAGATAATCGGCGATTCCGTCGTAGAATTCTGGCGGACGGGTGGGATCGGCCGTGTCGCCGGGCGGCACATAGATCACCATGCCTTGGCGAGCACGGGTCAGCAGCACGCGATAAGCATTGGCCAAATAGGTCTGGCGTATAGAATCGCGCACTACCTGCCATTCCGTGCCACGGAAATGGTAATGCGCCCATCGATTTTCATGTCGCCGGAAATTTGCCTCCCAACAAACACAGACCCAATCCAACTCGAGTCCTTGGATATCGAACTCGGTCGCAGGGTCTTCCAGGTAATAAGAGGACCGCACATCGCCCTTACCGTTTAGGAACCAGGTCGGCGCATCGATTTTTTCATGGACATTGACGCCATCCGGCTTCAGCCGCGAGGCGCCGGAATAAGCCACAAGACCGCACCGTTCGGAACCGCGTGCCCGCTCTCGCAACCAAGCCTTCGCCATGGCCAGGTCGCGGGTCAAAAAGAGGGGATAAAGCTCCTTGATATCGCGGTGCAAGTCACGTGCCGTGGGCACATCGCCAGAAATGATGGCATTCACAAACGCCGATAGGTTCTCGGCGCGGAAAGAGCGAATGGCAACTGCAAGGTGCAGATCAGGTTCCATCTTATAATCGACCCCTTGTAAGAGCGTGGACAAGTCGCGGCCCCAGCGATATTCCTGACTTTCAAGCCGATCTGAAACAAAGACTTTCCAGTCGCGGTGCTTGGTGGCGATGGCAGAGAACCACTCTGGTAACCCAGCTTCGCCGGCATTTATTTCCTGCCCGCCACCCACCAGGCAGACAATGGCGCACCAGCCTTGATGGCGGGCAAATACGTCGATCAGAAAGCTTGGCTCCGATTGATCGAAATCCGCGAGGCCCTTTTTGCGAGCCATGAAGGCAGACAGTTGCTTTGCATTCCAGGCCCGCTGGGCCTCATCAAAAACCGCGATTCTCTCGAACGGAGCGGCGTGGGTGGTCAGATTGGCATCGCGAAAGTGGTGGATGTTTTGTATGAATGATTTCACTTTGCGCCGACATTCCTCCGCTTTCACCTTGTGTCCCGCCGCGCGCACGCGAAATACTTCGTCGCGAGCCAAAGCCTCGCGCAGAACCTCTACAAGCGGGTCGTTGCCTGAAAGGAATACAGCTCGCTCGCCCTCGCGGTTCGCATATCGAACGGCCAGGTTCAGCCCCGCCAGCGTCTTGCCCGCGCCCGGCACGCCGGTGACAAAGCAGATGACCTTTCGCCCTTTCCGCTTTGCGTATGCAATAATCCCAGAAAGGCAGTCGGTCGTTTGCGTCAGGTTTTTCCTGTCGGCATCGGACCGCGTAATCTCTTCAACATGGTGGTTGCTGTACAGCGCCTGTGCCGCTTCGATGATAGTAGGTGTTGGCTTATAACCGCTCGCCATCCACGTCGCGGCATCAAAATCATCGTGGATAGAAAATCGCGCCACTTCCATAAGCATGGCCCTCGCCAAGCCGGCGCCATTGGTCAAGATCGGTTTTGCAACGTCATCTGGCCAAAATGGCAGCTGCCCGGGCCGGCTAACAGCCTTTGTTGCAATGACAACCGGTACCAATGGCCGCGCATGACTTCCCTCATGGAAATTTTTTAAGTCCAGGCAATAGTCGATCGCCTGATCAACGGCGCCGGAATCGAAATCGGTCGCGCCGATCTTGAACTCGATAACGAAAATCACCCCTTTGAGAAGCAAAATCGCATCTGCGCGCCGCCCCATGCGCGGAATTGCGAACTCAAGCGCCACCCAGCCATCTGAAAGCGGGGCAAGCTCGCGCTGAAGGAGTTCAATCTCTGCTAGCCAAGAATTGCGCGTAAGCGGATCGAGATCATGCGCGTGGTGCTCCGCTAGGCGCCCTAGAATTGTGTGCGGGCTGTCGTGCAGAAATGCGCCGACATCTGCCGAATAATAGGCGTGCTGTAGCCTCGGTGTTTGCATGCCCCCTCCCGCTCGCAGCTTATGCGACCGCCTTAAACCTACAAGGTGCTTTGATCAGGTGTGGAGCTAACGCGGCAACGACCTGGACGCCCAAGCGATCGAATGCGCCGTGGCCCGGGGCTCGTCGCCAGTCCTCAAAACGTCTTGCGCAATTGGATGAACAGCCTGGGAAAGGAATGGGTGTGCTCGTCCTGGATTGAGACCAGGGGTGAGATATTCCGCGGCCCCGCATAGTTATATTCGATGATGTCAAATGTGTAGGGGACGATGTTGGAAAGCTGGAACTGCAGGTCGAGGTCCGGCGCCGGCTTATAGTCCCACTGAAAGCCGAAATAGGGCGTCGCCAGTTGCAGATGCGTCACCTGGTTGATGCGGTAATAGTCGCGGCCAAACGGCATATTCCCCACGTCGAACTCGAGGCTGGAATTGAGCGACTTGATGTCTTCGAGATAGGCGATCTGAATATTGTGGTCGCGGGTGTTGGAAATCTGCCTTGTCTCGCCGGTCACCGGGTCCTTGGTCGAGGTGTCGTGCCACACCAGAGACGGCTTGATCGTGCCGCCGGTGATCCCCAGCCGGTCGAGCGGAAAGGAAATCTCTGCGTCGTAGGTGGTGAGAAGCCCTTTGGGCAGATTGCCGGGACCGTCAAGCCCATTGCCGATCGGAACATAATCCACCAGGTCGGTGGCATAGTCGCGCGTGATGCTGAGGAGAACCGCGCCCCGCTCCCAGAAATGATATTCATAATCGCCTTCGACCTGCCAATGCTGGTCGGGCTTCAGATTCTCGTTGCCGGCATTGACGCCGTTTTGGGAGAAGTTTGTCGAGGCGATGAAATTGTTGAAATCGAGCTGGCCCACCGTGCGCTCGACCCTGAGGCGAAACTGGCTGGCGTCGGTGGGTGACCAACTCACCAGCATGCGTGGCTTGAGGAAGGTGAAACTGCGCGACGGAATCCCTTTCGCGGCGATGGTGGAATATTCCACCCGGGCGCCGGTTTCCAGCGACCATTCGGGCGAAATCTTCCAGCTTGACTGCAGGAAAGCCTCGCCGCGCTTTTCATTGACGTGCGGATCGGCGCCCGGCAAAGGGATCACGGCGCCGTTGTCGACATAGCTGGACGTGCCGTTGAGGAAATTATAGGCGCCCTCCAACCCTCCTTCGAGCATCAGATCGGGCGACCATAGGTATCTGAGCGTGCCGCGCAGGATGCTCTCGCCGCTGTCGGCCACCGAATGGAAGGCCTGGTCCTCTCCGGGCGTGATCGCGGCATTGTCATTCCGGTCGCGCTGCAGCCTTTGCAAAACCACGATGTTGAGCTGGGCCGCGCCGAACTGCCGATCCCAATGGCCGCCCAACTCGGCATTGCGCAGCCTCTCGCTGGAGGGAAAATCGGCCTGGCCCGGCGGGTCGTAGAACACGTCGCTGTTGTAGGTGGTCTCTTGCAGAATGAGATTGGTCGCGAGCTTGCCGTCCAGCAGCGGTTGCTCCCATGACCCGTTGAGGCCCCAGCCCACTTTCTCGGCGCCGCGGCGATGCGAGCCGTCGATCACCACGCCCTGACCCGGATGGGTGGTGAGGCCGATGCCGTTGCCGGCCGAATCGTCGCCCAGCGTGTTGATGCGCTGCAATTGCAGGTCATAGGTCTTGTTGTCCCATTGCCCGGCGAATTCGACGCTTGCTCCCGGTCCCTCATGGCCGTCGCCATAGGTCGTGTTGGTCAAGGTGACGATCACATGGTTGCCGCCCGCCTTCAGGATCACATTCGCGATCACGGTAAGGCCCTGCATATCGATGCCGGGCGCGCCGCCCCTGATCACTTCGATGCGATCCACGTCGGCAATCGAAATGCGCTTCAAGACGTCGCTGAGGATGTCGGTCTTCGAGGCGGGGGGCGCGCCATTGATGAAGACATTCCCCATCGATCCGGCATAACCACGCTGCTGGGTGTTGGTGTCGGTGAAGACGAACCCGGGCAGCCTCTGGACCATGTCATAGGCGGTGTTGAGCTGGACGCCGGCAAAATAGCCGGCGGGATAGACCAGGATCGCGCCCGTCGTGCCGGCGGCATTATCGGCGGCTTGCGCGCCCCCTGCCAGCAATCCCAGAACCAGGAACGTGGCCGCGGCTGTCATCAAGCCCTTGTTCTTTATTGGGAAAATAGAAATAACCGGCTCCCGCCTGTTGGCTATTATGCTAACTTGTACAGCAAGATACCTTGCGACAGCGGAGAGCTCAAGCGAATAAACCCGATTTCCGAAATTTTCTTGGGCCAGCTCGAAAAAGAAAGGCCGCGCCAAAAGACGCGGCCTTTCGCATTGTCGTCGCTTGGGATCGCCCTTAGGCGAGAACCCCGCGAGAAGCGAGATCCAGCCGGGGCGCACCCCACACGGAATGACAATGAGACACTGGATCACCTCCTTTTCTTGATGGTTGCATGGAGGGAATATAGGAAGCCGCCGCCTGCCTGATAAGCCGTCCGCTCAAAAAATGCCCCGCCAATGGAACACATCTTCACCACATGCGTGATTGCCGGCGGCGGCCCCGCCGGGATGATGCTGGGCTATCTTCTGGCGCGCGCCGGCGTGGACGTCACGGTGCTGGAGAAGCACAAGGACTTCCTGCGCGATTTTCGCGGCGACACGGTGCATCCTTCCACCTTGGAGATCATGCGCGAGCTGGGGCTGCTGGAACGGTTCCTCAAATTGCCGCATACGGAAATCAGGGTCGGCAATGTGGAATTCGGCAACCGGCATTTCGCCATCGGCGAATTTTCGCGCCTGCCCACGCATTGCAAATTCATCGCCCTGATGCCGCAATGGGACTTTCTGGATTTCCTGGCCGCCGAGGCCAGACGCTTTCCCACCTTTCATCTCCTGATGGAAACCGAGGCAAAAGACCTTTTGGCGCAGAAGGGCCGCATCTCAGGAATTCTCGCGACCGGTCCCCATGGCCATGTCCAGATTCGCGCCGGCCTCACCGTGGCGGCGGATGGGCGCCATTCCATCCTGCGCGCGAAATCCGGCCTCAAGGTCAAGGAGCTTGGCGCGCCATTCGACGTGTTGTGGCTGCGGCTGCCCATGAAGAAAGGCGATCCGGAGGATCTGGTGGGGCGGGTGAAGGACGGTCAGTTCTTCGTGATGATCCCCCGCACCGATTATTGGCAGTGCGCGTATCTGATCGCCAAGGACGGCTTCGCCATCATCAAGGCCAGCGGGCTGGCGCAATTCCGCGCCCGGCTGAAGGACGTGGCGGGCTTTGCCGCCGCGCGCGTGGACGACGCGATCACCGACTTCAGCCAGGTAAAGCTTCTCACCGTGATGGTGAACCGGCTGAAGAAATGGGCCCGGCCGGGCTTTCTCTGCATCGGCGATGCCGCGCACGCCATGTCGCCGGTGGGTGGGGTGGGCATCAATCTCGCCATCCAGGACGCGGTGGCGACCGCCAATCTGGTGGGGCCGGCCCTGCAAAAGGGCATGGCGCGGTTCGGCACACTGAAGAAAGTCCAGCGCCGCCGCGAATTTCCCACCCGGGTGATCCAGGGCTTTCAGGTGCTGGTCCAGAATCTGGTCTTGAGCCGCACTTTGCGCCTGGCGCGAACACCCAAACCGCCGCTTCTGTTGAAGCTGCTGAATGCGTGGCCCTGGGCGCGGCAATTTCCCGGCCGCTTCATCGGTTTGGGCGTGCGGCCCGAGCACGTGACTTTGCGCCCCAGCGCAAAGTCATCCCCGGCGAGGCGCGACCAAGCGCCGAGGGAAGGGGATCCATTCCTCGACGCCTAGCTAGTGCTGAAAAATCAGATTTGCATAGCCCAGTTCTCAACCGCCATCGCGGCCTGGCGCACCGCTTCCGACAAGGTCGGATGGGAATGGCAGGTCCGCGCGATGTCTTCCGAGGCCGCGCCAAACTCGATCGCCAGCACCACCTCGGCCAGAAGATTGCCCGCTTCCGGACCGATGATGTGACAGCCCAGCACCCGGTCGGTCTTGGCGTCGGCCAGGATTTTCACAAAGCCTTCGGTCGCCATGATGGTCTTGGCGCGCGCGTTCGCCGTGAAAGGGAATTTCCCCACCTTGTAGGCGCGGCCCTCCGCCTTCAATTCCTCTTCGGTCTTTCCCACCGCGGCCACTTCGGGGAAGGTGTAAATCACTGACGGGATGGCGTCGTAATTCACATGACCCGCCTTGCCCGCCAGCAATTCCGCCATTGCCACGGCTTCGTCCTCGGCCTTGTGCGCCAGCATCGGACCTTCTCGGCAATCGCCGATGGCATAGATGCCCGCCACATTGGTGCGGAAATGCGCGTCGGTGATGATGCGGCCGCGCTTGTCCAGCTTCACGCCTACCGTGTCCAGGCCCAGATCGTCGGTAAAGGGGCGCCGTCCGATGCACACCATCATCACATCGGCCTCGATCACGCTTTTCGCGCCGCCTGACGCCGGTTCGACCGTGACGGCAAGGCCGCCATTTTTCTTCTCGACGTCCACCACCTTGGTGGAGAGCTTGAACGCCATCCCCTGCTTGGTGAGGATACGCTGAAACGCCTTGGAGACCTCGAGGTCCATGCCCGGCGTGACGCGATCGAGGAATTCGACCACTGTCACGTCGCTGCCCAGCCTTTTCCAGACCGACCCCAGCTCCAGCCCGATCACGCCCGCGCCCACCACCAGAAGCTTTTTGGGCACCGATGCCAGAGCCAGCGCGCCGGTGGAGGAGACGATCTGTTTTTCGTCGATGGTGACGCCCGCAAGCGGCGTCACATCCGAGCCGGTGGCGATGATGATGTGCTTGGCCGAAAGCCTGCGCACGGCGCCATCCTTGCCCTTGACCTCGACCTGGCCTGGCGCAGTGATGCGGCCTTCGCCCACCACGCCTTCGACCTTGTTCTTGCGGAAAAGAAATTCCACGCCCTTGGTGAGCTCGCCCACCACCTTGTCCTTCTGCGCCATCATGGCGGGAAGATCGAGGCTCACTTGCGCCTTGATGCCCAGCTTGGCGAAATCGGTCTCGGCCTCATGGAAACGCTCGCTGGCATGCAGCAGCGCCTTGGACGGGATGCAGCCGATATTGAGGCAGGTGCCGCCGAAAACGCCGCGCTTGTCCACGCAAGCCGCGGTGAGGCCCAACTGGCCCAGCCGGATGGCGGCATTGTAGCCGCCGGGACCGCCGCCGATGACAATTGCGTCAAAACTGTCTGCCATGAAGGGTCCTCAACTAGCGAAGCGGTAGGACATTAAGAGTCCTTGGAAAGGCGGGGGATTTGCGCGGGCCGGACCATAGCCGGAGAGGTTCTTTAAAAAAACCGGATTTCTTGGCGCCGATGGCTGCTATTCGCCCGCTGCAGCCTGGACCTTTTGCGGCAGCCGCGGTGGCTCGCGCCGGTCCTTCAGGGTGGGATCGGGGAAGACCAGCTCCACCACCGTGCCCTGGCCGGGATTGGAGCGTACCGAAGAAACCCCGCCCAATTGGGCGCCGAAGGTGCGGATCAGCCGCGAGCCCACGCTGCGGCCCGTCTCGTCAAGGGAAAAGCCGATGCCGTCATCGGCCACCGACAATTTCAGCCGCCCTTCGCCGTCCGGCGCGAGCCGGACGCGGATTACGCCCGGCGTCTGGCGGGGGAAGGCATGCTTGAAGATGTTGGTGAGCGCCTCGACCGTGAACAGCGCCACTGCCACCGCCACATTGCTCGACACCACCATGGCCGGCACATCCACTTCCACCCGCACATTCTTGGTGTTGCCGATCCCCTCGGCGATCTGGCGCGACAATTCATCGAGCAATTGTTTCAGGTCGAGAGTGGACTGATCCTCCAATTCGTTGAGGATGCGATGCACCAGGGCCAACGCATTGATGCGGGTTTGGGCCTGCATCAGGGCGTCGCGCGCGGTGGGGTCCTTCACCTGGTTCGCCTGGATCGAAAGCAGACTCATCACGATCTGGAGATTGTTCTTCACCCGGTGATGAATCTCGCGGATCAGGACCGTCTTCATGTCGACGGAATCGCGCAGGCGCTGGTCGCGGTCCTGGATGCCTTCCGCCATCGCGCTCATCGCCTCGCCCAGTTGCTTGAACTCGCTGGGCGCGTCGGCCAGATCGGGCCGGATGGTGTAATGGCCGCTGCGATAGGCGATGGCGATGCGCCTGAGATAGGCGATCCATTGCGTCACCTGGCGGTCGGTGGCGATCGAGATCGCGATCCAGGCGAACAGGATCATGGCGATCGGCAAAAGAAAGTCGATGCCGACATGCAGATAGGTCTGGCCGAAGAGCTGCGCCTCGCGCTGCCCGAAAGCCACGAACAGCGTATTCCCCAGAAGGGCGACATTGCCGAAACGCCAGGCCCGGCCATCCTTGCTCGCGTCCAGCGAAACCCCGTTGGGAAAGCCCGCCTTCTTCGCCGCCGTCGCAATTGCCGGCGCCACCTGCTTGTTGTTGGTGGCGAGAACGGCGCCGTTCCTGTCATAGATCACCGCCACCGCGTCCGGCGGGAGGGGGTGGGAGCGTAAAAGGTAACTAAACCATTGGGCATCCAACGTGATGCCGACACTGCCGGCAAAACTGCCATCGGGATTGTGAAGCGGAAGCTGGGTGGCGATGATCGGCCGACCCGAAGAGAGCCCGATAGCTTGCGTACCCACCACCACGCCCTTGGCGGATTTGAGCGCGGCAAAGACGGGACGGCGGGAAATATTGATCCCCTTGGAGAGGGGGACGGCCGTGCAGACCAAATTGCCCTTGGCGTCGACGCGGCTCAAATCGCTGAAATAGCTCACCCCGATCATCGCGTCGGCCAAGATCGAATCGCAATTCTCGTTCATCTCGCGGACGTCTTTGAGGGCGCCCATGGCGCGCAGAATCTGCTCGCCCGAGGTCAGCACATTGTCTTCGTCGGCGGCGGTGGTCTTGGCGGATTCGATGAGCTGGGCGCTCACATCCTGGGTATCGCGTCTTACCCGCTCCACGCCCTGGAAGATGCTGACCACCGCCACCGGCAGTAGCGCGATGGTGATGATGAGCAACAGACGCTGCCTGAGCGTCCAGCCGTGGTCGGTCGAGGATGCGCTGTCGGATATGCTATTTGGGGCGGCGTTTTCCACCGGGATCCCCTGACTCGGTCGGGGTAAGCCGGTCCAACTGCGCCATAATCTCACGGGCAGCATCTCCTTCGGCGGGCCGCGACACGCCTTCGAGCGTATCATCGCCGTCGAGGATTTCCATCAGCGCCTTGCGCGCCCGGGCCACCCTGCTCTTCACAGTGCCCACCGCGCATTTGCAGATCGCCGCCGCGTCTTCATACGAAAAACCGCCAGCACCCACCAAAATCAAGGCTTCTCGCTGCTCGTCCGAGAGACAGCGCAAGGCGCGCGCCGTATCGGACAATTGCGCCGAGATCATCTGGTCTTCACCACCGCCCGGAATGCGCTCGGCCGCGTCCTGGTCCCAGGGCGCCTGGCGCCAGGCCCGGCGCCGGTCGGAATAGAATTGATTGCGCAAGATGGTGAACAGCCACGCCTTGAGATTGGTGCCGGGGATGAAGGTCGCGCGGCTTTGCCACGCCTTGACCAGCGTCTCCTGCGCCAGATCGTCGGCGCCTTCCTGGTTGCCGGTGAGCGAGCGGGCGAACGCGCGCAAGAACGGGATCAGCGCCAGGAGCTCATTCTTGAAATCGCTGTCGCCGTCGTCCTTGCCGATTTCCTTGCCGGGTTCGTGGCGCATGGGGGCTGGAACAACCATTACGACACCTTCTTGCCCGTGCGGGCATCCTCGGCGTCGTCTATGCGGCGCAACAAATCCAGAAAATCCTCTGGCACGGGCTCTTGGGCGACATCGTCGTACATGCGCCGGAGTTCGCGCCCGATGGCCCTTTGACGAGCCCGGATCGCGCGAGCTTTTTCGTTAGGCTTTTCCTCGTTCGACACTGTGGTATCCCATTGCATCTTAGGACGAGCACTCCAAAGGCGTCACAATCCCGCCAGTTTTTCGCGCCCCTTAGGGTCCAGAACGTGCCCTCTACCGAAAGGTTCCTGCCTTCTGGGGAACTTTTTGGGCTGGCGCGAATTTCTAATTCACGCTTTGATTTACGCCGAAGGAGCCTTTTCATGAGCATGACGCAAACCCTTGCGCCGCACCTGCCCTATTTGCGCCGCTACGCCCGCGCGCTGACAGGTTCCCAGGCCTCCGGGGATGCCCATGTCAGGGCCGCGCTGACGGCCCTGCTGGAAGGCGATGAAAGCCTCACCGAGGGGGTCCCCCCCCGGGTGGGCCTCTACCGCCTTTTCCACGCCATCTGGCAATCCGGGGCCGAACATTATGACGAGGCCGAGGCCGGCAGCCCGGAAAACCGCCTCAAGGCCCTTTCCGCCTCCAAAAGGGCGGCCCTCTTGCTCACCGCGGTCGAAGCCTTCAGCCCCGAAGAAGCGGCGTTCATCATCGATGAAAGCCCTGCCGAAGTCGAAGCCGCCATTCTGGATGCCCAGAAGACCATCGACGGCCAGCTCGCCAGCAAGGTCCTGATCATCGAGGACGAACCCATCATCGCCATGGACCTGGAAAATCTGGTTACCGAGTTGGGTCACAAGGTTGTGGCCACCGCCGCCACCAAGGACGAGGCCGTGGCCAAGGCCAAATCCGAGCGTCCGGGCCTGGTGCTCGCCGATATCAATCTGGGCGAAGGCGGCTCGGGCATCGATGCGGTCAACGAAATCCTCTCTTCCTTCGATATTCCCGTGATTTTCATCACCGCCTATCCGGAAAAGCTTTTGACGGGCGAACGGCCCGAGCCCACATATTTGATCGCCAAGCCCTTCCTGCCGGAGACCGTGCAGGCCACGGTTGGTCAGGCGCTGTTTTTCCATCCGGTGGCGCGGCAGGCTGCCTGAGGCGGCGGCCTGATCTATTTCTGTATTGAGTTGGAGAATTTGACATGGCCGCCAAGAAGAAAACCGCCAACGGCATCGACGCGCGCCTCACCGCGCTGCGCAACGACTTCGAAACGCTGCAACAGGACATCAAGGGTTTGGCCGGCGATGTGGGCGTGGCGGCCTCGGAGCGCGCCCAAACCGCCATGCGCTCGGCCGAGGATGTGGCCGATCGGGCGATGCGGCTGGCGGAAGAAGCCGCGCGCGAAGCCAAGCTGATGGCCGGCGAATTCCGCGACGACGCGGAGGAATGGGCCGAGGAGAACGCCGAAAATCTGCGCACCCAGGTGCGCCAGCAGCCCATCGCCTCGCTCCTGATCGCCGGCGGCATCGGCGCCTTCCTGGGCGCGATCTTCCTCCGGCGCTAGGCTTTGGCCTGGCGGCGTCGCGACCCGATAATTGAGTTCAAACCCTCTTCCGCTATAAGACCGGAGGGCTCTCTTTCCGGAGATTTCATGTTCGCGCGTCTGGGCGCAAAACTACTCTTGGCGATGGTGGGCGTGGCGCTGATCTTTTTCAGCGTGGGCTTCATCGTCTTGGGAATAGCCACCGCGCTTGCGCCCTATGTGGGCCCGGCATGGGGTGACGTGATCGCCGGCGCGATCTTTCTGGTGCCCACCCTCATCTGGGCCCTGGCCGTGGCCAGTACCCGTCCGCCCAGGCCGGCCGGCGCCTCGCAGGTCGTGGCGGCCTTGCTGGCGGTGGCCGTGAAGGAGACCCCTTGGCTCGCCCTGATCAGCGCTGGCTTGGCGGGCGCCGCCGACATGTTTCTCAAACGCAACAAATCCCAAAAATAGTTTTCCAGGAACGCAAGCGCCCAAAGCGGCGTTCTGCGTGAGACGTCCCTGGAGAAAAACCCATGCTGGGTTGGGCCTTAACCTTCCTCATCCTCGCCCTGGTGGCGGGCTATATGGGCTTCTTCGGGCTGGCCGGGCTGGCGGCCACCATCGCCAAACTTTTGTTGATCGTTTTCGTCATCCTCTTGATCGTCAGCGCCTTTTCCGGCGCGCTGCGCGGCAGGCCTCCACTTTGATTTGACGGGAGGCAAGGAGGGCATGCGTATGCGTATACCCCACCGGATCATCGAACACCCCATCGAAGCGACGATCGCAGGTCTTCTGTTGTTGGCCCTGTTGTTTGGTTCTGCTGATTTTACGCCGAACGCGAAAGCGCCCCTGAAAGCGCTTCAGGCGCCGCCCGCGCCGGCAACGCAAAAATCATGAAAATATGAGGCAGGGCCCGGAACGAACTTCCGGGCCCTTCGTTCTTTATCCCGAGCGGACGTCCGATCCGGAACGCCCCCAGCCCCTTCGACAGCCCGCCTCGGGTGTCCGCTCTCTTCCCCCAAAAATCGATAAACTCTTCCGTTTCAAGGCGTTTTGCCGTCCATCGCCCGGCGCGGTTGTGCCAGTTGCCAGAGCGGATAACGGGCGATTTGCCTGGTATGCCGTGCACGGACGAGATCGGGCAGGCGCGTGACTGTGCCAAAATTGGCCAGGAGAGTCCGGTCCGTCTCGCGCTCCGTCACATACAGAATCGGCCCTTGGCCCACCCGGATCCGGGGCGCTTCGAGATAGCGGTTGGGCTGATCCACCGCGATGACGTCAAGCGCGGGCGCGTAAAAACGCAGCCACGCCGTCATCTCGTAATCGCCGGCCAAGATGGCGTGCGCGCCGCGGCGCTCTTCGATCCGGGTGAGGTCCTGCGCCGTCTCGCGCATGCCCACGCCCAAGAGGCGCGCCAGGGGATCGCCCTTGAGCGGTAAAAACCCGGTTGCCGCCTGAAGATAGGCGATCATCAGCACCAGTGCCGCCACCGGCATCGCCAAGCGCGACGCCCATCCGGTCCGATCATGGCCTTTTCCATCACGGGCGAAAGCGTCCGCCGCCAGGACGGCCAGCATGGGATAGAGGAAGGCAGGCCAATTGCCCTGTACCCGCTCGTGCAGCGCATGGATCAGAAAATAGACCAGAGCCGGCGCGACCAGGCACAGCAACAGAAAACGCGGATCGTCCGCATGGCGGGCGCGCACGCCGCCCGATATCATCAGTATAAGGACGAATGGCGTGGCCAGGCCCAGTTGGGCGCCTACGAATTCCAGAAGGTAGCGGCCGGTCAGGTGACCCCCGGTGACGCGGCCGAACTGGAAAACGAAGGTCATCCAGTGATGATGGTTCTGCCACCATAGATTGGGTAGGAAAATGATCAGCGCCACCAGCGCCCCCGCCCACGGCCAGGGGGTCTTGAGGAAGGCGCGGGCGCGCGGGCTTGCCACCAGCCAGACCAGCGCCCCCAGGCCCACGAAGAAGCCGGAATATTTGGCGAGCAGCCCAAGTCCTCCCGCCACGCCCACGCCCAGCCACCAGCGTCCGTCGCCGGTCTTTTCCATTTTTGCCAGAAAGAAAAGAAATCCCGCGGTCGCGCTCACCGACAAGGTATCCGGCGTGGCGGCCAGCATCTCCACCCCGATCATCAAAGTGAGATTGAACAGCAGGACCGCAAGCGCGGCGCGGTCCTCGTCGCCCAGGATCAACTGGCCGGTCCGCCAGATGAACCAGCTCGCCAGGACCGAAAGCAGCACGCCGCCCAGGCGCACGCCCAACTCCGTGTCGCCCAAAAGCCAGGTGCCGAAACGGATCACAAACGCGATGGCCGGAGGATGATCGTAATAACCCGCCGCCAGATGTCTGGACCAAAGCCAGTAATACGCCTCATCGGCCGACAGCGGCAGGACCGCCGCCATCGCCAGGCGCGCCAGAATCAGTGCCGCTATCCACCACAAAGCGAGGCGCGTTCCGATCACCCGCTTGCCCCACCGCGCCCGCTCGCCGAACGCGCCAAACGACCCCCCCGCGTGTTCATCGAGCACGCCAAACAAATAGAGTCGACATGGCATAATTCCATAGCGCGCCCATGATCGCGCCGGCCGCGCCCGCCACCCACCAGACCTGGCGCTCGGTGTAAAGCCAGGAGGCGAGATCCACATTGGTGAGCACGCCCACCGATCCGATCAGGCAGAACAGGACGAACCCTCGCAACATCGCCGCGCCCCTCAAGCGGCGATCACGATAAGTGAGCTCGTTGTTGAGCAGGAAATTGCTGGTCATGGCGACCAGGGTGGCGATGATCTGGGCGGCCCGGAAGGCATCGGGCAAGAACAGCAGCCCCAGCCTCAGCGCCACCAGATGCACCACAAGACCTAGGCTTCCCACGATCGCGAAGAAGATAAAGCGCGGGTCCACCAGATCGCCCGTCACCTTGGCAAGCAGGAGGCCCAGGAATTCGACGCCGATCTGGACGTTGAACTTGCTTTCGCCTTGGAAGCGCTCGCCGAAAACATAAGGCTGTTCGGCGATGGCGAGCCGGTCGCCCGCCGTGATGGCGATGTCGAGCAGTATCTTGAAGCCTACCGGGGAGAGATCGGGCGCGATGCGCTCGAAGGGGCCGCGGCGCATCATGAAAAAGCCGCTCATGGGATCGCTGAGATTGGTCCCCACCAGCCTGTGGGTGAGCCTGGTGGCGGCACGGGAGATGGCGCCGCGCCGTTCCGAGAAATTCACGGCACTGCCCCCTTCGACATAGCGTGTGCCGGCGACCAGGTCCACGCTTCCATCCCGAAGCCGCTTCAGCATCAGAGGCAGGACTTTCTCGTCATGCTGGAGATCGGCGTCCATCACCGCGACGAAGGGCGCGGCACAGGATAGGATGCCTTCGATGCAGGCGCCGGCAAGGCCGCGCCGCCCCACCCGTCTGAGACAACGCACCCGCGCATCGCCCCCGGCGATATCCTTGACCGCCTCGGCGGTGCCGTCGGGGGAATTGTCGTCCACGAAAACCGCTTCCCAGGCGATGCCCGCCAGCGCGGCATCCAGCCGGCGCACCAACTCGGCGACATTGCCCCGCTCCTTGAATGTGGGAACGACGATGGAAAGCTCGGCGCTGTGCATGCTCTTCAAGGCCCGGCCTCGACCGGGACTTGGTGACGGCTGCCGATGCCATCGTCAACCCCCTCGCATGCGCGGGGGGAGGAGCGGCGCTTAAAGGCGAAAGAAAACGAAGTAGATGATGATGCCAGCCACGATCGCCAGGCCCAGGCTGACGTGAAGGACCCAACGCACGGTCCCGGTTTCGACTCCCTGGCGGGCCTCCTCGGTGTTCAGTTCCTTGTGGCCGTCCCTCGTTGTTGCCATGAGTTTGCTCCCTATTCCGCCGCGTGGTTGCTGGGCGCCAAGCGACGCTCCATGTCCGCCAACGCATCCTTGATCTGCTGCGCCAACTCTGGATCGCCTTCCGCGGCCCAGGCCTGCAGGATTTCCAGCCGCTCGGAATCGCCAAAGCGGCGATCGCGCATCACATCGCCGGGCACGCGATAGAAACGTCCGGGTCGGGCCTTGATATCGTCAAGCAATTTGCGCTTCGTCATGGGCACCACCCGGCATCAAACTCGGCCCAGCAACGCCAGCACCAGAACGATCACCAATACCAGTCCGAAAATACCTGACGGGTAGTAGCCCCATCCGTTGCTTTAGGGCCAGACGGGCCACGCACCGAGAAGCAAAAGCAGCAGCACGATGATCAAAATGGTTCCGAGCATGGCCA
>Ga0134125_10001711_pt1 | contig 26751 bp, 23 predicted proteins | sample KB31751_FD_96464 | JGI IMG/M metagenome (GOLD analysis project Ga0134125, IMG submission 96464) | Terrestrial soil microbial communities with excess Nitrogen fertilizer from Kellogg Biological Station, Michigan, USA - KB3-175-1 | ecosystem: Environmental > Terrestrial > Soil > Unclassified ...
AACCTTCGCGAACAGTTGCTCGCATTCCGGGATCCGGATAATGGGCGCCAGGTGATTGAGGCGGTGTACGAGCCACACGCCTCCAAGGACAACGCGGCGATCGCGCCCGATCTGATTATTGGCTACGGCCGAGGCTACCGTGCCTCATGGCAAACCGGTCTCGGCGGCATTCCATCCCAGGAGCTTGAAGACAATACAGATGCGTGGATCGGCGATCATTGCATTAACCCGGCCGACGTCCCGGGCGTCCTGTTCACGAGCCGCGAAATACGCGAGCCCCATCCCCGGCTTCAGGATGTAACCGCCACCGTGTTGCAGTTGTTTGGCGTCCGGACGGCATCGCCCGAATCGGGACACCCGATTTTCTGAAGACATATCGCGAGGACGGATCGCGCGCCGAAAGAGAAGGAAGCCTTCGAAACTGAGGGGAAAACCGCAGCTCTGACGTTAACGTACAAGGGGCAAAACGAGGCTGCAACGGTCCGGATACACGACCGGACGATCTGGTAGTCTGCGAATTCAGGGTTTCTAATGTCCATCGAAATCAGCACAACGAATCGGCGTGTCTTTATGGGCGCCGCACTTGCCACGGCAGCCTCGTACAGCCGCATTCTGGGCGCGAACGATCGGATTCGCATCGGTGCGATCGGAACCGGGGAACGCTGCCAGTATCTGCTCAGCCTGATCAATCAAGCCGGCGGAGCCGACATTGCCGCCGTCTGCGACGTGTATGAGTTGCATCGCCTCGAAGCGAAAGCAAAGCTGGCGCCGGCCGCCGAAGATTACGTAGAGCACCAGAAAGTGCTGGCCCGTAAAGATATCGATGCTGTCGTCATCGGCGTGCCGGACCACTGGCACGTGCCAATCACAATAGACGCCGTCCGTGCGGGCAAGGATGTGTACTGCGAAAAACCGGTGACGCACAAAATCGAGGAAGGCGAACGACTGATCGCGGCGGTGCGTGAGTCGAAGCGCGTCGTCCAGACCGGAACGCAACAGCGGAGCTGGGAGCATTACGTCAAGGCGAAGCAGCTCATCGATTCGGGCCGCCTTGGGCAAATCACTCTGATCCGCACGTATTGGTATCAAAACCATATCGCGAACCAGCAAAAGGGCGGGCCCATCGACACATCGAAGCTCGATTGGAAACGCTTTCTCGGATCGGCGCCCGATCGCCCGTTCGACGAGGATCAGTACGCGCACTGGCGCTGGTATTGGGATTTCGGCGGCGGCGCGATGACCGATCTGTTTGTCCACTGGGCGGATGTCGCGCAGTGGTACATGGGCCAGGACATGCCTAGCCGGGTAACGGCGACAGGAACCAAAGCGATTCTCGTGGAACGGCAGACTCCCGATACCATGAGCGCCGCATTGCTCTATCCGAAGGTGGTCGTCGAGTTCGATAGCGCTCTGCTCGGCTACATCGAAGGCGGCGGGCTGATGTTGCACGGCACCAGGGCAGCAATGCGCCTTCATCGAAGCGGATTCGAGGTGTATGACGAGATGCCTACGTACAGCGAGAGCTTCGAGCCCGAGAGCGCGGCCCTGAAGATGCGATCTGCACACGATGGCGCGATCGATCACATGAGAAATTTTCTCGATTGCATGCGCTCGCGGGCGACGCCCAACGCGCCGGTGGAGGTTGGCGTCGCGGCCGCGCGCGCCGGACACGCCGCCAATCTCGCAATGCGCAACACGGGAGTGTGGACACCCGAATCGCCAAAAGCGTAGAGCCATCTCCCGCGGTTGCAACCGGAAATCCGGCCAACCGCCACGCATTGAACCCACGGTTTGATGACGCCGAGCGCGCGGAAGCGACATTGTTAGGGGAGCATTTGGTAAACACCGTAGCCTATCGAAGAGCCGCTCAAAACCGCGTGCTGGCGCGCGCGGCTCAGTTCTGAGCCACGGCCGCCAGCGAGTGGTCCTGCTGCAATATGTCTTCGTATTTACGAATAGCCGTACTTAGTTACATGCGCTCCGGAGACACGAACGGGCGCTCTCGCTAAACTCTAATTAGCGAATGAAACGCTCCGGATTCGCCGATCTTCCGCTGCACGGCGGGCGAGTACCTCCATGGCTTGCCCAACGAATGGAGAAGATTGGCACAGCCATAGTAGAGAGCATTGTCCTCCACTACGGCGCGAGCGAACTGCTCTCGCGCATCGGCGACCCGTACTGGTTTCAGGCATTCGGCTGTGTGATGGGCATGGATTGGCATTCGTCCGGCATCACGACATCCGTGCTTGGCGCACTGAAGCGAGGGCTGAATCCACGGGCCAGGGATCTTGGCATATACGTGTGCGGCGGGCGCGGCAAGCAGTCCCGGAAGACGCCGGAGGAATTGCTTGCGGTCGCCGAGCGCGAGACCCTTGACGGCGCGGCGCTCGTGAAAACCAGCCGCCTCACGGCCAAAATCGACAACAACGCAATCGCAGATGGTTTTCAACTTTATCTGCACAGCTTCCTGGTGACGCCAACGGGTGACTGGGCTGTCGTGCAGCAAGGCATGAATCAGAGGACCGGTCAGGCGCGGCGCTATCACTGGCACTCCGCTTCGGTTCGCGATTTCGCTTGCGAGCCTCACACGGGAATCGTCGGCGAGCATGAAGGCGAGATTTTGAATCTGGTGGACCGTCGCGCGAAAACGGCTCAGGATGCTCTTCTTACAATCGCGGCACAAGCTCCCGAGACTACTTTGCGCGATGTACGCGCGCTTACTATGCCACGCCACCACGATGTCCGCCGCGAAGATGTCGATCTGAAGCGTCTCGGCGCCATTCTCGCCGTCAGCTATGACCGGCAGCTTCGAGATTTCACTTCTTTACTGCTGCTCGAGAATCTCGGCCCCCGCACGCTGCAGTCGCTGGCGTTGGTGGCCGAGGTGATATACGGGGCGCCAACCCGCTTTAGCGACCCCGCCAGATTCTCTTTCGCCCACGGCGGGAAAGATGGCCATCCATTCCCGGTCCCGCTCAAGACATACGATGAGTCGCTCTCGGTTCTCCGACGGTCTCTTGATACCGCCAAAATCGGCGATACCGACAAAATCGATGGCTTCAAGCGCCTGAACCAATTCGTCGAATTGCTTGAAAGCCGCTGCCGGCCCAATGCCGATTTCGAAAAGCTGGTAGCGCACGAGCACTCCATTTCGCCGGCCCTCGACGGCAGAACGGTATTCAGTAGGCGAAGGAAGGCGCCAGTGGCAGGGACGCAACTCTCGCTTTTCGACACGCCGGCTTCCTGAGTTCAAACAAACAGGCTTGTGAAGGCAAACCACAAACGGAGCCGCCGCAAACGGGTACGTGGGTTTGTACGATCACCCGAAAAACCGCTTGCTCGCGCAAGGCGGCTCAGTGTCACGGCAACCTCAAATGAAGCCACCGCGCTGCTAGACGGTGCAGAGTTTTACCGCATCCGAAAGCGACGTCATGGGATCGTGCGTCGGGATGAATTCGTGAGCAAAATAGCCCTGATAGTTAAGATCGGCAATGGCCGTCGCCACCGTGCGCCACTGCAGTTCCTGAGTATCGTCGAGTTCATGTCGGCCGGGCACGCCGCCCGTATGGAAATGAGCAATGTACTGCATGTTTTCCCGGATGGTGCGGATGATGTCGCCCTCCATGATCTGCATGTGATAGATGTCGTACAGCAACTTCACACGAGGCGAATCGACGCCCTTCATGACGCCAACGCCCCACGCCGTGTGGTCGCACTGATAGTCGTGGTGATCGATCTTGCTGTTGAGCAGTTCCATGCAGATGGTCACGTCGTGGTCTTCGGCGATCTTTTTTACGCGATTCAGCCCGGCGATGCAATTCTCCTGGCCCTCTGCGTCAGGCTGGCCGCGCCGCAGTCCCGAAAATGTGATCACGTTAGAAACTTTGGCCGCCGCGGCACGTTGCACATTCTCCCGCATCTCCCGTTCTAATCGATCGTGGTTCTCTTTGCGGTTCCAGCCATCGGAGATGGTTCCGGCGCCTGGAGTCATCGACGGGACCAGACCGTATTTGCGAACGGTCGGCCACTCATCGTAACTCACCAGATCGATTCCAGTAAGCCCAATCTCCGCGCCATGACGGCAGAGATCGTCGAGGCTCATGTCCTTGTAACACCAGCGGCAAGCCGATTGTTTCAGGCGACCGGACCGCGATTTCTCCGCGGCGGAAGCGTAACCCGCCAGGGCGAGGCCGCCGGCAATCTCAAAGAGGGAACGACGCGTCATTACAGCACATGGTATCCCATACGAGGAATGATGTTGCATTCGCTCGTTTTCTCTCGCGCTTAGCCGTTCTGTGTTTATACTGGATACGTGATGGAGTCTCAAAAACCGCATCGACAATGGGCAGCCGTAGCCCTGACCGTTCTAGGAGCATTGCTCCGGCTAGTTCCGCATCCTCCTAACTTCGCGCCGATTGGCGGAACAGGATTGTTCGCGGGATCGCGCCTCCGAGCTTGGCAAGCCTATCTTGTGCCGCTTGCCGCCATGGCTCTAACGGACCCCATCAGGAGTTGGATGGAGGGCGGCTTCCCGGCCTACACGCAGATGACTCTTGTCATTTACGCGAGCATGCTGATTTACGTATTCCTGGGACAGACGTTACTGCGCAAGTCGCAGAGACCGGGGCGGATCGCGGCGGTATGCCTCCTCGGCAGCACGCAATTCTTTCTTGTCACCAATTTCTTCGTGTGGCTTGGGCACGACGTCGTATACGCGCACACTTTTGCCGGACTCATGGCCTGCTATACGGAAGCTTTACCCTTTTTCGGATGGACCGTCGCAGGGGACCTCTTCTATACCGCCGTTCTAACAGTCGCTTATCTCGCCTTGATCAAACGTCAAGAGAGCGAAGCGGCCACAACTCACGCCTAATCTACTCTCGATCCAGGTGCTTAGTTGCAGGAAGGCAAGCTGCGGAGAGTGCGAAGAGCAGCGTGCATTTTGCGCTTTGCGATTGGACGGGCATGAATCCGTGCCGCTTTAATGCCGTCCAACAGTTCAAGGGCAGCCCAGTACGTTCCGGGAACAATCGATTCCAGCAACGAGAGGTGGACGCACTTCTCTTCGAGGGAAGCGAGTTCTGAACCGGCCGAACGATGCTCGTAATCGGCCACTAAGCCTTCCAGCGCCACAATCACTCGGTCAACTTCTATCACCGTAGAAGCAACCTCCAGCTCCGTCTCAACAGACGGGATAGTCTCTGTACGTTGGATTCACGTTGCGGAAAAATTTGATCAGGGATTCTGGAAGGCCAACCAGCGCTAGCAAGGTCGGGACGCAATTTGTCCCGCCCAATTCATCGCGGGCGGCGGCCCAGACGAGCGAACTTGCCTACCGGTTGTTCGCCCGCGTCCAGCCGCGCATTCCGGCGCAATTCGAGAATCAACCGCATCACCAGATCTTCAATCTGGTCACGCACTTCCCTGTAGAGATTTTCACTCTGGCCGATAGGATCGGTAATCTTCCATTCACGCACTTCGATGGGAACGCGTCCGGGCAGCTTTACGCCGCTCATATTGATTAGCAGATCGTACCCCGAAACACCCACATTGCCGAGGTCTTTCGGGAAGTGTTCTTCAATATCGATCCCCTTCTCAGCCATTACCTTCTTTGTCAGCAACTGAACAATGGATGCAGGGGACAAGCCGGCGCTAGCCACTTCCATTACGTCAGCTCCGTAACGCCGCGCAAAACCTTCCGCCATCTGGCTGCGGCAGGAATTGCCGATACACAAGAAGAGAACTCGTCTCACGCTTTCTTAAGTGTAGCGGATGAATCGGCCCGCAGAGCGAAAAATTGTCGGCAAATCGTTGAAATCAGGCGATTTTTCGTTTCCCAGAAGAGGAAACCTTTTCGACGAACAAACGGTGAATGGCCGCTCCGCCGGCGAGTTCGGGATGGAACGTCGAGGCCATATGACGTCCCTGCTCCACCAGCACCGGGTCACCGTTATAACTCACGAGAACATGCGAGTCGCCGCCGGCTTTCCGAATCACCGGAGCGCGAATAAACACCGCCTCCAGGGGCTCGCCACCGAATTCAAGATGTGCGATACGGCTATCAATTTGCCGGCCATAGGCATTGCGTTCGACGACAAGATCCATCAGTTGCAGCGAGTTCTGCGGTGGGTTTAAGACTTCTTTGGCAAGGAGAATCGCTCCGGCGCAGGTGCCGAATATCGGTTTCACGCGCCCGAATTGCCGTAGCGGTTCGAACAAATCCTCCTCGGCCAGCATCTTCAGCATGGTCGTACTCTCGCCGCCGGGAATGATCAAGCCGTCGATATGGTCGAGATCCGATTTCGTACGAACCTCGACCGGATCGCCCCCGGCGCCTTCAACTGCGCGCTTGTGCGCTTCGAAATCGCCCTGAAGGGCAAGTATGCCAATGACCGGACGTGCTTTTTTACTCATGTGAATTTGAGCCTGGGCTAATCGGCGAAGGACTGCCGGGTAGTGACCATCCCTCGATGTGAATACGTCTACCAGCCACGCGTTTGCATTAGCTCGCCTTCGGGCAGTTTGGCAATATCCAGACCGGGCATGGCGTCGCCGAGTTCTTCGCTAGCTTCCAGCAACTTGACGGGATCTTTGTAAAAAGTAGCCGCTTTGACGATTGCTTTGGCGCGTTTCTCGGGGTCCGACGATTTGAAAATGCACGACCCAACGAAGGCAGCTTCGGCGCCCAATTGCATTACGAGAGCCGCATCGGCAGGTGTTGCGATTCCGCCCGCCGAGAAATTGGGCGTCGGCAGCTTGCCGTGTTCGGCAACGTACTCAACGAGCTCCAACGGAGCCTGTAGATTCTTCGCCTCATGAACCAGCTCCTCTTTGCCCAGCACCGTGAGCTGTTTCATTTCCTTCACGATAGTGCGGATATGGCGCACCGCTTCGACAATGTTGCCGGAACCCGCTTCGCCTTTCGTTCGGATCATGGCTGCGCCTTCCGCCACGCGCCGGAGCGCTTCGCCAAGGTTGCGGGCGCCACACACGAACGGGACTTTGAAATCGTGCTTTGCCACATGGTGCTCTTCGTCGGCCGGCGTGAGTACTTCGCTTTCGTCGATGTAATCCACGCCGAGCACTTCGAGGATGCGAGCTTCGGTGAAATGGCCGATACGCACTTTCGCCATAACGGGAATGGATACGGACCGCATGATCTCCCGGATCACGCTGATGTTGGACATGCGAGCGACGCCGCCTTCCTTGCGGATATCGGCGGGAACACGTTCGAGCGCCATGACAGTGCAGGAGCCAGCCTTCTCCGCGATCACCGCCTGTTCGGCGTTCACGACGTCCATGATGACGCCGCCTTTCAGCATTTCGGCCAGCCCAACTTTCAACCGGAACTGCTCATTCAAAAAATTCACTATGGTTCTCCTTCGCTCAGATATTTCGTTCACACCAGCGCGGGCGCCGGTTCGAATTCGCTTTCGGCGAAAGCAGCCAGTTCGCGTCTGGCCGTCTCACCCAAAATGCGGATGCCACGCTGGATCTCCTCCGGCGAGAGGCCTCCGAAGCTCAACCGCAGGCAGCGGGAATGACCGCGCTCCACGGAAAAATAATGGCCGGGCAGGAACGCCACCCCTTGCTCCAACACTTTAGAAAGCAAATCGCGAGAATCGAGCCGTCCGGGTAGTTCCACCCACAAATTCATCCCACCTTCCGGAGTCGTGTATTTGCTACCCGCCGGAAGATAGGTCCGGCATGCATTGCGAGCCGCGGCCAGACGTTGTTTGCCATCCTGGCGCGTGCGCACCAGATGGCGCGCCAGTTCGCCCGATTCCGCAAAACGCAGGAGCACCGCCTGTGACAACTGGTCGGAGTGCAGATCACTCGTCTGCTTGAGTTCAGCCAAGTGTGCAACGACGGGACGCGGCGCAATCACCCAGCCAACGCGCAACCCAGGGAACGATACCTTCGAATAGCTGCGAAGCAGAATCGTGTGGCCGGATTCATCCAGCCGCTTCAATGCAAGCGCCGATTCGCCATGGTAGCGTAGTTCCCCATAAATATCGTTTTCAATCAAGATTGTTCCAGATCTCTGGACAAGCTCAACGATGCGCCTGCGTTTCGATACCGGAATAGAGGCGCCAGTCGGATTCTGAAAGCTCGGCGTGAGCACCACCGCACGAGGCCGGTGGCGTGCAATGGCGCCCTCCAACGCTTCAGGGTCGGCTCCGTGCTCCGTCACCGGGATGGACACAATGGAAGCGCCGGATCGCTCAAAAACGCGGAGAAGCCCATGGTAAACGGGATCTTCGAGGATGACCGTCTCCCCGCGTGAAGCGAGCAGGCGGGCAAGTAAATCGAGCCCCTGCTGGCACCCGTTCGTGACGATTAAATCGTCGAAGTCATTCGCCAAACCTTCGCTTCTAGCCTGTTCGAGAAGGTAGCGCCGAAGAGGAGCATAGCCGAGTGGCGATCCAAGTTGAAGAATCTCTCGAGCATCCGGCGAATCGATCACTTCCTTGGCCAGACGGCGGAATTGCTCCATAGGGAAGGCATCGTCGGCGGGGCGGGAATTCGCAAAGCTGATCTCGGCCGGCACTGACGCCGCGCCGGACAGTTCCACTCGGGGAAGGATCGCGTCCCAGTCCAATCGAGCCGACTGGACGGACTCCGGGGCCTTCGCCACGAAACTGCCACGCCCGACGTGCCCGCGAATCAATCCTTCGTTTTCAAGCCACGCATACGCCGCGGATACGGTGGTCCGGTTCAGTCCCAAGTGCCCGGCAAGCTCTCTCGTGGGCGGTAAGCGGTCCCCAACACGCATCGAGCCTTGCTCGATCAGACGAGAGACCGCATCGGCAAGCTGCCGGTAAAGTGGAATGCTGGATTCGGAATCGAGCGTTACTTGCGCAAGCATTCTTCTCCACCATAACAAATTGGATGACCTCCAAACCATCCAATTCTGGCGTGCTTGCGTCCTTTTAAGTCGGCATTCTCCGGCGCGCGATACTCTAGAAACAACACTCTGACCATGCGACGCTGGCTACTTGGAAGCGCTGCCCCCGCCCTCATCCTGGCGACATTCTGCCTCGCGATGTTTGGCGCCCACAAGAAGAACGACGAGGAGCCGAAGCCTCAGGTCCTGCCGCTTCCCAAAGAATTGCCCATGGCGCTTGCGGCCGATACGCAAAGGCTGACATTTCAAAACACTCCGCTACTTGAAAAGGGAAGGCTCTCGGTTCAAATTAAAGACAGCTTGGCGTACATGATTCGAGAGACCCACGGCGAGAGCGTTGTGAAATTGCGGGCCTTTGTTTCCGGCGCGGGAGACTCGCGCCGCGTGAAGGAACTGGTCGGCGAAATGTTCAGCGATAAGAAGCTGCAGTTGCCCGTTCTAACCATCGTGCAGGTAGGGTCTGTTGGTGATGACGCAGCCGGAATTGTGATTGAAGGCGTCGTATCGGGGAAAAAAGTTGAAAATCCGAACGGGCTGGCCTTTTTTGCCGGAGAAAGCGGGGCGTCGCTGGAAGAGGCTATCGCAAAGCTCGAGGGTAGCGTCCGTGCCGCGTCGCTGGACGCTCGGGATGTCCTCCGCAGCACCTGTTTCACGGCGCGCATCACGGACTATCAATCGATGCGCAATGCCATGGTGACCGCTTTCCCCAACGCCGCTATTAACCTGGTGCAAGGCTTGCGAGAACCGATCGATTCGGAGAACACCTGCGAAGCGGTCGCCCGTCTTCATGGCCCCGTACAGGTTTTAGGCCGTGCACACGCGACCGATTCGCGCGTGTTCTTCGTTACATCGCCGCAGATCGTCTTCACGGGGATGCAGCTCAGTTTCGGCACGTTTCTCGACGACGCCAACTCGGCTCTGGCGCGCTTGCAGCACGACCTCGAAACCGTACACGCGCGCATTAGCGATGCCGTGATGTTGAATGCGTTTTCACTAAGTCCGGCGGCGACTTCCGCGCTCCGCAAAACGATGCCGAAATTCGATGTACCGGCCGAAACCTTGACGGTGGAACCGGTGGAAGGATTGCCGTCACTCGATGCCGCGCTGGGCATGGAAGCAATATTGGTTCCGGGCCATCCTGTCAGCAGGGAGGCGCGCGTCGAGACGGATGCTCAGCCGGCTGGTTCGCGTTAGGAAGGGGCCTACATCAAGCTAAGTGGATCGACATCGACCACCATGGCGGTGGCGGGCCACTTTTGTTTCAGCGCGTAATCGCACAATTTCCTCACAATTTCGCGCAGAACAGCACGTTTCGAGGCCTTTATTAATAGCTGATAACGGTATTCCGCTTTCAACCGCGCGACAGGAGCCTCGGCGGGCCCTAAAACCCGAACGCCCACGGGTGGAGGGACGAGAATACGCTCCAATTCGCCGCTGTAACGCATGGCGTCCTCCTTTTTTTCGGCGCGAAGCACGATGTTTGCGAACGCGGCGAACGGCGGATAGCGTAGCCATTTGCGGAACTCGATCTCTTTTTTATAGAAGCCTTCGTAATCGTGTTCGGCGGCAAATTTGATGGCGTAGTGATCGGGATTCAGCGTCTGAATGACGACGTTTCCGAGGATCGTGCCCCGCCCCGCCCGGCCCCCGGCCTGCGTCAACAATTGAAAGCTGCGTTCGGCGGCACGAAAATCCGGCATCGCGAGTCCGATATCGGCGAGAACCACGCCGACCAGCGTGACGTTCGGAATATCGTGCCCCTTCGCGATCATCTGGGTTCCCACGAGGATGTCGATTTCGCCGGCGCGGAAGTTCTGGAGGATATGCTCGAATGAACCTTTGCTCGAGACGCTATCGCGATCGAGGCGCGCGATCCGCGCCGTGGGGAAATGCCGGTGCAGTTCGTCCTCGACGCGCTCCGAGCCGGTCCCCAGAAACTGAACGTGATCGCTGCCGCATTTCGGACACTCTGTCGGAACTCGTTCTGCGTACCCGCAATAATGGCACAGCATGCGCCGATCGCGCCGATGATAGGTCAGCGAGACGGCGCAATTCGAGCACGGCAGGCGTTCACCGCAGGAACGGCACACCATAAAGCTCGAGAACCCTCGCCGGTTCAGCAGCAGGAGGCTCTGCTCACGCTGGCCGAGCCGCTGCTCAATCTCCTCGAGCAGTTTGCGCGAAAAGGTCGCCTGCGTTTTCGTTTCAAGGAACTCCAGCCGCATATCGACGATTTCAACCTGCGGCAGCGGACGTTGACCGATGCGCTCCGGCATCACCAGACGAACGTACTTGCCCGCTTCCGCGTTATAGCGGGTTTCGATACTGGGCGTGGCGGAGCCAAGGACGGCGACGGCGCCCGCCTCCTTGGCGCGAACCAGAGCTACATCGCGGCCGTGATAGCGCGGCGTCTCCTGCTGCTTGTAACTGCCGTCGTGTTCTTCATCGACGATGACGAGCCCCAATTGCTGAACGGGAGCGAAAACTCCCGATCGAGTGCCGATGACGACACTCGCCGCGCCGCGTTGGATGCGGCGCCATTGCTCAGCCCGTTCGGCATCGCCGAACGCCGAGTGCAGAATCGCCACCCGATCTCCAAAGCGCTGGAAGAACTGCCCGGCGACAGCGGGCGTTAAGCCGATCTCAGGCACTAGTAGCAAGGCATTGCGGCCAAGGGCAAGCGCTGCCTCTATGCTGCGCATGTACACCTCTGTTTTGCCGGAGCCCGTGACGCCTTCGAGCAGAAATGCGGAGAATTCGTTACGTTCGAGAGCTTCGCGGATTTTCGCGAATGCTTCCTGCTGATGTACGGTCAATTCCGGCGTGGGCCGTGTGAAGCCGGCGGCTGCTGGTGTGCGTTCGGGTTCGAGGCGGATCAGATCACTTCGCGCAAGAGAGCGGGCTGCAATGCTGGCGCCTTTTAACGTTTTCGCGACCTGTGCGAGATTGTGAGCGCCGGGATGGAGTTCCAGAAACGCGAGCAATTCGCGCTCTTGCTTCTTCAGTTTGATGCCGTCCGTGGCTCGCTTCAAGAATTCAGCTTCGAGCCTCCCGGCAGCGGCGCGAAGCGGATCGCGGGCGGCGTGCTCTTCTTCAGTCGTAATCCATCCGCGCTTCATCAGACTGCGGAGAACGGATTTTGCGCCGGAAATTTTACTGGACAGATAGGCGATTGATCGGGAGCGTTCTTCGAGCGATCGCAGGATCTGCGTTGCAGTATCCGGTTCGGTCACCGTAACAAGCTGGCGCGCGATATCGCGACCGAGATCGGTGAGGGAGTAACGCGTCGCGCGCCGGATCTCGCCGGTCAGTGGCAACATCCCTCGTAAGACCTCGCCGAGTGGCGCGCAATAGTATTCGGCGATCCACTTGCCCAGACGCAAGAGATCGTGCGCCAGCGCCGGCTCATCATCGAGCAGTTGGAGGACTTCACGCGCTCCCTGTTCAGGCGGGTGGTCGTGTACCCGCAGAACGACGCCGATTAACCGACGCGATCCGAAGGGGACGAGCACCCGGCAGCCCGACTGCACGCCATCGCCCAGTGTTAGCGGTAGCTCGTAGGTGAACGGCTGATCGAGGGGAACCGGAAGGCTAACGTCGCAGTACCGGCGCCTGACTTTATTCATCGAGCTGGCTGATGGCGCCAAACGCCTGTTTCAAAGCGGGGTAAAGCGATCGATAGATGCCATAGGCGCGCTCGTAATACGGAGCAGTATCCGGATCCGGGGACTTGGTTTGCACTTCGTGAACGGCTACCGAGCAGATTTCGCGCGCGCTCTGGTATTCGCCAGTCCCCACGAGAGCAAGAAGAGCCGCGCCGTAGGCAGAGCCTTCCTGCGTTTCGAGCGTTGCCACGGGCGAGCGGAAAATATCGGCGAAAAGCTGATGCCAAAAAGGACTGCGGGCGCCGCCGCCCGACAACCGCACTATGCTGACCGGAGCGCCCAGCGCGCGAATGATCTCCAGGCAATCCCGCTGGCTGAAGCACACGCCTTCGAGAATGGCGCGGATCAGATCGGGGCGCTGGTGGCGCGCGGTGAGGCCGATCCATGCGCCTCGCGCGGACGCATCCAGATGAGGAGTGCGCTCGCCCATCAGATAAGGCAGCCAGAACAAGCCTTGTGAACCTCTGGTCGATAACGCCCCTTCGGCGGTAAGGTCGTCGTACGCCATTTCTGGCGCGAAGCGATTTCGAAACCACTGAAGACTCAGGCCCGCTCCCTGGGTGACGCCCATGACGTGCCACGCTCCGGGAATCGCATGGCAGAATGTATGCACGCGTCCCAGTTCGTCGTAGGCAGGCTTCTCCATATACGCAAAGACAACGCCCGAAGTACCGATGGTGCAAGAGACCGCGCCCGGCTCGACGATGCCGTTTCCAATGGCGCTAGCCGCCTGATCGCCTCCGCCGCCTACTACCGGTGTACCGGACTGAAGTCCTGTTGCCTCTGCAATCTCCCGCGTTACGGTTCCAGTGATGTCGCTCGATTCATAAGCGCGCGGCAGGATATTCATATCGAGGCCGAGCGCTGTCATCATCTCGCGAGACCACCGGCGCCTGACAACATCGAAAAGCCCCGTGCCGCTGGCATCCGACACCTCCGTGGCAAATTCGCCCGTCAGTTTGAAGCGGATGTAATCTTTCGGAAGCAGTATCTTGCGAACCCGTTCGAAGTTGGCGGGCTCCTCATCGCGAATCCAGAGAAGCTTGGGCAGAGTAAACCCGGTCAGCATCGGGTTGGCTGTAGATTCCAAAATTGTTTTTGAACCGACCGTCGCGTTGATGCAATCCACCTGCTTCTGGCTGCGCTGATCGCACCAGATAAGCGCTGGACGAATCACGCGATTATCCTTATCAAGCAGAACAAGGCCGTGCATCTGACCTGAGACGCCGATACCCCGGACAGCTTCGCCCGTGATATTGGCGGCTTTCAGGACGCCTTTGATCGCCTCCTGCGATGCGCGCCACCAATCGTCCGGATGCTGCTCCGCCCACAGCGGCCGCGCCATGGCCATGTCCTCATGCGCCGCTGTATAGCTGTGGCGGACCATTCCCTTTGCATCGACTAATAGCGCGCGGGACCCACCTGTCCCGACGTCGAGACCCAACCAATACATATTTGTTCAAACCCTTTTGTTAACCCGCAGCGGTGTCCTGGAAGGAATACCCATGCTGAAACGGCAAGTATGCGGCTCCGAACAATCCGGCTTCTTTGCCTAAAATCCCTCTTTCGATACGCGGGTTGGTACGACTGTAGGTAAAGGATCGGCTCTTCACTTCGTCAAACATAATTGGCGCAAATAGATCCCACGCCGGCAGGACGCCTCCGCTGAGTAAATAGAGCGGGAAATTAAAAATGTTGATCAGGTTGGCAAGCGCAATGCCGAGAGCGCGGCCCATGGATTTAAAACACTGCAGAGCACGTGTGTTGCCGCCCATAGCAAGCTTATAGATGTCTTCCGCCGTAACGCCGTCGCCAAGATGCAGCATACGCGCCATTCCCACAAGAGCGGTTGCGGAGGCGTGTTTTTCGAGGCAGCCGCAGTTTCCGCAACCGCAAGGATTTCCGTCGGGAAACACCGTCATGTGACCGAGCTCACCGGCCATGCCGAGATAACCATGCAGGACTCGGCCTCCTACGATGATCCCGCCACCGATACCCGTTCCCAACGTCAGCAATACGAGTTCGTTGACGCCCCGCCCCGCGCCGATCCATTTCTCGCCGAGCGCGGCGGCATTCGCATCGTTTTCAAGAACGATAGGAGTTCCCAACAGCCTCTGGATCTCGTCACGTACCGGAAATCCCTCAAAACCCGGCAGATTTGCCGTGCCCATGACAACTCCGGTTTCCAGCTGGATGTAGCCGGGAATGCCGATCCCGACGCCTCGCAATCCGTTCGCGCCTACTGTGTCGCGAACCGCTCGAATAGCCGTGACAATCTCGGCGATTATGACATCGCGGCCCGCTGAGTATTGAACTCCGGCGGACACCCGGTCGATCATCTGGCCGTCGCTGTCGATCGCGGCGGCACGCAGATTTGTACCCCCTAAATCGACGCCAATTGCATACTCGTACATGCGGTCGAATGATAACAAATTGGGGGCCGGTTTTCTGAACCGCGACCCGGGGAGAGAGCATAAGGCAGGGATGCCGCGCCGCCGCCAACATTTCGATAATGACGCACTAAGCGTAGAACTTCCAGAAGAAGTAGGCCGTCATCCCCCAAGCGACAATTAGGACGAAGCGGCGTATGAAAACCGGAGGTAGTTTTCGCGCATAAGCCGCGCCGAAATATCCGGTGAGGACAGCCGTCACGGCCATCAATAGCCCCGGCGCCCATTCGACCGAATGGTTCACCACAAAGAGCAGCAGGGCAATGCCGTTGATCGCCGTGCCGAGCAGGGAGCGTAACCCGTTCACTCCGTGGATATTGCTCATGCCGAGCGCCGACCACGCGGCAATCATCAGAATGCCGATGCCCGCGCCGAAATATCCGCCATACACCGCGATGACGAACTGGATAGCGGCTCCTAGCAGCAGCATCAGGTTCTTTTCGGTTGATGGATGGCTCCAGCGCTTGATCTGCGCGTTGATCCATTTGCTTAAAGTGAACACGAGGGAAGAGAACAGTAGCAGCGGCGGGATGATCTTTTCGAATGCCTCATTTGATGTCTTCAACAGCAGCAATGCGCCGATGCATCCGCCTATGAGGCTGGTAATGCCGAGTAACCAGCGCACGCGCGCCGGGGCCGTGACATCGTGGCGGTAAGCGAAAGCGCTGGCCGCCGCGCCCGGCCACAACGCCAGAGTCGCGGTCGCATTCGCCGGCACCGGAGCAACGCCCGCGAACAGAAGCGCGGGAAACGCAATGAACGTCCCCCCGCCGGCAACTGAGTTGAGCGCGCCCCCAGTAGCCGCCGCGGCGGTCAGCAGAAGAGCTTGTGCGGCCGTCATTGATTTATTGCCGGGATGTTTTGTTGCCGGAGATTCACCGTCAGGCGGAAACGGCCGGCGAACTCTGGAAGCTTTCGATTGTGGCGATCTCCTCGGCGGAAAGCCGGAAGTCGAGCGCGCCCGCGATTCCATCGACCTGGTCCGGTCTACGAACGCCAACAATGGCGGCGGTGACGGCAGGATGTTTGAGTGTCCATGCGATCGCCACTTCACCTGGAGTGCGTCCATGGCGCTGGCCGATCTTCTTCAGCAATTCGACAAACTCAAGGTTCCGCGAGAGCTTCGGCTCCTGAAACTCAGAATTGTTTCTCCGCCAGTCGTCCTGTTGAAAGTTCGCAGCGCGCTCGCGCGTCATCTTGCCGGTGAGCATGCCGGACAACATCGGAGAATAGACGATAACGCCGATATTCTGGGATTGCACATAGGGAAGAATCTCCGCTTCGATGCTGCGGCGCAAGAGCGAATACGGAGGCTGTAGCGACGTAACCGGCGCGATCTTCTGTGCTCGCTTGATCTGCTCTACGTTGAAATTGGAAACTCCGATCCAGCGCACTTTGCCTTGCTGCTGCAGCTTCGCCATCTCGGTCCAGCCCTCTTCGATCTCCTGTTCCGGCTCGGGCCAATGCACCTGGTAAAGGTCGATTACATCTACCTTCAGGCGGCGCAGGCTATCTTCACATTCCTTGCGGACTGACTCCGCTCTCAAGGATGGATAAATCGTGCCGTCCGCATTCCAGCGCCGCTCGCATTTTGTGAAAATATATGGCCGCGCGCCAATGCCCTCAATCGCCTTGGCCACCACTTCTTCCGAATGGCCCGTTCCATAAATAGCGGCCGTGTCGATCCAGTTGATCCCCTTCTCAATCCCCTTGCGTATCGCGGCAATCGACTCGCTATCGTCCTGCGACCCCCAGGCGAATTTCCATCCGCCGCCGCCGATTGCCCAGGAGCCAATACCAATTGGGGTAATGCTCAGATCGCTGTTGCCAAGCTTGCGTTTTGTCATGATTCTGCCTTATTTTGTGAGGTCCGTTTTAAATACGAGATATCGAGACCGTCCAATGAAAGAGTATCAACGCGCGGCTCGACGTTCTTTAGATTCCTGCGCCTCTGGCGCGCTACACGGATAACGTGAACCGGCCGAAATTCCGGCCGGCATGTCTATGCCGCGGGGTAAAGATTTGTAGTGTTGGGTTCGCGAGGTAACCGGCAACAACAAGCCAGCATCGAAACGGGAGGGCTCCTCCACGTCCCATCAATGCTTCTTCATCCCGTATTAAAGCACGCGTCGACGAGCCTTCTCGCCGTCGCTTTCCTGCCTGCGCTCATGGCGGGCCAATCTCCACAAGCTCCCGCCGAACCTCCAGTTTCTTCGGCGCCGGCCGAGACCCAAACTCTTCCTTCTCAACCGGGGAAGCCCGCCCGGAAGACGCCCGAGCAGCAGCGTGCGGAAGAGGAATTGCGACAACAGACGAAGCAGCGGATTCTCGGCGTCATCCCGAACTTCAACACCTCCAACGTACAGAATGCGGCAACGCTATCGCCTCGGCAGAAATTCAGTTTAGCGTTCAAGAGCGCACTGGACCCGTTCGAGTTTGCGGCGGCTGCCGCCGACGCCGGATTGAGTCAACAGGAAAACGAGTACCCCGGCTATGGCCAGGGCGCGCAAGGGTATGGGAAGAGGCTGGGAGCGTCCTACGCGGATAACTTTGATGGAACACTACTCGGCGGCGCGGTGTTCCCCGTGTTGCTGCATCAGGATCCACGCTATTTTCGCAAGGGTTCCGGCAGTTTTAAAAACCGACTCTTCTATGCGGTCGCCACAACGGTCATCTGCAAAGGCGACAACGGAAAATGGGAGCCAAATTACTCCAATGTGCTGGGGAACATCGCGGCCGGTGGCATTTCCAATCTCTACTATCCATCGACGGATCGTGGCGCCGATCTGACGTTCGAGCGAGCCATGACGGTGACAGCGGAAGGCGCCATCGGCGCCGTGTTCGTTGAGTTCTGGCCAGACATCTCGAAGAAGGTTTTCCGCGCAAAACAGTAGGGCCGGCGTTGCGCCGGGCTTATACACTCCGCTTGGCGGAACGGAGTGTGGATCAATCCAAGTTAGCCGCCGCTACTCGGGCCGGCGAACGCCCTCTTCTTTCGCAAGGCGCACCCGCGCGCTTTCCAGCTTCTTCTGCACCTTCGATACGGCGCCGGGCTCGCGATCACCGGGAGTGCTGGTGTTCCACTCGTTCAGCGATAGCTGCCATTGCGTGATGGCGTCCTTGATCTTGCCCTGCTTGAAGTATACGTCGCCGAGGTGATCGTGGATGGTGGGATCTTTCGAAATGAACTGCAGCGAACGCTGCGATTGCTTCTCGGCGTCATCCAGGCGGTTCATCCTGTAATACACCCAACCCATGCTGTCCAGATACGCGCCGTTGTTGGGTTCCTGATCGAGCGCCCTCTGAATCATTTGCTGTGCCTCTGGCAGCCGCACATCCTGATCGGCAAGCATATAACCGAGATAGTTCAGCGCAGCGGCATTATCCGGATCGAGCTGCAGCAGACGCCGGAATTCCGCTTCCGCTTCCGCTTCCTTCTTTTGCCGTTCCAGCATCACGCCACGCATGAACATCACGTTCACTTTTTGGTCGTCGGTCACGGCCAGTTTCTCGGCCTGGTCCAGGGTCTTGGCCATTTCCGGGAAATCGCGAGTGTTCTCGTAAACCTGGGCCAGCCCAAGCCAGGTCTCGCGGTCATGATCCTTGTTGCCGTCGAATCCCTTCTTCAACTCAGCCACCGCTTCGCTGGGTTTGTTCAGGTCGGTCAGCAGTTCGGCACGAACCGACCGAAGCGTCCGGTCGTCGGGATACTTCTTAGAAGCGGCGTCCGATTCCTGCTGCGCTTTGGTGTAATCCTTCGCCGTCCTGTAAGTGTCGATGACCTGCGCCTCGGCGCGCGGAGCGATTTCGGGATCGAACACAACAATCTGACGGAACGCGTCTACTGCCTGACCGTACTGTTCCAGGTTGCGGTACAGCAGCCCGAGCCGTTCCAGCATCATCGCCCGGTATCCCTTTTCGGCCGGATTGTAGGTCTTCTTTTCCGTATCTTTTAGAATCGAGTTCAACGTATTCACCGCATCCTGAACCTTGCCCTCCGATTCCAGGATGGTGACTTCGTTGTAACGTATTTCTAGGCTGTCGGGATCAATCGCCTTAGCCTTGTCGCTCGACTGCCGTGCAAGATCGAACTTCTTCTGCTGGCGATAAATCTGCGACATCCTCAAGTACGATTGAGCATCCTGCGGATTGGCTTTGACGATCTCTTGATAGAGATTCAGCGCTTCATCCAACTGGTTGGACAAGAGCAGATCCTGCGCCAGAGCTTGCTTGATCTCGACGCGCGCCGGGTCCAGCTTCAAGGCCTGCCGGTACGCAGTGGCAGCCAGCGAATAATCGTGCATCTGCTCGTAGCTGGTGGCCAGCATTGCAAAAGAGCGTGGGCTGGGGTCCTTCTTGGTCAGTTTTTCCAGCAGATCTGAAGCGCGGCGGGCATCTCCGCTATCCGCGTAGACCATCGCGAGGCCGCTTAGCGCATCCTCGTTCCCTGAGTCTTGATCGAGCGCTTTTTGAAATGCCTTTTCCGCTTCGGGCGTGTTCTGCATCAGCTTCTCAAGCCGGCCGAGCATAATCAGGCTGTCGACATCCTTGGGATCGTGATCGGTGATGAGCTGATACTGCTCAACGGCCTTATGCAGCATCCCCTGATCGATCTTGTTGGTTTGCGAGTCGCCAATCTGCTGCGTGTAGATACGAGCAAGAACCCTCCGGGCATTCAGATCGTTGGGGTTATTCTTGAGGGCGCCTTCCGCTTCCAGCACCGCCTCCCGCAACCGCCCGGACTCGCGGTACAGATCGGCAATGTCTTCCACCAGGAAATTTGCGCTCGGGTCCTCTTTCATCGCGAGGCGATAATTGTCAATCGCTTTATTCACGTAATCCGTGCGATTGCCGTACGCACTGGCCATCTCTTCGTACATATGGCCGACCGTGAAGTGGTAATAAGCTTCTGCCTTAATCGAAGGACCTTGTTTAATGGGCGCTTTGGAATTAAGGTTGATTCCGTCTTCCTTCGCTGGCGCGGATTGGAAGCAGAACGCTGTCATGGGCACGGCCAGAATGGCTGCCCCGAGGAGCAAAGTTCGCAGGGAGGAGGAAAAAATTCCAGGCATTGATACCGCTTAAGCGTTCGTGTTTTACAGCATCATTAGAGACTGCTGCTGATACCAAGTATAGCCCGGTCGCCATGGCTGCCTCCCACTTCCTTGTGTCGGTAATTGTCCGAGGGCCGGCCTTCGGCGTGCGTTCAACCTAACGGGCTAGGCTGGTTACGTGCCAGCCGCACAGAAAACGAAGCCGCTGTTGGTGGTGGTGGGGCCGACCGGTTCCGGAAAGACCGCCCTCGCGCTAGAGATTGCCGAACGGTTCCAGGGCGAAATCGTGAACTGCGATTCGGTTCAGGTTTATCGCGGCTTCAACATTGGAGCAGCAAAATTGCTGGAATCCGAACGGCGTGGTATCCCACACCATCTTTTTGATGTCGCGGGACCCGAAACAGAGTTCACGGCCGGAGACTATCTCCGCAACGCGCGCCTGGCTCTCGCCGGAATCTCGTCCAGAAATTGCATCGCTATCGTCGCGGGCGGCGCTGGATTTTATCTGCGCGCGCTGCTTCACGGACTCTCCCCCGCCCCGCTACGCGACGAGCAATTGCGCGCCCGCTTCGACCGGATCGCCCAAAAACGTCCATCTTCCCTTCACTTCCTACTGCGCCAGTGCGACCCAGCCGCCGCGGCCGGCATCCATCCAAACGACCGGCAAAAATTGATTCGCGCACTTGAAATTTCCATACTTGCCCGGCAGACGGCGTCGCATGTACAGAGCCGCCCACGCGCGCCGCTGGAAGGTTACGCCGTCCTCAAGATTGGATTGAATCCGGATCGATCTGAATTACGCGAGCAACTGGCTCGCCGTGCCGAACGCATGTTTCAGGAAGGTCTGATCGAGGAAACTCGCGAGTTACTGACCGTTGGCTATAGCATCGATTCGAAACCGATGCAGTCGGTTGGTTACAAACAGGCAACTCAAGTTCTCGCCGGCAAGTTATCGTTACAGAACGCGATGGAAGAGTGCATAGCCAGAACACGGCAGTATGCAAAACGTCAGATGACATGGTTTCGCGCCGAGCACGATATCGTATGGCTCAATGGATTCGGAACGGAACGGGACGTGCAGGCGGACGCCGTTTCGCTGGCGCAGTCGCATCTGGTGTCCTCTTTCGACAAAAAGGTGTTCACATCCGAACAGACTAGCCATACTCGCTGATTTGCCGTTTGCCTCACACTAACTAATTTGTAAATTTTTTGTATCAGTTAGTCCGAATTTCGGAACCTTTCCCGCCGTGATTCGTATTAAGTCTCGAAGCGTTTGGGGCTCCCCCTTCCCAGCCCGCTTTGAAGGAGAGTGCTTTCATGATGAAGAAGTTGCTTTTCAGTTTCGGTACTGTCGCCTTGGTCTCCGCGTTTGCTGCCTCGTCCTACTCGGTAACGTTGTTCGACGAAAGCACACTTGACGGGAAATCGCTGAAGCCCGGCCAGTACAAAGTGCAAGTCAACGACGCTAGTGTCGTGCTGAAGCATAACAAGGAAATAACAGAAGTACCCGCAACGACGGAACTCGCGAACAAGAAGTTCTCCATTACGTCCGTCCTCTACAACGATCAGCATGAAGTGACGGGAATTCAACTTGGCGGAACAAACAAGAAGATCGTGTTTGGAAGCGCCGCGGCGCAAAAAGGCGGCCACTCATCCGCGGTAAAGTCAGTCATTAAATAGCTCTTCCAGTAGCTCTCCCGCTATCGAAAGTCCAGCTCTTTATTCTAAATTCCCAACGATTCCCCCCTGCTACGATGGAGACGTGCAAATGTCGCGTCTCCTTTTTTTGTGTCTGTTTTGGACGCCTCTGATGCACGGCGCGGCAGCTACCGTATTGGTGGTTCCGTTTCATAACGAGTCTCAGAATGCGGACTTGAACTGGATTGGAGAAAGCATCTCCGAGACAATCGGCACGGAATTGAGCGCGAGCGGCCAAATTGTCCTCGACCGCGATGCACGCAACGAGGGATATCGCCGGCTCGACCTGAAACCGGACGCGCTGCTGACTAAAGCGACATTGTGGAAATTGGGACAGACGCTCGATGCCGATCACGTCTGTTACGGAGCTTATCAAATTTCGCTGCCCACCCCCGACGCGCAGGCCCGCGATGGATCGATTCGGATTAGCGCTCGCTTTCTCGATCTTAAGAAATTACGCGATGCTACCGAATTCTCGGAGACAGGCAAGTTGGCCGACCTCTCGCGCCTCGAAGAACACCTGGCATGGCAGACCATCCGATATTTGGATCCGAACTCCTCAATTACCGCGGATCAATTGTTGAAGCCTTCCAACCTGACTCGTCTCGATGCCAAGGAGAGCTACATTCGCGGCCTGCTTTCAAGCAATGACGAGCAGCGTCAAAAGTGGTTTCAACAGGCCGTGGCGCTGGATCCGCAATATGCGCAACCACAATACGAACTGGGTAAGCTTGCGCTATCGCAAAAGCAGTATCCGCTTGCCGTGAAGTGGTTCGCCAAAGTGCCGTTGGGCGATCCGCTCTACCTGGAAGCGCAATTCCGCATGGGCCTCGGTTCTTATCTGGCTGGCGATTTCCGGACAGCGGAGACATGTTTTCGCGATCTGTCGCACGCAGTGCCGCTGAATGAGGTTTTTAACAATTTGGGCGCTGCTGAAAGCCGGCTGAACGAGTCCACGGCGATGGCGGACTTGCATCACGCTCTCGAAGGCGACGAAACCGATTCGACGTACAACTTCAACATCGGCCTGCTACTTTATCGACAGGCCGATTACGACAATGCCGCGCGATACTTTGCGACCGTCATGAAGCGCAACCCGCAGGACCACGAAGCCGGCACGCTGCTGGCCCGGTGCAAACAGCACACGCCCCCCGATGAGCTTACTAATCCCAAATTGATCGCGTCCGAACGCCTGAAGAAGAATTTCGATATAACGGCGTTCCGCCAACTAAAAGCGATGCTACAAAGCGCAAAGCAGTAATTGTCGCTTTGATATGGCCGAATTTGCAACGGACTATTGATTTGGCGGGCGAAATGCACGGACTTCCGCCCGTAGGATCGAAGTGACCAATTTATTTCGCCGCTCAGTATTGACACCGGGCGATCGCCTGTAGTGGACTGATGCCTGCAGGTAGGCGGATGGCGGAGAGGATCAATCTCGTCCAATGAAGCGCGGAATGAGCATTCGGGAGGTGGCGAAGCGGGCGCGAGTCTCCACTGCCACGGTATCTCGAACCATTAATAACTCGAATCTCGTCGACCCTGGCACCGCTGCCCGTGTCATGCGGGCAGTCGAAGAACTCAACTATTACCCCGACACGCACGCGCGTACTCTCGTCTCCGGAAGAAGCCGGATCTTGGGTCTTATCGTTTCCGACATCACGAATCCATTCTTCCCGGAGTTAATGAAAGGTTTTGAGGATTTGGCCGTGGCGGAAGGCTACGAGATCCTTGTCGGCTCCACCAATTACGATTGCACTCGAATGGAAATCTGCGTGCGGCGCATGCTGGAGAGAAAAGTGGACGGTATCGCCATTATGACCTCCGAGCGCGACGCTCCGCTCATCGAGCAACTTGCGCGGCGGCGTATCCCAATCGCCTTTCTCGATGTTGGGCCAGAGCGGAAGCACTTCTGGAACATCGAAGTGAACTACGCCATGGGAATCGGCGAAGCGGTGGATCACTTGAGGGAGCTTGGACATGAGTGCATTGCGTTCATCAGCGGTCCCCAAGCGCTGTATTCCGCGCAGACTCGGCGGGAGGCATTCCTGGCCAAGCTGAAAACAGCCGGTCAAGCCGGAAGCGAGCCCAATGTCGTGGAAGGAGATCACACGGTCGATGGCGGCCTCATCGCGATGCAAAGGCTGCTTGCAACGCACCCGCGGTGCTCGGCCGTCATTGGCTCAAATGACCTATCGGCAATCGGAGCCCTACGAGCGATTCATCGGGCCGGTTTGCGCGTACCGGAGGACATCTCGCTGGTCGGGTTCGATGACATTCACTTAGCCGATTTCACGGAGCCTCCGCTGACCACCATCCGCCTGTCCCGCATCGACGTGGCGACGCGAGCGATCTCCTGGCTGATCGCGGAAATCGAAGAACGGCAGCCGCCCGAAAAGTTAGTCTCGCCGATTGAGACACATCTGGTGATCCGGCAATCCACAGCGCGAGTCAACGGGACCAAATCCACGTAATGTAAGCGGTCGAGGCATGCCTCGACCCAACGGCCTGCCTGAATCAGGTACGATGAACCCCAGGAGACCTGCCGGATGTACAAGCTGCTGTTTGGGTGCCTGCTGGCCACGAGCGCGGTGTACGGACAAACAAATGACTTGGTCGACCGGATTGCGCCGCCATACGTCAAAACCAAAGTCGATGCCCAATACACCGATAGAGCAGCCACGGCCGGGCTGAAGGGCGCGGTCGTTCTTCGGATCGTCATAGATCGCGACGGCATACCTCGAGACCCGAAGTTTATCTCCTTTGTCGATGAACGCGATCCTGCCAACCCTAAGACTCGTTCCACGGCGCTAGGCCTGGACGAATCGGCAATGGCGGCAGTGCGCAAGTGGCGCTTTAGCCCGGCGATAAAGGATCTGGGTCCGGTCGCGACGTACGCAACTGTCGAGATGACTTTCCATGGTCCGGAGCATTCGCCGCCTGGGCGCTTTCAAGAACATCAATGAGCGCTCGCCTTACCGCGCGCACCAGCCGCCGTCGATCAGGATGTCCGTGCCGGTGATGAATCCCGCGGCGTCGGAACATAGATAGCGGGCCAGCGTTCCGATCTCCTCCACTTTGCCCCAGCGTCCAACCGGGAGATTCGCGAGAAACTGCGCGTTCAGTTCCGGGTTCTGCATCAGCGGCGCATTCATCTCGGTGCCGAACGGCCCGGGGCTAATGCCGTTCACGGTAATGCCTTCCGGCGCAAGTTCCAGCGCCAAGGCGCGGATCAGGCCCAGCAGCGCGGTTTTGCTGGATGAATACGCGCTACGTCCGGGCAGCGAAATGTGACTCATGATCGACGTCATATTGAGAATCCGCCCGTAGCCTGAGCCCTTCATGTGCGGCACAAACGACCGGCACATCAGGAACACGCTAGTCAGATTGCTGTCCATGACGCTGCGCCACTCCTCGAAGGTGAAATCGATGAGGTTTTTACGGAGATTGATGCCGGCATTGTTGATAAGGATCTGCACTTTGCCCAGCCGGTCCGACACTTCCGATTCCAGTCTCTGTACCTGTTCCTCGTATCTAACATCGGCAACAAAAACGGCCGCTCTTCCGGCGGAATGCTCGATCTCGCTTTTTACAGCCGCCAATTTCTGCTCGTCGCGGGAAACGAGCGCGATGGTGGCTCCCGCCTCGCTGAGCGATAGAGCCATCGCCTTGCCCAATCCTTTGCTGGCCCCCGTGATCAACGCGATCTTTCCATCCAGCCTCAACCCGGCTGCTTCGTTCGACATTTCTCTCCTTGTGCTTTGCGATTCTCTATCGAAAGATTACAGAATCACATTCGGACGATCCGTCAGTCTGTCGTAGGGATCGAGGCATGCCTCGACCACACTCAAGCCGCATTTTATCGTGTGGGAGAATGTCCTCCACACAGCGGCGGCAGGATGACCATCTCGCATCCTCACCCTGCGAACTCCGGCGAGTTGCGGGCCTCGGCTTCGGGGGCGTATAGTCGAAGGCACTTCCATTTTGGAGGCAAGTTAACAGAGGATGGCTCAATTCAGCCGATTCAGCGCAGCCAGATGCGCGCTGACGCTTATCACGTCATTGATTGCACTGGGCGGCGCAGTCGCGCTACAAGCTGCCCAGACAGCAACCGTTCCGCGTCCCGGAACAGTCGACTTTCAGCACGATATCGCTCCGATTTTCGCGAAATCCTGCACTAAATGCCACGGCCCGGCCATGGCGATGGCGCGATTACGGCTGGATTCGGAGGGTTCCGTTTTGCAAGGCGGCGCCTCGGGGCCCGCGATCGTGCCAGGAAAAAGCGGCGCGAGCCTGCTGATCAAGCGCATTCTCGGCACGACCGACGCGCCGCGTATGCCCATGGGCGCGCAACCGCTGCCCGACGAACAGGTAAAACTACTCAAGGCATGGATCGATCACGCCAACTTCTCTCCGACTAAAACTGCTTCCGCCGGCGCGAAATCGAAGGCGGCGGCGACAAGCGCACCCGGCAAACAATCGCCGCTATTCGCCGAAAAGATTCGGCCGATTCTTGCCGCGCGGTGCTATCAGTGCCACGGACCGGAAACGCAGCAGAATGGCTTACGGCTCGATTCGCTCGCAGCCATTTTGAAGGGCAGCGACAACGGCCATATCGTTGTTCCGGGTCACAGCGATCAGAGCCGGCTGATACGGCGGCTGATGGCGCAGGAACGTCCGCAGATGCCATACGGCGGGCCGCCGCTCTCCGACAATCAAATCAAACTGGTTCGCCAATGGATCGACGATGGCGCGGCGGGCCCCGATTCATCCGCGCCCGTTGCTGCGTTGAAGCCGCAGAAACACTGGGCTTATGTGAAACCGATCCAGCCGCCTCTTCCCGATGTGAAGGACAAGGCATGGCCTCGTAATCCGATTGACAATTTCGTCCTTGCCAAACTCGAGAAGGAAGGACTGAAACCTTCGCCCGAGGCGGACAAGGCTACGCTGATCCGGCGCGTGTACCTGGACCTGAT
>Ga0134125_10001712_pt1 | contig 26748 bp, 20 predicted proteins | sample KB31751_FD_96464 | JGI IMG/M metagenome (GOLD analysis project Ga0134125, IMG submission 96464) | Terrestrial soil microbial communities with excess Nitrogen fertilizer from Kellogg Biological Station, Michigan, USA - KB3-175-1 | ecosystem: Environmental > Terrestrial > Soil > Unclassified ...
GTATGAACAGACTGAAGTCTGTTCTACTCCGAAGTAGCTTAGACTTCAGTCTGAGCCAGCTTACCCGGCCATTAACTTAGTTGTAGCTAACAAAGCTTCGCCACACTCAAGTCGATTCCACTCAGGAGAGTTTGAATTGATGGTTGTATGGCTTGGACTTGAGTGGCAGGTATCCTTCGGACTCTTCGGACTTATTGAGTGATCGCGAAGTATGAACAGACTGAAGGCTGTTCTACTCCGAAGTAGCTTAGACTTCAGTCTGAGCCAGCTTACCCGGCCATTAACTTAGTTGTAGCTAACAAAGCTTCGCCACACTCAAGACGATTCCACTCACGAGAGTTTGAATTGATGGTTGTATGGCCTGGACTTGAGTGGCAGGTATCCTTCGGACTCTTCGGACTTGTTGAGTGATCGTTTGAAGTGTGAACAGACTGAAAGTCTGTTCTACATCATCTCAGGTGACTCAACCGGGTTAGTATGGACCTGTCTTCTCACTAATTCTGGAGGTCGCTAATGACAACTCTAAATTCAGGAGCATCTGTTGGAAGCTACCTGCGCTTCTTCATTCGGCCCGTGCTCGCTCCAGCTTACATCCTTGTCTTCTTCACCATAGCGGTGCTGGGCAGCAATTCGTTTGTGCCTCCTCCGGCGCGGAACATGAAGCCAACCATTTATGACGATGGCAAGTCATGTCCCAACAACTGTGATGCTCATGTCGTTTTTCACAAATCACACAATGGCACTAAGAACGCCTTTGACCCCACCAGCAGCCGCACCTCGCCAACAGCGTGTGTAGTCGGGAAGTCCTGCATGCTCTGCTTTTCAGCCGCGGACAATAGCTGCATGACGGCGACTTACCGTGGGGGCGGTCCGGCGCGAGGAAGATTCGACTTTACTCCGGCTTATTTTGACGAGAACTGTCCCAAGCCAAATCTTCCCGCGGCATTCGGAGCAATGTGCAGAGAGGCTGCTCCGGGAATCAACCGGCTGAATCGTCTCGTAAATTGTGTGGCGAATCCTGACGACCCAAAATGCGCAACGGTCATAACGGCAGCGCGAACCCGGCAAAGCAACGACGAAGTCTTCTACAACGAATGCAAGCAACTTGGCGAAGCGGCATTTAACAGAAAGTATCGAGACCAACCGGCTCGACAGCGAAGTAACGACTGCGCCTACGAAAAGGTCGGCACCGGTCGAAACTCACAAGGCGAGACGTGGACGAAACTTTTACCTGGAGCCTGCCGAACTGGGACATTCGTAGGTAAGGACGGAACTGACTGTTGTAATGGAAGTTTGTATGAAGCAGCCTTACTCGTCACGGAATGCCGCCAGTTTTTTGTAACGAGGTAGCTGATAGGTGGCACGGGCGGCTCGCCCGTGATGCGGCGATCTTCCAGACGAGCACACGGGCGAGACGACCGTGCCACTAATTCTAAGCTGTAGGACGAAGAAGTCCGCGGAAGATACCCTGTATCTCGACTTGATAGGCTGGGACTTTGATTGTTTCAACCTGCGAGTTGGCTGGTCGCAACTCAACCTCAGCACCGCGACGATAAATACGCTTCAAAGTCGCATTGGCACCGTCAACAAACGCGACCACGATCTCGCCATCGCGGGCTTCGGTGCGGTTTTCGATTAGAGCGATATCACCATCGCAGATGTGCTCGTCGATCATCGAATCGCCCTTCACTCTGACTGCATAAATCTTTTCAGGTCGCACGCGACCCAGCAGGAAGCGAGGCACCGCGATCGTTTCCGAATCGTGAACGACTTCAATCGGCACCCCTGCGGCGATTCGACCCAGCATCGGCACTTCGCAGAGAGCGTCGGACGGCATATCGTCAACTCTTACAACCAAAGCGAACGATCCTTCTTCATCCCGTCTTTCCAGCAGCCCACGCTTTTCCAAAGCCGCAATGTGCTTTGCGATGGTGGCGCGAGACTTTACGCCGAAGTATCGAGCGATTTGAGTGTAAGAGGGTACGTGTCCGCGTTGATTGGAGTAGCGAATGATGTAATCGAGAATCTCTTTCTGGCGTTGGGTGCGCGGAAGCATGTCGGTCCAGATTCCTCGATTGATAACGCAAACAAATAGCGAAGGTGACGACGCATTCTAGGGCGTGCATGCAAAAGCGTCAAGCACAATCAACTCCCTGGGAGCGCAGGCATCCTTGCCTGCTTGAACTGACGCTATCACTTGATGGTGCAGGCAAGGATGCCTGCGCTCCCAGGTCTCACAACTACTTGATCGAATAACGCGCCAGGGTGCGCGGAAAGATGCGCACGGCAGGAGGCATATCCGCCAATTTGATCGGATTGCGCCCAGTGAGAAGTTCGGATGCCTTCTTTCCATAAACTGATTCATTCAAGTCGTTGTCCGGCGTAATTGCGGCACCCTTCAGAGCAGCGCCAAGGAAAGCGCCCTTCGATCTCGAGTATGACAGGATGCCGGCTTGCAGCATCGCGTCGGTTGAAGCTGACGCTTCGCGGCCTACTGGCCCAGCCGCTACACCGACTTCGCCACCGATTTCAAATTTGTCTTTCAGCAAACCATTAACACCAGCGTCATTCATAATCAGCAACACATAATCCGTCTTCGTCGCGCCAATTTGGGCGCCAAAGCTGCCACCGGTGAGATTGAAGAACACGGGCGCGCTCCAGCCACCGCGTATACGCCGGCTGATAACTCCGTGCCCTCCCTTGCCGCCAAAAATAAAGGCGGCCTTGATTACGTCCGGGAAGACTGCGATGGCTTCACACTTGTCCAAGAGCTCTTTCGGAATTGTGTTCTCCCTGATATTCATGATTTCGGTGAAGGCATCGGACGCTGTGCGAGCGTGGCGCGACGCGTCCTGCATTCTGGACTTCTGGGCTGGCGTCTGGATGGGGAAAGATGAAAGCAAGAGTACTGTGGAAAGAAAGACCAAACTGGTTCTTAGCAACGCAAACTTCATAACTGTGCCTCCTTAAATGTTGGGCCTATCTTACTCGAAAGTAATCAGCTGTCAGTAATCAGCTGTCAGTAATCAGCTGTCAGTAATCAGCAATCCGCACTCAGCAATCACCAATCTAAAGCTCTCCGTACTTCTCAATGATCTTCTGGCGAATTTGGTCTGCCGGCAGCTTCTGCTCTTTCTGCAGCCGGTAAGCGAGCAAAGCCTCTTCAACGCAGACAGCGCAGTGCGATGCATGCTCATCTTCGAAACAAGAATGCAGACTCTTGTGTCCCATCCCTCGGTCGCAGTGACAATAACAAGGCAGTTGAGCGAGCGTCTGCGGTATTTCTCGAGCAGCCATGTACGCTTGCTGAGTTGGGCCAACAAAGCGCTCGGGCGGCAGGGTTGGTCCTAAACTGCTTAAGCTTGGAGCCGGATCATAATGCGCGGGGACTGGAGGCGCCGTTTGACTAACCGGCTGATTTGCATTTGCCGTCTGCTCGTGAGTGCTGTGGCTTTGATCATTTCCGCCTTTCATAATCAGCACCGCTACGCCGACGACTAATCCCAGAACTGCGATTGCTATCACCAATTTCCTTATATTCATGACATGTTCCTCTTCAGCTAATTGTACTTCTGTTAGTGCTGACACTCGCCGTTAGAATGTGGCGCCACTGAACTGAACCGCTGCTGGTATTCCAATGAAGTGATGAACGAGCAAACCATCGCATGTTGTTTCGAAAGATCCTTCAGCGGAGCACTGTTTACCTGGCCCAACCAGAAAAGAAAACCAGGCATATCCGGATTACGCCGCAGATATCCAAAATACTCGCTAGCCACAAAGACGCGATTGTACTCAGCATCGATCAGAGCCCGATTATTGATCGAGTTGGTCTGATTATCATCAGCCAGGTGATAAAGCACGGCGCCTCGACCGCCGGAATTGAAGAAGTCAATCAGCGCTGTACGCTGGCTGGTTAAGTCAACCCCCAAATCATTCATCACGGTTAGCAGCACAGCATCGACAAAATTCGGCCCGCTCAAACTATTGGAATAGCGGGACAGAAACTCCGGCCGCAGCACGAAAGCATTCGCCAGCTCCTGAAGTTTTTGCGCCAGATTGGCGCCACCAATCACTCGTTCACGATCGGCGAGAAAGACCGAGTAATTAGGCACCTTGTTTTCTTCACCCGGATGCGCGGAGTCAGGATTCGGGTTGGGAAATGGCTGACTATTACCGTACGCCACCCGATAAAGTCTGAACACATACGCGCCGGTCTGTTGATACTCCGGTTCAAAAACAAAGGCATCGCTGACGCCGACTCGCTGGGTCAACAAACATGACGCATTGTTCCCGCACTGCGAGATTTGCCCGGTCCAATAAGCGAAGCCTCCCGGATCAGGCTCGCGACCAAGAAAATCGAAATAGTGTTGGCGGACGAAGAAATCTGCCTGGTCCGCCGGATTTCCGGTCGGTGGCGTCGAGTCGTTGTCTTGAATGGTCAACGAACTAACGGCGACCGTCGTTCCCGTGCTGACATTTGCAAGCGTTAGATTCACTGTTTCGTCGCCTTCAACGTACACGTCATCGCTGATCAGAATCTTGAAGGTTTTGCTTGTCTCGCCTGCGGCAAAATTCAAGGTCCCGATCGCAGCGGTGTAGTCACGACGATCCGAGGCGGTGCCGTCGCTGGTTGAAAAGTTTATCGATTCAGCGACGGATGTGTTGCTGTTGCGAATGACCGTAATCACCGCGCTAATCTGCGACTCAGTGGCGATGTAACTCGCGGAGCTGAATTGAAAGCCTCCCGTCGATTGGCTGGATTGGACGCGGTAAACGGTGCCGCCCGAGCGAGCGAGATAATACAAAGCGCCATCTGGTGAAACAGCCAGGTCAGCCGGCGACAAGACCCCCGCGGCAAAATCAGTAGCGGTATTCGTCACCGGGTCCAGCTTGCGAATCCAGCCCGAGCAAAAATCAGCAAAGAAATACTTGCCGACATATTCCGCTGGGAATTGAGCCACTGAGGGATTGTAGAACGCAGCGCCCACAACTGCGCAGCCTGTCGTCCCAGAACTTCCATGTTCATAAGCAAAGATCGGATCGCGGAAATTGGCATTAGCCGGCGAGCATGGACCTTCGCACGTGGGCCACCCATAATTCGAGCCTGCTACACCTTCGTTTATTTCTTCAGCCGCACTCTCGCCTACATCGTTGATGAACATGCGTCCCGTACCAGGCTGAAAGTTGAAGGTGAACGGATTCCTTAGTCCCAACGACCAGATCGCGCGATTGTTGCCTGAGGCTGTGTTAAAGAAGGGATTATCTATTGGAATCGTGCCGTCGAAATTAATCCGGAGAACCTTTCCCATCAAAGTCGTGAGGCTTTGGGAGTTTGTTCCCGATCCATCGTCACCCGTCGCAATGTAGAGCTTGCCGTCCGGACCAAAGTGCAGAGCCCCACCAATGTGGTTGCTGTTTGATGAAAGATCGTCGAGCTCGAGTAAGACAGTTTCGTTGCCTGCCGCCACGTCACCATTGGCGACAAAGCGGCTGACGCGGCTGTGCACGGCCGGCGTTGGCGCTGTGTAGAAGACGTAAATGAAATTATTTGAAGCAAAGTTCGGATCGACGGCAATGCCGAGCAGACCCCGTTCATGCAACGTGTTCGTCGTGACCGTGGCGAATGGCGCCGTCAGGAGTGCGTTGTTCTTGATTACGCGAATTGCGCCGCCTTCCTCGCAAACGAACAGGCGCCCGTCTGGAGCGAAGGCCATCGCGGTCGGACTAGCAATGCCAATTGCGACTTGAGTTTCAGTGAAGTTGGGCGGAAGTGTGGCGGCTCCTGCCAGCCCCCCAAGGCAAAGGACACCAAGCAAAGCACACGTGATCCGTGTCAAAACTGAAAAAGGACAAGGCAAGGATTTATCAAGGCTCGACAACGAGCTGTGGTTGGCTCTTCGGTACACCGGAAAAACGAGATTGCGGATTAATCGCAGGGCTAATAACTCTAGCCCTTCAAAGCATCTTCGATCGCCTGTCTTATTTGGGGAGGAGTGCCGACTGGACTAAAGCCTACGAACTGCTTAAGTACTCGACCATCGCGAGAGATGATGAAACTTTGCGGAATCGCATCTCGCTGGGTCATCTGCATAAAAGCCAGAGAAATTTCAGGCGGCGCCCAGCCAACCTGATAGTCCATGTTGAAAAACTCAACGAAGCTCTTCACGCTCGCTTCGGAGTTAGTCGGATTCTCGGTTGAAAGTCCGACAATCTCAAATCCCTTGGACGCGAACTCTCGGTGCAACTTAACGAGCTCAGGAATCTCACTCTTGCAGGGTCCACACCAGGTCGCCCACAGATTAACGAGCATCACTTTCCCGGAATAGTCTGATAAGGCCATCGTTCCGCCTTTAACTGACTTCAGCCTGGCGGCGAGAACGTCTGCGGACAATGCGGCCGGTTGTGACCTCGCACCAGTTCGCGCGGGAGGAACACCGGGAGTGGAAGCTACAGGTTTTTCATCAGAAGACGTACAACTCGACATTCCCCCGACAGCGATCAAGGCCAACACAACGACAGTTAAGGCTGCACGCATTGGAGTCCAAAACTTCCGGTGATTATTACCAGCATGATTATTGGTTTTCATATGAATTTCGACGGGCCATCTACCGGTTTATCCGGCCGGCAACAGTTTACGTCTTGCAGTACATAACAATCCAGCCCTCCCGGTCAAGCGACACGGCCAAAGAAAAAACTATCCGCAGATTACGCGGATTTCACAGACAAGCGAACGATCTAAAGTCTCTCGTGCTAATCGGCGAAATCTGCGTAATCTGCGGATTCTCTTTTTTGTACTTATTTACGGCTGACTCGATGGAGTCGCGGTAGCCAAGCCACGGTTGGCAAGAATCTTAACCTCGACTCGCCGGTTTTGCGCGCGACCGGCGGCGGTGGTGTTATCTGCGACCGCGTCGGTCTTTCCATAACCCATCGGAGTGATGAACCGTCGCAGCGGAATCTTGTGATTGACGGCCAGGTATTGAACCACGGCCTCAGCACGCTGCTGGCTTAGACGCATGTTCTTAGTTTCGCCGCCAGTCGAATCCGTGTGACCCCGAACCTCAATCATGTAGCCCTTGGCTGCCAAAGCTTTTTCGGCAAGCGCGTCGAGCTGCTGCTTGGCTTCGGGAGATAGAATCGCGCTGTTCACTTTGAAAGTCACCGCGACGTTATCCTGCTCGTCGTATTCATCGAGCGCGGTAACCCGTTCGTTAACTTGCGTGACTTCCTTCCGAGCTTCTGCGGCAACTGTGTAGAGCTCATCCATCTGGCCGGCCATGCGCTCCTGATTTTCCTCAACCGGCGTGACCCGAGTGTCGGACGTGATCGCTGCGCGCATGTCTGACTCGTTGAACCTGATCTTGTCCGCGAGCAGTTGGCCCTGAGCATCACCGCGTCCCTCAACCTCGACAATCAAACCTCGCAGGATGTCGGTCACAGGATACTTCTTGCCGCTGCGCAGAAAGCCTCCAAAAGTCTTGATGCTGGTTTTGTCGTCCAGCGCAACCCGATAATCCGTACGATTGCGATCGCGAATGGTAAACGTATCGGCATTGCGATCGATGACGACGCCTTTGAACTTCATCTTGGCGCCGTTCGGTACCGGTTGAGTTGGGCGAACCGAACGGGTTAGGCCAGTCGAAGTCTGCGCTGATGCCGAAACGATAAGAACTAACAGAAGAAATACGCTGCAAACCAGCGCGAGTGGTTTAGATCCCTTTTTCACGTAAATGCTCATGCTTGTCTCCTTAAAACAAGATAATCAGCGGAACGCCATCCAGCATTCCTGATACGTCACGTTGTCGGGGGGTCAAGCTTTCGCGGGAGAGGATCTAGAGGTTAACCAATGCCGCCGCAGAAATCAAAGGCCTTATCTAAATAATTGGATTTTGACCCATTATCTAACGGGTTTTTGTTCTTTGTCCTTAGTTTTTTGTTCTTTGTGGTTGAATCTTTGGGAGTTGTCTTTGTTCCACTCTGGAATCACACAAGCCGAACAACACACAAGCACAAAGAACTAAGAACCAGGGACAAAGAACAAATCCATTTAAGACTCTGAATCTTTCGAGGGGCTGACGTCGCGGAGGGTGGAACGATTGCGGAACGAATTATTTGAGGGTTCACCAGGCGCGCTTGCAGAAACGTCTTCGATTGCGAGGATGCGCATCAGTGGGCCGCCCGGCCCGAACTGCACCCGATCTCCGACCCTTACTTCGCTCGGATCGATAACTCGCTTGCCATCGATAAATGTGCCGAATCGCGAACCTGTATCCACGAGCAAGAACCGCCCGTCACGCTGGCGGAACTCCGCGTGACGCCGTGAAACCATCGGCCATTCACCCTGATCAAAAACGACATGGCACTCGAGGGGATCGCGACCGATCTTCACGATCTCGGAAGTGAATGCGCGTTCAGGGTAAGGCTGACCGGCATGCTCTTCAAGCAAAGTTATCTTCATCGGGTTTCTACAAAACTACTGGCCCGCGAAGCGGAATGATTCCAGTATGAGAGCCATGCCACCTTTATTACCTACGTCAGCGGCACTGGTGACGTCTTCAGCCAACGAAGTCGCCAGCATGACTATAGCCACGCCGCCTTTTTCAGTGGCCGATCCCGGGGGCAGCAATATCACGCGGCCCCAGTAAGGGAGATCTTTATCAGTCCCCTTAAATGTTCCTTTGAAGCGGACTTCGTATCCTTTGTACGAGTTGACAGTCGTGTCGCCCTGCGAGACTTCAACGTACTCCGGCAAGCCTTTCGCGAGCTGACCGCTAATCTTCTTGGCGCTCTGCTTGAAAACTTCCGTATCCGCTTCATAAGTGCCCTTGCTCGGGTACCAGTTGAACGCAACTCGCTCCTGGAGATAATCACCTGACGAATCACTTGACTCTCGCTGAACCTGGGCGAAGTTGCTCGCGCCCGGAATTCCGGACTTGGGATCCCTGGTCCAGCTCTTCGGATAGTAGAACGAGAACCCAACATAATGGGCCGCCAGGTCACCATCCAAACTAGCCGCCGAATTTTGGAACTGAACCACCTCGCCGGTGGGCGTGAATGGTTCCGGCCCCTTCCTGGTTTCAGGAGTGGTGTTCGCGTTTGCAGTTGTTGATGTCTCAGCCGGAGAAGGCGCGTTTGTATTGGGAGCGGTATTAACGTTCGTATCGGTTCCGTTCTTTGCATCCATCATCGGTTTCAGAACGAAGAAGTATCCAGCTACAGCAGCACCACCACCGAGTACCAACAACACCAGTAACCCTGCCAAAACCCACGGCATCACTGAGCGCTTCTTTGCAGCTGGCGCAGCCGCAACTTCAGCAACAGGTGCTGCCGCTGGCGGCGCGACTGGCGCAACCGAAACTTCCGGTGGCGGAGGAGGAGTTGGAGTCGCTGGAGAGACATTCTGTGGAAGTGCCGGTGCGTAGGAAGACAAGTCAGCCGATGTCGGCGCCGATTCTGCCGGTGGTGGCGGAGGCGTAAGATCAGCCGAGGTTTGTGAACCGACTGGTGTCGTTTCCTTAAACGTAGAAGTACCAAACGAAGTTATGGTTTCATTCAGCGATCGCAGCCGGACGCTGGTCTTAGCTTCCGAAGCATCGTTTTCGTTCGGCAGAGGAGTTTCCACCAGGTCTTTGGAAGTTGCGCGAACGGTTAGATTCGGATCGAAGGGCGGCTGATCCGTGCGCAACAAACCACCATCAAAAGTGCAAAACTTTTGATTCTCATCTGGAAATGTCCGACTACATTTGGGACAACGCTTCATACGAAGGGCCTCTCTTAGTCAAAGTTTGTCTGGAGCGCAGGCATCCTTGCCTGCATAGTCTCAGTTAGCACAGCTCATGCAGGCAGGGATGCCTGCGCTCCTTGCTGCAACTTCGCTGCGCTCGCTATTTCGCCTGCGAAAGTTTTTTCATTAGCAGTTGATTACCCGGATCGAGATCAAGAGCGCGCTTGTATGCTCGGGCAGCATCGCTCTTCTTCTTTGCTTTCATGTAACCGTCGCCGACACCTTCAAAGCCATACGCACCCGCTAACTGTTTCTGCTCGCCCGGCGTCGCTACGTCAACTGCGCTGTTGTAGGTCTTCTCCGCGTCTTCCAGCCGGTTCATCGCTAGATACGTTTGCCCAAGCAGCGTGTAAGGCTGGAACGCTTGCGGGCTGAGCTCCACGGCAGTACGAAGATAGCCTTCAGCTTCCTGATGACGCTTCAAGACAATGAGATTGCGACCGAGGAGATAAAGAGTGGTAGGGCTGCGTTGATCCATCTCCAAAGCTTTGCGGAGCACTGGTTCGGCCTTGTCCCACTGTTGCTCAGATTGAAGGCTTTCAGCTATCAGCACCAGAGTCGCCGGATCTTTGGCGAGCTCGATTGCCTGGTCGTAAAGCGGTGCGCCCTCATCTCCACGATTCATCTTCCGAAGCGCTCGCGCGAGGTGCGCGTAGGCTGCTGCGAAGTTTGGATCCAACTCGACCGCACGGCGATAAGCCTGTTCCGTGTCATTGTTGAAGACGCCGCGCGACTGTAGGGCCACACCTAAACGATCCCACGCCACTGCATTCTTGGGATCGAGTCCCACCGCCCGCCGAGCAAACAACTCGGCCTCGGAAAATCGCTTGGCATTATTTGCTCCGGGCAGGGGCTGGACCAGCACGACACTTAGCGCCACGAGGGCATCAACGTTCTTTGGTCCCCAGGTAACGGCGTTACGATAATTCTTTTCCGCATCATCCCAGCGGCGTTGATCTGTGTAGATGTTGCCGAGACCGTATGCAGCGCGTTCGTCGTTCGCCTTCAGCTTGAGTACTTCCTCGTACGCGGCCTGCGCGTCATCATATTTCTTGGCGTCGCGAGCGTCGTTGCCCTTATCCAATAAATCTTCGATTTTGGTTTCAAGTTCGGCTGCCGGATTTCGCTTCGGGTTGCGCGTGGGTTTAGTAATGGGCTTGGGAGTCTTACCGGAATTTCTTTTGGTTTCCGGATTCTTGGGACGAAAGATGCCGCCCCCAATGTCGCCGCCAACATTTTGAGCCGCTACGCGATAACCAAGACCGGTACCAACCAGCAGCAGAACTGTTAAGCCTAGAACACCTCGTCTGATGATCGCTGATATTCTCATTTCATCTCCCTTTCAAAGCCAAATCGGGGCCAAGCGCCCGCGTTGCCTCGCGTGAGCGGTATCTCGTTACTGCGCCGAACGCACCAGACGAAATCCCACTTGCGGCACCTTTTTTTCCGGAGGAACCCAGGCGCGAATGCAGGACGTGGCCGGATTATCTTTATCGAATGGATTTCTCTCGTAGCCCGCGCCGCGAATGATATTCCAATCCTTCGTGGCATTCGAAATGACAGTAGGATTTCCCGGATACGCTGACAACTTAGACGAAGTCCACTCCCATACGTTACCAATCAGATCTTGCACACCCCACTTGTTGTTTCCATCTGGATGGGAGCCGACCTTGGCCGGGGTCACATCCTTCAAGACCGCAAGATTATCTTTCCAGGTGGCGCCCCAGGGATAAAGGTCGCCGCGTTCACCATTACGCGCTGCGTACTCCCACTCCTCCTCAGTCGGCAGACGGTACGTCAATTTGTCGCGTTCTGAGCGCCACTGAGCGAACGCATTAACGTCCTCTATGGACACATTCAGTACTGGCCATAACTCCGTTCCGTAGGGCGGCTTCACTCCGTTCCAATCATCCGGCGGCACATGATTAGTCTTATTGATGAATTCTGCGTACTCCCCCCTGGTTACTTCAGACTTGTCCATAAAGAAGGTTGCCACTTGTACAGCATGTGCCGGTGCTTCTCGAGCCGGACCATCATCGCGACCCATTTGAAAAGTGCCACCCGGTATTTCAACCATTTCTGCTTTGAACGCGACCGGTGGAGTATTCGGGTCAGTGGGTCCGACTGGTGGTCCACTGTTGATGTTTGGGTCCGTCACCACCACCGGCTTGGGACGAAAGATAAAATATCCGCCGACGCCTGCGCCGGCTAACAATATGAACGCGAGAGCCAAGCCAATGATCAATGCGACCGATTTCTTTCGCCCCGAATAATCTCCCGTCATCGTGGCGGCATTTTGTTGCCAGCTGGCCGCCGGAACACCGGCAGAGGTGTTTTCCCCAAGATGCTGAATGGGCATCGTACGCTGCGCAACATGCGTGACTTCGGGATCGACCACAGCCGCACCCTGCGGGACCATACTGGTCGCGAGTCGCGAGAGTTTTTGCTCGAGCTCTTCCGCCTGTTTGGCAACGCGTTCGAGCTGCTCCTTGTGGAGACGATCCTGCTCTTCCCTTTCCTCTCGCTCTTTGCGCTGTCGCGCGGTTTCTTCGCCTAACTTCCGCTTACGTTCTTCCGCATCGCGCGCCAAAGCATCGCGAGCGAACCGCTCCTTGGCCTCCTGTTCACGCCTGACGGCTTCGTCGGTAATTGAAGCTTGTTTGAGGTGCTCCTGAAGCGCTGGAGAGCTGACTGCACCGGCTCCGGAATCGTAGTTGGTTTCAAAACCGGTGAACTGAGTCTGCGAGCCTCTCACTGAAACGTCGCCGGTTGACGACCCTGGTTTGCGCGGACCCATGGTTCGGTTCGGATCGGCCGATACGGGCTCGGGAGAATCTCCCGTCGTCTTGAGTGAAGCGCTGGCAGCGTTAACAGCGTCTCGCAATTCTTCCAGAAACTTCTCAACTGATTCCGTGCGTTCCTCTTTCTCCTTTGAGAGAGCATGTCGGACTACGGCTTCGATTTCAGGAGGAACAGTCACCCCCATCGATTTGAGTGGTGGAGGAGATTCGGTGAGGTGCTTCTTCATGATTGACGGTATCGACGAACCTTTGAAAGGAACGTCACCGCCCAGCATCTGATAGAGGATGATTCCGAGGCTGTAGATGTCGGCGCGAGAATCCGGCTCTTCATCGGACCATTGTTCAGGCGCCATGTAGAAAGGCGACCCCATTAAGCCGCTGGTCTTTGCCTGCACAAACGATCCCAGTAACTCACCTGACCGGATCTTGGCTAATCCGAAGTCGAGGATTCGGAGGCCTTCTGCTACCGGCATATTCTCGCAAACCATGATGTTCAAGGGTTTGAGATCGCGATGTACGATATTTTGCCGATGAGCTGCAGCCACTCCGGACGCAGTCGCGCAAATGAGATCGAAGGCTCGTGCGGCGGGCATGGCGCCTTCCTCAGCCATGATTTCCTGCAGCGAGCGGCCGTTGACAAATTCCATTACCAGGAATGGCATCGTTCCACGCACCACTCCAAAGTCCGTCACCGCAATTATGTTGGGATGTTTGATTGCAGCGGCAGCCAGCGCTTCCTGCCGAAAGCGAGTTACCAGCATCGGATCGTTGCCGACCAGGTCCGGCAAAATGACTTTGATCGCGTGTTGAGTTTTTAAGAAGATGTGGCGAGCCTGAAAGACTACACCCATGCCGCCCTGACCCAACCGGCGCTCGAGTTGATAGCGGGCATCGAGGATTGGATCGCCAAGTAGCGAAGGCAGAGTGGCATCGCCGTCCTGGGGACAGTGATTAATGTCGTCGGGGAAACAGCGCCTACAGGCTGGACATTCTTTCATTGAGTGACTCGATCAATCAGCGTGTTCATTTTGCCGTTGTTCGCCTGTTGACTGGCCGGCAGTATTTGGAATCACATAGGTTCGCAACTTGGTCTTGCTGATCCCATGGTATTGATGGAACTCCGCTGTTGAAAATCCCCACTCGAAGCACGGACTGTTGGGGAACGTCGCGACAGCAAATGATTTTAGCGACTAAGAGAAACTCTAGCAAGCAAGTCATTTAGAATTTGGCATTTCCAGAGATCGAGGGATTCCCCCGATCTTACGGAAGTCCGAAAAAACGAAACCTCTAATTCACACCCGGTTTTAACCGGGTGATTACCATGCACCGGGCTGAAGCCACGGTGTGAATGAGAGTGTAAAAACAACGACCCTCTCAGTTAAGCGACAGCGACAGGCTGGCAGCCTGTCGTACAGGGTTCAGCGAATAACGATGTTCACCAGGCGCTGCGGTACAACGATTACTTTGACAACTTGTTTCCCCTCGATCGAGCCTCTGATCTTGTCGTCGGCCAGGGCAGCAGCACGCAAGTCCTCTTCGGTGACATCGGGCGCCGCCATAACTCGAGACCGCAACTTGCCATTTACTTGAACGGGAATCTCGAGCTGCTCTTGCGCAGCAAGCTCAGCGTCAGCCTTGGGCCAATGGGCTTCGCCGCTCAACAACCCGTTCTGATGGCCTAAGCTTTCCCACATTTCCTCCGCAGCATGCGGTGAAAACGGCGCCAGCATCAGAACCAGCGAAGTTAAGGCTTCTCGGACTACGAACACATCTGCATCCGATGCTGATGCCGGATCAGCATTGAATTCCATCAACGCATTGAACAGCTCCATCAGCTGGGCCACTGAAGTGTTCAAGTGCAGTTGCTCAAAGTCGCTGGTGATCCGCGCGATGGTTTGATGAGTCTTACGACGCAGCTTGCGAGCTTCAGTGCTGAAGTCCTCGCTACTGAAGTCGCTGACCTGCTGCGCAGAATTCGTGAGCCGCTCCTGCCAACGCCAGACCAGCGAGTAAGCACGTCGCAGGAAACGAATCGCGCCCTCAACTCCGCTCTCGGACCAACGCAATTCATTCTCGACCGGCGCCGCGAACAAGATGAAGAGCCGAGCCGCGTCCGCACCAAACGCCGCAATCATTTCATCAGGATCGACCCCATTGCCGAGACTCTTGGACATTGCTTTCCATTCGTCGGTGCCTTCAACGCGGTTGGTGACCATTCCCTGTGTCAGCAGCCGTTTGACGGGCTCATTAAAAGTTACGAGCCCGAGATCTCTCATGACCTTGGTCCAAAACCTCGTGTAGATGAGGTGCATGACCGCATGAGAATCACCACCAATGTATTGGTCCACCGGCGTCCATCGGGCCGTGATGCTCGAATCGAACGGCAGGTTCTCGTTGCGCGGATCGCAATACCGGAAGAAGTACCATGACGAGTCGACAAACGTATCCATCGTGTCCGTCTCTCGACGCGCCGGTCGATCGCAAGTCGGACAAGTTGTGTTCACAAACTCAGCCACACCCACCAGCGGAGACTCACCCGTGCCAGTAAACTCTGCTGTTTCGGGTAACAGCACCGGCAACTGCTCCATCGGAACCGGAACCATGCCGCAATGCTCGCAATAAATGATTGGGATTGGCGCTCCCCAGAATCGCTGTCGCGAGATGCCCCAATCTCGAATTCGATAAGTTACCGCAGCCGAGCCAAAGCCACCCGCCTCAGCGTGAACCGCCATCTTGCTCATCGCTTCGAGGGAAAGCTTGCCGCCCCATTCACCGCTGTTAATCAAGACTCCATATTCTGTAAAGGCCTGGTGCATTTCGACGGACTGGTCCATCGCGCCCGACACCGGTTCCACTTTAGACTGTGAATGCGAAACGGGCGCAATCACCTGGCGAATCGGCAGCGTGTACTTTTGCGCGAATTCAAAATCGCGCTCGTCGTGCGCCGGCACGCTCATGACGGCGCCGGTCCCATAATCCATCAATACATAGTTGGCCACCCAGATTGGCAAGCTTTCGCCGCTGAATGGATTGATGGCCAGCGCTCCGGTATTCAATCCTTCCTTTTCTTCCACGGCGGCGAGATCCTGTTTCGCCGCGCGTTGAGCCTTAACTTTCGCAGCAAACGCATCCACATCTGCTTTCAACGCCGAACTCTTCAACAACTCGGCTATCAGTGGATGGTCCGGCGCCAGGACGATCGAAGTCGCTCCATAAATGGTGTCGATGCGAGTCGTGAAGACACGAATCTTTTGATCGCTATCCTTGACGGCGAAGTCAATGTAAGCCCCTTCGCTGCGACCGACCCAATCGCTTTGCCGCTTCAAGACTTTGTCTGGCCAGCCCGCCTCGATCTCGGCGATATCTTTTACGAGCTGTTCTGCATATTCAGTGATGCGCAGGAACCACTGGTCCAAATCTCGCTTTTCAACTGCAGTTCCGCAGCGCCAGCAAACCCCGCCAGAGGATTGCTCGTTCGACAGCACGGTCTTCTCTTTGGGGCACCAGTTGACGGCGGAAGTTTTCTTATACGCCAGACCTCGCTCAAGCATCTTGAGAAAGAACCACTGGTCCCACTTATAGAAGTCAGGCCGATGCGCCGCGATCTCTCGCGACCAGTCGTAGCTGATTCCGAGCCGCTGCAATTGCCCGCGCATGTGAACGATGTTTTCTTCGGTCCAGGTTCGCGGATTGATGCCACGCTTGATGGCGGCCTGCTCAGCCGGCTGACCAAAACTGTCCCAACCGATTGGGTGCAACACATTGAAGCCCTGGAGCCGTTTGTACCAGGCGAGTGCGTCACCAATCGAATAGTTGCGCACGTGGCCCATGTGCAGGAAGCCCGACGGATAAGGCAACATCTCGAGTGCATAAAACTTAGGTCGAGGATCATCGGAATTCACTTCAAAGACACGCGACTCACGCCAGCGCTCTTGCCACTTCTTTTCGATTACTTCCGGAAAGTATTTTTCGTCCATCGTCGTTCAGACCCCTGCTAACTATTGCCATTAACTGAACTGTTTCGCGCAAAAAGTGCATTAAAACATTTCCGCGCTCAGCAGCCTAATTGTCGAGTATTTGAAAGGATTAACGCCGTCCCAGCGCCGCGGAGTTTGTTAACGGCGGCCCAGAAACGGCACTGCTAGGAGGAGCTTGGTGAGTGGTCGCTTAGTAAACATCATCTGACTCACAAAATCGAATTGATTCTAGCCAAGACTCGGTCATCTGTACAGTAGCGAAATCCTTCGTCGTGGGCCAATTTGGAGTGCGCCGACCTGTCGGCGCTTTGGTCGGTGGCGGCTCGACGCCACGCGGTTCCGTAATGACTGATCTTTTTGCAAGGTCAGCTGCGACAGGTCGCAGCGGCGAAAGCGACGACAGGTCGTCGCACTCCAAATTAGGCGACAATCTTAGGTAGGTGCTTCAGGCCCACGGTGTCTTGGCCAAATAGATCGTTCCGTATAGAAACACGATCAGGCCGGATACCAGAAAGTACCATCGAATCCTCGTTTTGAAGACGAGCCCAAGTCCGGCGAAGAAAAGGCTGACCGTCAAAACTACGGTGTTAAGGTCGAACCGATCGCCGGTGCTGCTGGCATTGCGTCCATCGTCAAACTTTTTGTCCGCGGCCGCATAATCGGACTTTCCTCTCGCGAGCATCTTGTCCTCGTACTCAACCCCGAGCTTTGTCTCCAGCGCGCCCTTGAGCGCTTCGAATGGAATGCCTTCGTGCTTCTTTAGATCGCCGGCTGTGTGATACTCAGGAGGCAACTTCATATAGTCATAGCCGATTTGAGACATCTCGACGGCGTAGAGGTAGCTCGCCATGTGCAACAAACGCTTCCGCTCGTTTTCTGCTTGAGCGTCCAGCGCCTCGAGGATGCGCTCCTTCGCCTGCATGTCGCATTCGAAATCATGGGCCATGTCCATTTCGGCGTGATCGTGTTCCGTCGAAGCCCTGGTGCTCATGGTCGCCGCCTCGCCGTAAGCTTCAATGCTCTTGCCGCCCCACATACTGGACTGATAACTGGACCAGGCGGCGCCGACCGCGGCAAGTCCCAACAAAATCGCAACCGCTAACTCGAACCAGTCGAAGGGCGCGTCTTGCTGCTCAAGGTTCTCGGACATCGGGGGATTCTCCTGATTAAGTTTTTAGGGCCGCAGTTTGAACGCGGCTAAGAGATGAAAGAGCGAAGCATGGCCAGGTTCTTTAGATCAGCACGCGGATCGTCGTAGGGCGTTTCTAGTATGAACGCCGCGTGAGCAAGTTTGGGATGACGCGCCACACGCGCCAGCGCCTCGGCGCCGATGTGACCTTCGCCGATATGCCAGTGACGATCTACACGCGAGTTGTAAGGCGCGCGCGAGTCATTGAAATGAATGGCTCGAACATTCCTGGTCCCGACCGTGCGATGTAACCACTGGATGGTGACTTCCAAGCCGTCTTCGTCGCGAATGTCGTAGCCTGCGGTGAAGGCATGGGCGGTGTCGAAGCAAACTCCCAGAGGAAGCTTGGGACACGCATCCATGATGGCGCGCAAGTGCTCAAAACGATGCCCGATGCATTCGCCCTGACCCGCAGTGTTCTCCAAAAGAATGCGAAAACGATCGAGCTTCAGCCCCTTGCAGGCGAGTTGGAGACTCTTGGCGCAAAGCGCTATGCCATCGGCTTCACACGCACCTTTCGAGCTTCCGGGATGAACCACGAGATAGTCGACGCCGAGTAAGAGCGCTCGTTCGACTTCTTCTCGAAAGGAGGCTCGCGACTTAGCCAAAAAGCCTGCATCAGTCGCCGCCAGGTTCACAAGATAATTGCAGTGGATGACTACCGGGTTGAGTTTCAGCTTGTGACGAGTCTTGCGAAATAGGGCGATGCTCTCGTCAGTCAGTGGTTTAGCCATCCAGCCTCTGGGATTGCGAGAGAATAACTGCACGGTATCGCAACCAGTTTCGCTGGCGATCACCAGCGCTTCGTGAAGACCGTCCTTGATGGGCGCATGAAACCCAATGCGCGGCTTTTTCCTGGTTGTAGTTTTCTGGGGCATTCGCGGCAGTTCGTTCCCACCAATGAACAATGTTGATTCAGCGTTGATAAGGTAATAGCCGTGACTCGTTGCTCAAGTTCGATCAGCTCGGCTGATCAGCTTGAGGTGAGGAAGGGTGGTGTACCCTCGCCTCAAGTTGGAATACGCGGCAACCTGGAACAACATCAAAACATACCTGCATCAGATCAAACTTGAGTGCTGATTAGACTTGAGGCGGGGGCAAGCCGCCCTTCCCAACCTGGAGCTGATCGAACTTGAGCAATCCCTGAAAAACTTTATTGAATTAATCCGTTCTTTTCAGATCCGTCGTAGCCGCGCTAATCCGCGGCAAAATCAAGCTTCATTTCTTTCCAACCTCTTCCATCACGCGCAGGACGTTGCCGCCAAGAATCTTCTCAACGTCAGATTGGGTGTAGCCGCGACGCAGCAATTCGCGAGTCAGGTTGGGCAGATCAGCCACGCTTGATAGATCTTTCACGGTGGCTTGAATGCCATCGAAATCCGATCCGACGCCAACATGATCAATCCCTACTAGCTTCACGATGTGATCGATGTGATCGACTATGCGTGTAACCATGACCGGAGGCAGACGTTTCAAAAACTCTGCTCGTCTCACTCGATCACGCGCGAGCTTCTTGTGTGCGGTGTCGCCCTTTTCTTCTTCTGACGCTCGCTTCACCAGCGGCGCAATCTCAGCATCAACTCTATCTTTCAGAGCACTCCAGCCTGGTTCAAGAAATGGCGGATAGAAAATCACACAAACAACACCGCCGGTTTTTGCGAGCGACCGGATCATGTCGTCATCGAGGTTCCGCGGCACATTCGCGATAGCACGACACGCGGAGTGAGTAGCGATGATCGGCTTCTTCGAAGTCGCTACGATGTCCCAAAAAGTCTTATCGGAAACGTGTGATACGTCGACCATCATTCCGAGACGATTCATCTCGAGAACTACTTGCTTGCCGAATTCATTCAAGCCACGGGTCCTGCCTGCTTCGTCGCCCGACGAGCCCGCCCAGTCAGTGCTTACTGTCCAGGCTGGGGACATGTAGCGGACACCCATGTTGTAGTAGCGCTCAACGTTCTCGATCCGGTCGTCGATAGCGTAGCCGCCTTCGAGGCCCAGCAACGCCGACAATTTTCCCTCGCCGGCAATCCGCCTGACATCGGCGGCCGACGTTGCCATCTGCCAAATGTCGGGGTGCTTTTCCGCCAGCTCACGAACTGCAGCTATCTGAGCGTCCGCTCGCTTCATCGCCCCGGGACCGCGGGCGCCGTACAGCTCGGGCTCTACCCAAATCGAAAAGAACTGCGCGTCGAGGCCGCCTTCTTTTGCCCTCACCGAATCGAGATGACCGTCCGACAATCGCTGGGATAAATCAACCCCCTCATCGAGCATGCGTTGAGTCGTATCAGCGTGTAGATCTATCGCGATTGCCCGGCGGTGAATCTCACCTGGATCGCTGTTCGAGGTCGTGTTCGCAGAACCAGTCGTTGTTTTTTCAGGTGTCTTGTCAGTCATGTGGCAGTTAACTATAAGGAGAGAAAGGAGGGATGATGCCACCAGAATCACGCGGTGGCGAGTCCAAAATCCGTGCTTCACGGGAAAGCGGCAACGATTAATAATTTTCTGATCTTGGAAAAGCATTTCGATGTTACGTCGCCAACTTTCCTGAAATCAAGGACGCCTTGCCAACCGAAACTGAATTACGCTATTGTGCCCTGTCCCGAACAAATGAAGCTTGGCCAAACAAATAGCATTATGGGACCACTTTGGTACAAGAACGCACAGCGTAATTGACTCGGAACCCCCACCCCGCTTGTCCGAAATCATTGTTTGAAGGAGTCAGATTATGTTTCCAACAAAAGATGGAAAGAAAGACATAAGCACACCGCGCATTTGTGACGTCGTTTGGCACGACGGAGAGTTTATCAAGTGGAACGACGCGCGCGTGCACGTGATGTCTCACGTCCTTCACTATGGTTCCAGCATCTTTGAGGGCATCAGATGCTATGCGACCAAGCGAGGGCCCGCCATCTTTCGTCTCAGCGAGCACATGCAGCGGTTTTTGAATTCCGCCAAGATCTACCGCATGGAACATAGTTGGTCCATGGATCAACTCTTCGATGCTTCTGTCGAGCTGGTGCATCGCAGCGGTTTGGAGCAGTGCTACATTCGCCCGATTCTCTTTCGCAGTCTCGATGAAGCAAACCCGGCCTTTGGTGTGAATCCTTTTCCAAATCCACTCGCTTGTTACATTGGCGCGTGGGATTGGGGCAAATATCTCGGCGACGAAGCGATTGACAAAGGCGTTGACGTCTGTGTTTCGACCTGGACGCGTCTGACTCCGAACTCAATGCCCGCAATGGCGAAGAGCGGTGCGAACTACATGAACTCGCAGTTGATAAAGATGGAGGCGCTCGTCAACGGCTTCGCTGAAGGTATCGCGCTCGATGATCGAGGGTATGTGTCCGAAGGCTCTGGCGAAAATATTTTCATGGTTTCCAATGACACGGTGTTGACGCCGCCGCTGTCCTCTTCGATTTTGGCAGGCATCACTCGTGACAGCGTGATTCAGATTTGCAACGAGTTGGGTATCACCGTCAAGGAACGCAGTATTCAACGCGCGGCACTCTATGTTGCCGATGAGCTGTTCTTCAGCGGCACCGCCGCAGAAATCACCCCGATCCGTTCCGTGGATCGCATTCCGGTCGGCAGCGGAAAGCGCGGTGAAGTCACCACGATGATTCAAAAGGCCTTCTTTGAAATTACAAAGGGAGAACGCCGGGCGCCCGGCAAGTGGCTAACCTACGTCGACGAGCAGCAACGCGCGAAAGCCCTGAGCGAGACGCTTAAGAACACTCACCACGAAAGTTCAAGCGACGATTCCACGCCCATCATGGTCTACCAGGCATCCACCAGCGGCGATTGATTCTATGTACGACAGGCTGCCAGCCTGTCGATGTGTCGAGTCAGATCGAAGCTTAAGAAAGACCGGGGATTGGCCATATATCATTGTCCATCTGTCATTTGTCATTCAAGAGGAAGTTCGTCACAAGCACGATGACAAATGAAAAATGACAATTGATATATGGCAAATCGGTGTCCTAACACGTTAGAAACCAGCCATCCAACGCATTGCAGGCTGGCAGCCTGCAGTACACAAACCGTTGACGCTGGCTAATCTCGCAAGCTATTATCAAATCCGGTCCCGACCCCGGACCAATTGACTTGTCCCCACAAGATTCTCCAGCGCTGATTCTTCACGCGCTCAAAAATCTCAAAAAAATCACTCCGAACTCGTAAACGAGGTATGTTTCGATGCCCATAAAGATTGACGACTTGCTGCGTACCGCCGTTGGTAACGGCGCCTCAGACCTGCATTTGAAGGTCAACTCCTTTCCCGTGATGCGAATTGGCGGCGAATTACACACCATCGTCGATGCACCGAAGATGCGACCCGAAGACACGCTCGACATGGCCTTCTCTATCATGTCGAATCGACAGAAACAGCGATTCAAGGAAGCTTCGGAATGCGATATAGCTTACGGTGTTGCCGGACTCGGTCGTTTTCGCGCCAATATCTTTCAGCAGCGCGGCTCGGTTAGTCTCGTGCTTCGCGTAATCCCGTCAAATCCGAGGGCTTCGTCCGAACTCGGCATGCCTCCGGTAATTGATCGCATTTCAGACGAGCAGCGCGGCTTGATTCTTGTTACCGGCGCCACTGGCTCAGGCAAGTCAACCACGCTGGCGGCGATGATCGATCGCATTAACGCGACCCGCAGCGGCCACATCGTCACTATCGAAGACCCTATCGAGTTTTTGCATCCCGACAAAAAAGCTTTTGTCAGCCAGCGCGAAGTCGACGTTGATACTCGCTCGTTTTCTGAAGCTTTGCGCGGCGCTCTGCGTCAGGATCCTGACGTCATCCTGGTCGGCGAAATGCGCGACTCTGAAACAATCGAAACTGCGCTTACAGCAGCCGAGACTGGCCACCTGGTCTTATCGACGCTGCACACGCTCGATGCAACTGAAACGATCACGCGAATTGTTTCCTCTTTCCCTGCGCATCAGCAGAAGTCAGTTCGTCTGCAACTGGCCGGAATCTTGAAAGCAGTAATCTCAATGCGTCTGGTGCGCGCGGCGCGCGGCCCCGGTCGAGTCCCTGCGGTTGAGATTCTGGTTACCACCGGTTTGATTCGCGACTACATCATTAATGAAGAGAAGTCTTCGATGATTCGCGAAGCAATCGCCGCCGGTACCTCGCAGTACGGCATGCAGACTTTCGATCAATCGCTGTTCAACTTGCTGCAAGCCGGATTGATTTCGATGGAAGAGGCAATACGAAACGCCACCAACGTCGACGAATTCCGCATGCGCATGTCCGGGATCCTTTCCTCCGACGAAGCCGTTGAAGGCACTCACGGCATGCCTCGCATCCAACCTATCAATTCCTCTCCCGCCGACGAACGCTCCCTAATCGTGAAGCACTGAGCAGTTCAACCAGCAAGTCTGATCGTTAAGCAAGACAAACCGGCCTGGCCACGAGCTCTTATGTCCCCGCCCGGGGCAGCGAGGCGTTGCTTCAAATCGAATCCTACGAAAAGCGTCCCTTTTCGAATGGCGTAACTCCGGATGATTCCACGTTCAGAATATCTGCGCAGTATCCGCCGCCACTATCAGCGGCTCTGGGGTAGTTTCGATGAGCTTAAGTGGTCGAAGGGACCAGTGGAGCAACTTCCCGACGGATTCAGAATTCTCAAGTTCGCACCTTCAAATCGTCTTCCGCTGTTCACTTTCGCTACGTCTGGGATGTCTGAGGCCGACGACCCGGAGCGGATGGAGTGCTTTCTTCTATCGCCCTCATCAGACCTATCACTCTGCGAGTTGCTCACGGTTATTGCATGGTATCATCGGACAAATGCTCGGCTTGGCTGGGGTCACACGGTTAATTTTGGGCGTCCCTGGTTGCCAGAATCGCTCTGCGACCAGGGGTTGTTTTCTCTGCCTTATCTGGACGGCCCCGAGTTGGAGAATCTGGACATAGATGGCAAGCGGACGCAGTTCTTGTGGCTCATTCCAATTACGGCAGACGAGCGTGCGTTCAAGATTGAGCGCGGATTGGAAGCATTAGAGGCACGCATGGAGTCGAGTGGCTTTGATTATGCTGACCCACACCGACACAGCATTGCCGATCTCCATGATGCGAGTGCCGGCTAACCTCGAACTACAGCAACCTCTGGCAATCGCAGACTCGTACGAGGATGTTCACCTAAATGATCCACTGCGGAACCACTTCCGGAGAAGGAGTTGTATCATGCTTATCTCTTCGAGGCTCGTCAGTTGTTTCTATCTGATCCTGTGCCTTTGCGCCATTTGCGCCGCTCAAACAACTACGCCGGTTACAACCGCTCGACGAGCATCCTTGATTGTCACGGCAGCCCCAACAAAGGGCGGCCTGCGCTTCACGGCGGTGGGCAACGCCGACAAGGTGCGCCTCGAAGTTTATGACACAGCCGGCAACCTTGTTTTGGACACGGGTTTTCATTCGGGGAGTTTGCTTGACTGGTCGGCTGTGGACGCGCACGGGCGAGTGCTCGCCGATGCCACCTACACGTGCGTCATCACAGCGCACGATCTGGCCGGTGGTTTGCGCGTCAAGCAGGGCAACGTCACGGTGCGGAGCGGGCTGGCAGAATTGGAGTTGCCGGATGCGGGCACACTTTCACCCCGCAGTGCTCAGCAGGACGAAGAGGTTTTGACCACCCTCGCACCGGACGACGCGCCCGCGCTGACTTTAACGGCCCACGATGGAAACGAGGGGAGAGTGGTTTCGACCCGCGGCGCACTTTCTTTCCGCGTTGGAAATCTGTTCGCCGGACGGGACAAGGAGTTGCTGCGGCTGGACCCCGAAGGCACGATCAAAGTCAAAGGTGCACTCGAAGTCGGCAAGGGGATTAGGTTTGCTGACGGCACGGTCCAAACGAGCAGTGGGATCGGGCGCTTGGATGCGGCCGGCAACTTTGTCCCCGCGGCCTCAGGCAGCGGCACACAAAACCGTCTAGCCAAGTGGTTAGATAACGGCGGCACGCTGGGCGACTCCGCGTTCTTCGAGACGGATGGAAACGTCGGCCTCGGTACAACGAGCCCCGAATCATTATTTCATATTGCTGGCCCCTCAGGCGTTTCTGCCATTACCTTGAATACACCTGGCAATCAACGTTTCCGCTTACAGACTGTGCCCGCCGTGCAAAATTGGGGTGCACTCACTCTGAACGCTAACTACAACGCGGGCTGGCTGCTGGACGACGAGACGACGAACGGTTGGTTCTTCAAACTTGACACGCGTGGCGGCAACGCGAGCAGCGCCAGCAACGGGCTGTGGCTCTATCGCGTGCCGCCGGGCGTAAACCCGCACACAGACGAGGTGCCGGTCTTCGGCGTGTCGAGTGCGCATGCTTTCTTCGCGAACAACGTAGGCATCGGCGTAAGCGAGCCGAGCGCGGCGCTGCACGTCGTCGGCGCGGATGCTCCGCCAAACGGCGGCATCGTTGGCGCGGATGCCGCGCCGGGGTTGACTGTGGTGGCGGGAAGTGGCAGCGACGGCACCCAAACCGGCGGTCGTGGCGGAGAGATAATGTTACGCGCCGGCGACGGCGGCAGCGGCTGCACTAATTTCTTCAACCCCAGCTGCATCTCGCGTGGCGCCGCTATCACGATTCAGCCCGGACTCAATAAGACCGTCCCCGGCACACCTGGGCTGTTGTATCTTGCCCCGCAAAGCGGCAATGTGCGCATCGGTGGGAGTAACAACGGTGGCAGTCTGGTGGAAATCATCGGCGCGTCCGCGAGTCTCAGCATGAGCGGCCGGTCCACCTGGACTTTCTTCACTAACCCGAGCGGCATCCTCGCTAATCGAGACGACCTGATTATCACCGAGAGCCCCAACGGAACCGGCCTTCAGACACGTCTTCAGTTTGCCGCGGGCGGCAACGTCGGCATCGGTGATGGCACGCCGAAGGCGAGGTTTCAAGTCCAGCAGGGCGACATTTATGTGGCCACAGAGGGACGCGGCGTCATTCTCAAGTCGCCGGACGGTACGATCTGCCGTAAACTCTCGATAGACAACACTGGCAACCTCGGTACACTAGCCATCACCTGCCCTTAAGCAAAGAAGCGCGCACGCGCGCCAGCCGGATGCATTGACGATTTCTTCGGACGTCCTCCACCACAATAAATTGCTGGACACGAGCGGCGGGAGCCTCTGAATTGCGGATCTCGGATTCGAATTGCAGACCGCATTATCCATAGCGCAGAACATTCCTGCTTTTCTCCGCCAAGCGCGATTCGCCACTTTCGGGCATCGTCTTCCGAGCGCTTCATCAACGCGGCAACATGGCGACCGTGGCATTTTCGGATTTCCGGAAATGCCACGGCTTCCCATTTCTCCTTCGCCTAAAGTGCGCCTGTTTCAGATCCCAGCGATGCAGTCATAACCCCGAGCATAACCTCGACTCGTCGGGGTTGGACGCGAGTCCCGATGCAGCGGGATGTTTCTCAAATAGATGATGAACGCCGACGGCGCGAATCAAACGCGAGTGACCAATAACTTTGACCAAGACGGGTCCCCGGCTTGGCAGCCCATCCCGAAGACCGATACCATCGGAGTCTTTCGTCCTTCGACCGGACAGTTCCTGCTTCGTAACTCCAACTCCGCTGGTTCTGCCAATCTCACCATCAACTTCGGTCAATTTGGCGACCAACCGCTGGCGGGTGATTGGACTGGCGACGGCGATGACGACGTGGGTGTCTTTCGCAATGGTCAGTTTCTTCTCCGTCATCAACGCGCCTTCGGCGGGGGTTCCACTATCACTGTCAACTTCGGGCAGGCCGGAGACCTGGCAATTGTTGGCGATTGGAACGGCGACGGCACCGACACGCCCGGAGTGTTTCGCCCCTCGACTGGTCAGTTCTTCCTGACCAACGGCCCGAACAAGCTTTGCACGAAAAGTCTTAAATCCCACCTGCGGCAGCTGGTGGTTACCTTCAAGTCCAGCCTACCAATGTAGATGTCGTTGTTTACTGAATCCCACCTGCGGGAGCTGGTGGATGGTTCAA
>Ga0134125_10001715_pt1 | contig 26714 bp, 26 predicted proteins | sample KB31751_FD_96464 | JGI IMG/M metagenome (GOLD analysis project Ga0134125, IMG submission 96464) | Terrestrial soil microbial communities with excess Nitrogen fertilizer from Kellogg Biological Station, Michigan, USA - KB3-175-1 | ecosystem: Environmental > Terrestrial > Soil > Unclassified ...
AAAAAAATCGGTGTCAACAAACATGGCACACTATTGAGTTCTCAAACAACAGACGCTTCCAACCTCCACGCACCCGCCATCCGGCCGGCCGCTTCGCTCTGGAGCAACTTGTCTAACTTACCCTACCGCGTGTCGTCCTTGCAAATCCATGGTTTTCCATGTTTTTGCCGTACGCTACGCATTCTTTCCGTCAGGATTCGGCGCGCAGAACGTCACCGGTCCATTTGGACTGAATTTGTAGGGGTTGGCCGCCTCTCGATCTTCAGCGTTTCCGCTGTCCTCGTCCCGGCGACTCAGAAAACTTTACACGGAATCAGACCCCTCGCCAAATCGGGGGCTTCCTCCCCCGGAAACCCCGTGATTGCGCGGATTCCCGGCCCGCGAAGGGTCCCCCCGGGGCAGAACCGGCAGTTTTCGTATCTGAGGCCTGCATCACAAGACTTCTCCCTAGACTGGAATCATGCCTCACCACGACGATCCGACGCACCACAGCCCCTCCCACCAGCAGGGCCACTTCGACCTCCCGTCCCGCCTGGGAATTACCGAACCCATCGTCAACGCACCGATGGCTGGTGCGGCGGGAGGTTCGCTGGCAGCAGCGGTCAGTTCGGCCGGGGGGCTGGGCATGGTGGGCATCGGCTCCTCCGTTTCCCCGGACTGGATTGCGGAGCAGTGCGGCTTGGCGCGCGCCCCGGGACGCGCTTGGGGCGCCGGCCTCATGGCATGGGCGCTGGAACCTTCCCTGGAGCCGCTCCGACTTCTCCTGCTCGAACGTCCCGACCTGGTGTGCGTCAGTTTCGGAGACCCCGGGCCGGCCGCGAAGCTGATTCGCGACGCCGGTGCCCTGTGTGCCATGCAGGTGGGAAACGCCGCAGATCTCGAACGTGCCCTGCAACCCGACATCGACGTTGTCGTCTGCCGGGGCGGTGAGGGCGGCGGACACGGGCGCAATGACGTCGCGACGCTTCCCCTGTTGCAGCTCGCCGTGGCCGCCACCGGCAAGCCGGTCATCGCCGCCGGCGGGATCTCCTGTCCGACCGGCGTTGCCAGCGCGCTGGCTGCCGGAGCACAGGCGGCGTGGGTTGGAACCCGGTTCGCCGCATCCCACGAGTCCCTCAGCCACGAGCATGTCAAGCAGGCCATCGCCGAGGCGGGGCTGGATGACACCATCTTCACGCGCTCCTTCGACATCGCCCAGCGCATCCCCTGGCCGGCCGAATTCGGTGGGCGCGCCCTGCGCAATGCGTTTAGCGACGAGTGGGCCGCCGAGGAGGAGCGGCTGTCTGCCGCCGTTTCCGAGGACGCCTCCATCAAGGCGAGGGTGGACGCGGCGCGGCGCGACGGAGACGTTTCCACGGCACCGGTGTACGCGGGCCAATCGGTGGCGGGGAGTGCCGGCAACGAATCGGCTGCAGACATCGTGGCCGACCTTGCCCGATTCCGCAGTCATTTACGTGCGGCCGTGGATCGCTGGAATTAACCATCATGCCCTCCGGGTGGGAGCACCCCTCGCTCTCCCCGCAACAGCGCGCCCGCCTCGAGGAGTTGTATCCCGAGGCCACCATCGCGGCCGACCACAGTTGGCCCTTTGGCATCACCGTGCTGGAATTCCATGCGGCTGGGGCACACCTGCTCCTCAAGGCCAGCGCGACATCGCACCACCTGGAGCGCGAGTACCGGGCGCATACCCGGTGGCTCGACGCCTTGGACGCTGACGTGCCGACCCTCGTCGCCTACGACCACGAAGCCGGCCTCCTGGTCAAGACGTTCCTACCCGGGCGGCTCGTCCTGGCCTCCCCGGCGGAGCGCGACCTCGAGGTGTTCCGGCGGGCCGGAACTCTGCTGGGCCGGCTACACCGAGGTGTCGCTCCCATCCACGCCCCCCACTACGAGGAATCGATGGTGCGCAAAACCCGCGCCTGGCTGCGGCGTGCCGGCGGACTGGCACCGCCGGAGCAGCTGCGGGCGGCCGCCCGTTGGTTGGAGGTGTTTCGACCCTCGCCCGTTGAGCTGGTACCCACGCACGGCGACTACCAGCCGCGCAATTGGCTTCTCCGCCCTGACGGGCGGCTGGCGGTGATCGATTTCGGACGGGCGGAACTGCGTCCGTGGTATTCGGATCTGATCCGGATGGAGCACGGCGACTTCGCCTTCCGGCCCGCCCTCCAGGTTGCGTTCATGGACGGCTACGGACCGGCGCCCGCGCCGGAAGGCGGCGCCGCAGTCGACGCCGGGCGTCGGCTGGACGAACTCATGCAGTCGCTGGGGACAATCGTCTGGTCGCACGAGATGGGCGATGCGGACTTCGAAGATCACGGACGGACCATGCTGGCCCGCATCCTTGCCGACGCCTGACCACCGAGCGGGCATCGTGTTCCGGTCGGCAGCTGTCAGGAGTCGCCGAGCGGCATGTTGTCGATCAACCGCACATCGCCGACACGGGCGGCGACGAGGACCAGGGCGGTACCGGTGAACGGCGTCTCCCGGCAGTTGAAGGCCAGCGGTTCCAGCGTGTCGGGATCCACGACCTCCAGGTAGTCCAGGTCCACCAGCGGCTGGCTCGCGATGAGCGCCTCGGCCTCGTCGACCATGAGCGGCTCGTGGGCCCGGGCGCGGTCCCGCAAGAGGAAGAGGGCGCGGCTGAGCACCAGGGCCGCTTCCGCCTCTTCGGCGCCGAGGAACCGGTTCCGGCTGGACAGGGCCAGGCCTTCGGGGGAACGCACGATCGGCACGGCGTGGATCCCGACCGGGTAGGCCAGGTCGGCGACCATGCGCCGCACGATGGCCAGTTGCTGGGCATCCTTCTGGCCGAAGTAGGCGTTGTACTCGATCGGAACCGCGGCCAGGGGCGGCGGAGCCGCATGGTGGAGCAGCTGGGCGACGACGGCCAACATCCCGTCGAAGTGGCCCGGACGCGAGGCACCCTCGAACTTCTCCCCCAGCTTGCCGCTGGAGAGCCTCACCAACGGCGGGCCGTCGGGATAGACCTCCGACTCCTCCGGCGCGAAGACGATGTCCGCCCCCGCCGCGGCCAGCAGCTCGAGGTCCGCGTCCAGGGTCCGCGGGTAGCGCTCGTAGTCCGCGGGGTCGTCGAACTGCAGGGGGTTGACGAACACGGAGACGACGACGACGTCGTTGGCGGCCCGGGCCGCCCGGACCAGGTGGCCATGGCCCTCGTGCAGGGCACCCATCGTGGGGACCAAGGCCAGTCGACGCGGCGTTCCGCCTGCGGCACCTTCCTCCAGCAGCCGGGTCGAGAGGGTGCGCAGGTCGGCGACCGTGCGGGCCAGCAGGGGCCGAGCGGGCGCCAAGGAGGAGCCGCCGTCGTGCGGGGAAGGTGCGCTGTTCACGCGACGAGTCTATCCCCCACCGCCCGGCACCCGTCAGGACCGGAACCGATCAGCGCCGGCGCCAATCAGGCCAGGGCGTCGAGGATGGCCGCGGCCTGGGCCTCGGAGAGCAACCCCCGGTCGAGGGCACGTTGGGCCGTCGCCCGTCCCATGGCCAGGTAGGCGGCCCGGATGTCGGCGGGGATCCGCTCGCCGGCCAGTGCGGCGCGGTGCACGTCGATCGTGCCGGTGTCCCCGCGGGCGACGGGGCCGGTCAGTGCCCCCTCGCCGGAGGCCAGCGCGTTCTCCAGCGAGCCGCGCATCAGCGGGCCCAGGACGCGTTCGGGGTGGTCGACTCCCATGCCGCGCAGCAGTTCGGCGGACTGGCCGGTGATCGTGACCAGGTGGTTGGAGGCGTGGGCCAGGGCCGCGTGGTAGGTGCCGCGGTCGGATTCCTCGATGACCGTGGATTCGGCGCCCATTTCCACCACGAGCGCCTGGGCGATCGGCAGGACCATCGACGCGGCGGTGACCCCGAACATGCAGTCCTGAAGCCGGTCCAGGTCCAGGCTCATCCCGGTGAAGCTCATGGCCGGGTGGATGGCCAACGGGATGGCCCCGGCGGCCTGGGCGGGGGCGAGGATACCGGTGCCGAAGCGGCCGGCGGTGTGCACCACCAGCTGGCCGGGTTGCCAGTGCCCGGCGTCCGCCAGGCCCTGCACCAGCGGGGCGAGCGCGTCGTCGGGGACGGCCAGCAGGACCAGTTCGGAGCGCCGGACGATTTCGGGGATGTCCAGCACCGGCACGCCGGGCAGCAGCGCATCGGCCCGCTCGCGGGAGGCTTCGGAGACGGCGTGCACCCCGACCACGGCATGCTCCGCGGCCCGCAATGCGGCCCCCAGGACGGCACCGACCTTGCCGGCGCCGATGACCCCGACCCCCAGACGTCCGGGCTTAGCCACGGCGTTCTCCTTCCAGCCAATGGTCGCGGTCGTTCAGCCGCCGGGCGGTGGCGGCCCGCTCGGCCTGGCTCAGGAACAACCGGCGCCCGGTGTCCAGCCCCATCTGCTTCACGCGCGGGGAGATCGGGCCGTCGGTGGTGCACAGCTGGATCCCGGTCAGGCCGAGCCGCCGGTCCAGCGGTCCCTGGGTGAGGATGATGCCTTGGATGCGCTCGTGCGGGACGGCGACCAACGAGTGGATGAGGACCCCGGCCCGGGAGAACAGCGCAGTGTCGGTGACAGCGAAGCCCTGACGCCGGTGCTCGAAGGGCGAGAGCCAGCGGGCGCTGCGCGGCGAGGAGGTGAAGCCCTCGGCGTCTCCGGTGCCGGCGACCCCTGCCTCGATGAGTTCTGCCGGACGCGGGGTCCCGGGATCCGGCAGCACGATGCCCAGCACGTTGAGCACGTCCTGCCGCGTCCCGACGGGCAAAACGGTCGAGCGCAGCGCCGCGTCCTCGCCCTGGCCGCCGTATCCGGCGACGTTGACGACGACCTTGTGCCAGCCGAAGCGCCGCCAGATGAAGCCCTGGGTGACCATGACCGCCTGGACGCGGCCCGGTGGGACGGTCTGGTGGCGGGTGTCCAGCAGCCCGTAGCTCAACCGCAGGCCGTCCTCGCCCAGGGCCGCCCGGAAGTTGTAGCCCTGGTTGAACTGGCCCCAGAGCGCGGGCACGACGCCGATGAGGAACGGGATCATGTAGAGCAGGCTGAACTCGCCGTCCGTGGCGACCGTGGCGACCAGGCCGCCGATGATCGCCAGCAGCGTGAGTCCGACCCACGGCGAGAGCAGGGTGGCCGCGACCATGCGCCGGGGCGGGACGACGACGACCACGCGCTCGGGCTCCGAGGCCGGCCACGGCCCCTCCGCCTCGGCGGCCGCGGGGGCTCCGGTGGCCGGCGGCCCGGCCTCCGGTGCCGGGGATGTCCCGTCGTCGTCCCCGGACAGAGGTCCCCCGGCTGCCGCCGGGTCCGGTACGACGCCGGGGCGCGCGGCCGTGGTGCCCGGGCTGCGGTCCTGCTTGAGGCCGGCGGCACGGGAGAGGATCTCGGCGCGCAGCTCCCGGGTGTGGTCGACCTTGATGAAGGCCAGCCGCATGGCTGTGGACCCGGCGTCGGCGACCTCGAATTTGAGCTCGGCGAGGCCGAAGATGCGCGCCAGCAGCGGCTGGACGATGTCGATGGCCTGGACGCGGTCGATGCGGGCCTGGCGTTGCTGGCGGAAGACGACCCCGGAATTGACGTTCACGTGCCGTGCGGTGACCTGGTACTTCGTGAAGTACCAGGACAGGAAGAATGCCCCGACGATCAGCAGCAGGATCCCCACGCCGCCGACGACAATCCACAAAAGGCCCGGGTTGAAGGACCATCCGCTGCCGTCGTCCCCCGAGTGGTCGGCGCCGTTGAAGACGTTCTCCAGCGAGTTCTGCCCGAAGAAGTAGAGGATGGCCAGCACGGCGATCCAGCCGCGGACCAGCGGGGACACCGGGTGCACGCGGTGCCAGGACGCCGCGTCGCCGGGCCCCTTTGCCTGTGGGCCGTCCGGTTCGGTCGGGGTGGCGGTCACAGTCCGGCCAGCCTCGCCTCGCCGCGGGCCGAGAGGCGTTCGCGCAGGCGGCTGCCTTCGGCGGCCGGAAGCCCCGGGATCTCCGCCTTGGCGGTGGTGGAGGCGGTGTGGAGCTGGACCTTGCACAGGCCCAGGGCCCGGTCGACGGGCCCGACGGCGACGTCGACGTATTGCATGCGCCCGTAGGGCACGACGAGGACCTTCTGGAACATGAGCCCGGTGCGGATGAGCAGGTCGTCGTCGCGTTCGGCATAACCGATGGCACGGACCTGCCGCGGGATGACCGCCATGCGGGCCAGGTCGGCCACGATGGCGAGGCCGAGCAGCCCCCAGGCCAGCCAGGCCGGGTAGCCGGGCCAGACGCCGGTGAGCATCAGGACCAGCGGGACGGCGAGCACGGCCCAGGTGATCAGCGCCGAGATCGCCCAGCCGACCAGCCGGACCTTGGAGTACGCCGGGGAAACCCGTTGGAACTGCAGCCCCTCCGGGTCAATTGGTTCCTGCGGCATACCCCTCGTCTCCCTTTCGGTCCCGGCCCTCGGTTCCCGGGGCGGATGGATCGTCGGGAGGCAGCTTGCAGAACTGCTCCACGACCCATCCCACAATAACCATGACCAGCGAGACGACAATCATCACCAGGGATGAGATCACGACCTGGTTGCCCAGCCCGGCCCCGCGCAGCAGGTCCAGCAGGATGCCGGCGTGCCAACCGGCGATCAGCGACCCGGCGTACGCCGTCGCCTGTGCCAGGACCAGGGTGCGGGCGGCCTGGAGCGGGTCGAGGCGCCGCTTGAGCTTGCCCTGCTTGTAGCGGCGCACCCGCCACCCGACGCCGAACGTGATCGCCATGCCGGCGGTCATCGTGACCAGCGAGGGCCATTGCAGCACCGGAGAGGTGTACCCGTTGCCGGTCAGCGCCACCTGTGCCACCCATCCGGCCAGGGCCGCGCCCAGGCAGATCAGCAGCAACCACAGGGGGCGGATCGTGCTCATGGTCCCTCAGTCGTCCTCGGTGCGGGGGTAGGGGGCCAGTCCGTCGCGGTCCGCTGCGGCGGCGGCCAGGTCGGCCACCTTCCGGCCGGCCAGGGTGGCGTCGGGGTCCATCCAGGCCCACGGCTGCAGGACGAAGGCCCGCTCGGCGGCCCGGGGGTGGGGCAGGGTGAGGACTTCGTCGTCGGACTCGAGGTCGTCGTAGGTGATGATGTCCACGTCCAGGGTGCGCGGGCCCCAGCGGACCTCCCGGACGCGGTGGTGGGCCTGCTCGACCTGCTGGCAGTGCCGCAGCAGCTCCAAGGGGGCCAGCGTGGTCTCGACCTCCATCACCAGGTTCAGGAAGTCGGGCTGGCCGGTGGGCCCGCCCACGGGCCGGGTCTGCGCGACCGCGGAGACGCCGTGCAGGTGGACGGCGGGGTGGGCGGTGAGTTCGTCGACCGCCTCGGTGAGCGTCGTGGAGCGTTCGCCGAGGTTGCTGCCCAGGGCGAGGACGGCGCGCACCGCGGTGCTCATGCACGTTCCCGGTGGATCTGGATGCTGACGTCGCCGAAGGGGACCTCGATGGGGGCCTGCGGCTTGTGCACGGTGATGTCCACCGCGTCCACGGCGAACTCGGCCAGCACCATCTCCGCCAGCTTCCCGGCCAGCGTCTCGATGAGGTTGTAGGGGCCGGAGGCGATCACCTCGGTCACGCGTTCGGCCAGCACCCCGTAGTGCGCGGTGTCCGCCACGTCATCGGAGGCCTCTGCGGGACGCAGGTCCGTGTACAGCACGAGGTCGACGACGAAGGGCTGGCCGTTGCGCTTCTCGTGCTCGAACACCCCGTGGTGCCCGGTGGCAGTGATGCCGTTCAGGGCGATCCGGTCTCGGGGGCCGTGGTGCGCCGGGGGCTGGTGGCCGGGCATGGGTCAGTTCCCCGTGCGGGCGGCGGACGCCGGGTCCTGCCAGGCGCGGGCGACCTTCAGCGCGTCGACGGTGCCCTCGACGTCGTGCACGCGCACGCACCAGGCGCCCGAGACGGAAGCCAGCGCGCTGGTGGCGGCGGTGGCCACGTCGCGTGCGGCCGGGGCGGCGGGCTTGCCGCCGTCCATGAGCAGGGAGCCGAGGAAGCGCTTGCGGGACGTGCCGATGAGGACCTTGTGGCCCAGTGCCTTCAGTTCGGGGATGGCGCGCAGCAGGGCCCAGTTGTGTTCCGGGTCCTTGGCGAAGCCCAGGCCCGGGTCGAGGATGATCTGGGCCGGGTCGACGCCGGCGGCGGTGAAGGTGTCGCGCAGGCCGGACAATTCGGCGAGGACCTCGGCCACGACGTCCCCGTAGTGGGCCTCGGTGGTCATGGTCTTCTGGTCGCCGCGGCGGTGCATCAGCACGTAGGGGACGTTGAGCTCGGCGACCAGGGCTGGCATGTCCTCCTCATGGGTCAGCCCGGAGACGTCGTTGACGATGTGGGCGCCGGCCTCGAGGGCTGCCCGCGCCGTGGAGGTGTGCATGGTGTCGACGGAGACGATGGCCCCGGCCTTGACCAGTGCGGCGACGACCGGGACGATCCGGTCTTGTTCCTCGGCGGGGTCGACGTAGTCGGCTCCGGGACGCGTGGATTCGCCGCCGACGTCGATGATGTCGGCACCGGCGTAGAACATGCGCAGCCCGTGCTGGATGGCGTCGTCGGCCTTCAGGTACTTCCCGCCGTCGCTGAACGAGTCCTGGGTGACGTTCAGGATGCCCATGACCAGGGTGCGGTCGGTGGGCAGGTCGGCGACGGTCTTGGGGGTCTTGACCGGGCGGAGGACCGGCAGGGGGGAGGTGGCGGGTCCGGTTCCGGGGACTGCTCCGAGGGACATGGTGACCTACTTTCCGAGAATGAGGCTCATGGCCTCCGAGCGCGTGGCCGGTTCACGCAGTTGGCCGCGCACGGCGCTGGTGACGGTCTTGGCTCCGGGTTTGCGCACGCCCCGCATGGACATGCACAGGTGTTCGCATTCGATGACGACGATGGCCCCGCGCGGCTGCAGGTGCTCCATGAGGGCCATGACGATCTGGGTGGTGAGGCGTTCCTGGACCTGCGGGCGTCGGGCGTAGAGCTCCACGAGGCGGGCCAGCTTGCTCAGCCCGGTGACCTTCCCGTCCCGGCCGGGGATGTACCCGATGTGGGCGGCACCGTGGAACGGGACCAGGTGGTGCTCGCACGTCGAGTAGAACGGGATGTCCTTGACCAGCACCAGCTCGTCGTGGTCGATGTCGAACGTGGTCGCCAACAGCTCCGCGGGGTCCTGGTGCAGTCCCGCGAAGAACTCGGTGTAGGCCTTCGCCACCCGCTTCGGGGTGTCCACGAGGCCGTCGCGGTCGGGGTCCTCGCCGATGGCCACGAGGATCTCCCGCACCGCGCGGGCGATGCGTTCCTGGTCCACGGGGCCGCGGGAATCGGACACGACGATGTCCTGCTCATCTAGGGTGCTCACAGTTCCGATCCTAGCGTGCGCCGGTTCAGCCAACGTGTCCGGGGCCTCCCGGGCCCGGCTGGCCGGAGGTCGTTCCGCCGTCGCTGCCCGGGCCCAATCCGCCGTCCCCGCCGGCGTCGGGGCCGGGGATCCCGCCGGGCAGGTCGGGTCCGGAACCCGGGTCGACGACGACGTCCGAGTGCCCTTCGTGCTCCTCGCCGTCGGGGTTGCCGGCGGCGGCCTCGGCGGCCTGGCGGCGTTCCAGCGGCGACATGACCGGGCCCTCGGGGTGGACCGGGCGGCTGGACTTGGAGAGCCAGACGTCGCGCTCGGGGCGCTTGACGATGTCGTGGAAGACGGCCGCGAGCTCCTTCTGGTTCAGCGTCTCCTTCTCCAGCAGGGCCAGGGCCAGGCGGTCCAGGACGTGGCGGTTCTCGGTGAGCACGGCGTAGGCCTCGTCGTGGGCCTCGTCGATCAGCGAGCGGACCTCCTCGTCGATGACCCCGGCCATGGCGTCGGAGTAGTCGCGGTCGGCGCCGCCCTCGCGGCCCATGAACGGCTCCCCGCCGGCGTTTCCGAGCTTCACGGCGCCCACGCGCTCGCTCATGCCGTACTGGGTGACCATCTTCCGCGCGGTCCCGGTGGCCTTCTCGATGTCGTTCGAGGCACCCGTGGAGGGGTCGTGGAAGATGATCTCCTCGGCGACGCGGCCGCCCATGGCATAGGCCATCTGGTCCAGCAGCTCGTTGCGGGTGACCGAGTACTTGTCGTCCTCGGGGACCACCATGGTGTAGCCCAGGGCGCGGCCGCGGGGCAGGATGGTGACCTTGGTGACCGGGGCGGTCTGGCGCATGGCCGCGGCCACCAGCGCGTGTCCGCCCTCGTGGTAGGCGGTGATCTTGCGTTCGTGTTCCTTCATCAGCCGGGAGCGCTTCTGCGGGCCGGCCATGACGCGGTCGATGGCCTCGTCGAGGGCGCGGTCGTCGATGAGCTGGGCGTTGGAGCGGGCCGTGAGCAGGGCGGCCTCGTTGAGCACGTTGGCCAGGTCGGCGCCGGTGTAGCCCGGGGTCTTCTTCGCCACCGCCTTCAGGTCGACGTTCTCGGCCATGGGCTTGCCCTTGGCGTGCACGGTGAGGATCTGCTCGCGGCCGACCAGGTCCGGGGCCTCCACGGGGATCTGCCGGTCGAAGCGTCCGGGCCGCAGCAGGGCGGGATCCAACACGTCGGGCCGGTTGGTGGCGGCGATGAGGATGACGTTGGTGTGGGCGTCGAAGCCGTCCATCTCCACCAGCAGCTGGTTCAGGGTCTGCTCGCGTTCGTCGTTGCCGCCGCCGACGCCGGCACCGCGGTGGCGGCCGACGGCGTCGATCTCGTCGACGAAGATGATGGCCGGGGAGTTGGCCTTGGCCTGCTCGAAGAGGTCGCGCACGCGGGAGGCGCCGACGCCGACGAACATCTCGACGAAGTCCGAGCCGGAGATCGAGTAGAACGGCACGCCCGCCTCGCCGGCGACGGCCTTGGCCAGCAGGGTCTTGCCGGTGCCGGGGGGGCCGTAGAGCAGCACGCCCTTGGGGATCTTGGCGCCCACCGCTTGGAACTTGGCCGGCTCGGAGAGGAACTCCTTGATCTCGTGCAGTTCCTCGACGGCTTCCTCGGCGCCGGCGACGTCGACGAAGGTCACCTGCGGCATGTCCTTGGTGATCAGCTTGGCCTTGGACTTGCCGAACTGCATGACCTTGGATCCGCCGCCCTGGGCGCGGGAGAGCAGGAACCAGAAGAGCAGGGCGATGAGCAGGAACGGGATGATGAACCCGAGCATGCTCACGAACCAGTTGTTCTCCACGGGCTGGTCGGTGAAGCCGTTGAGCTGGGCATCGGCGATGGACTGCACCACGTCGTCGGCGCGGGCGGTGGAGTAGTAGAAGGAGACCTTCTTGCCCAGGTTGTCGCCGTCCTGGGTGTAGTCCTGCTTCAGCGAGAGGTCCACGCGCTGGTCGCCGTCGTAGATCTTGGCCTCGGTGGCCTTGTGGTCCTTGAGCAGTTCCAGGCCCACGCTGGTGTCGACCCGCCCGGTGTTCCCGGAGGTGAGGGTCGGCAGGAAGAGGAGCAGTGCCGCGACACCGATCAGGACCCACACGGCCCAGCTGTTGAAGATCTTCTTGACGTTCATGCGTTGGGGGCCCGACCCCCATCCCTCCTGGTCGCGGACGACGGCGCGCCCGGATGTTTCATGAGTACTTCCATCAGTACACTCTCGTCCCCCTACACGCGCCAGCGCGCCGGGAAGTTCCCCTGACGGCGTAAGGACCCGCCGTCGTCGTGCCTACTCGTAGACGTGGGGCGCCAGGGTGCCGATGAAGTCGAGGTTTCGGTACTTCTCGTCGAAGTCCAGGCCGTAGCCGACGACGAACTCGTTGGGGATCTCCATGCCGACGTACTTCACGTCGATCTCGACCTTGGCGGCCTCGGGCTTGCGCAGCAGCGTGCAGATCTCCACCGAGGCCGGGCCGCGGGAGATGAGGTTGGCGGTGAGCCAGGACAGCGTCAGGCCGGAGTCGATGATGTCCTCGACGATGAGCACGTGCTTGCCCAGCAGGTCGGTGTCCAGGTCCTTGAGGATCCGCACGACGCCGGAGGACTGGGTGCCGGAGCCGTAGGAGGAGACGGCCATCCAGTCCATCGAGACGTGCGAGTGCAGCGCCCGCACGAGGTCGGCCATGACCATCACCGCGCCCTTGAGCACGCCGACGACCAGGATGTCCCGGCCGGCGTAGTCCGCGTCGATCCGGGCGGCCAGTTCGGTGATCTTCTCCTGGATCTCTTCCTTGGTGTACAGAACGTGTGCCAGGTCGGCGGTGACGTCGTTCGAATCCACGAATGGCTCCTGTGATCGGTTGTGCCTGCGCAGCGGCCCTGTGCAGCGGCCCGGGGGGAGCGGGCCTGAGGGTTCAAGATTGCCACAGAGAGGCCGCGACCGCAGAACCGGGACCGTCGACGGCGACCACCGCGCGGGGCGTCGCCGGGTGGGTGCCTGCCCGGTGCCGGATGGCGTGGGCGTGCCCCTCGAGCTGGATCGGCCCGGCCGACCGGCCGCCCCGGACCAGCCGCACCAGGGCCTCGGTGCGCTCGAAGTCCGGGGCGGGGGCACCACAGTGCACGACGGCGGTGCGCAACACCCGGGAGAGCAGGGCCTCCCCGAGCCCGCGCAGGCCGGCCAGGTCCAGCAGCACCGGGACCGTTCCCGGGGCGGAGTGCAGGACCCGGGCCAGGGCCGTCCCGGCTGCGGCGTCCAGCGCGTCGGCGTCCCACCGGGCCAGCGTCGCGGTGCGGGCCAGCGCCTCGGCCAGGCCGGGGCCGAGCACATCATCGAGGGCCGGGAGCACCTCGCGCCGGATGCGGTTGCGCAGCAGGGAGGTGTCCGCGTTGGTGGGGTCGGTCCAGTAGGCCAGCCCCTCGTGGGCGCAGATGGCCTCGGTGTCCGCCCGGCGCAGCCCCAGTAGCGGACGCCGGTAGGGGCCGCGCGCGGCGGGCATCCCGGCCAGCGTGCGGGTGCCGGAGCCGCGGGCCAGGCCCAGGAGCACCTGTTCGGCCTGGTCGTCGAGGGTGTGCCCGAGCAGGACGGCGGTGGCCCCGGTCTCGGCGAGCGCCGCCTCGAAGGCGGCATAGCGGGCAGTGCGGGACGCGGCCTCGGACGTCCCGGAGGGGTCCACGCCGCGGACCAGGACGGGGTCCAGGCCGAGGCCGTGCAGTTGGGATGCGGCGGTGGCGGCCACCTGCGCGCTGCCGGTTTGGAGCCCATGGTCCACGACGACCGCCCCGGCCCGCAGCTTCCCGGCACGGGCCAGGAACGCGGTCGCGGCGGCCAGCGCCAGCGAATCGGCACCGCCGCTGCACGCGACCAGGACGTGCGGGCGGTCCGCGGCGAGGGCGTCCAGCACGGCCCGCCGTGCCTGGGCGAGGACCGGGGGCAGGTGGCCGCCCACCGCTAGGACGCCGGCTGGCCGGCCACGCGGTCGATCCACTCGCGGGGGTGGTGGATCTCGTGTTCGGTGGGCAGGTTCCCGACGCGTTCCCAGACGGCGTTGAACCCGTCCATGCCGATCTCCCGGACCACGGCGTCCACGAAGTGCTGCCCGTCCCGGTATTGGCGCATCTTCGCCTCCAGGCCCAGGAACCGGCGGATCCAGGTCTCGACGGGACCGCGGTTGCCGCCGCGGGCGTTGAAGCGCTGGCGGATGGTCTTCACGGTCGGCACGATCGAGGCGTCCACGGCGTCCATCACCACGTTCGCGTGGCCCTCCAGCAACGACATGACGGCGGTGAGGTGGCTGAGCAGGGCCTGCCCTTCGGGGTCCTGCAGCACCGCGAGCAGCCCGGTGGAGGACCCGGCACCCGGGCCGGGTCCCGCCGTCGTGCCCTGGTCCCTGCGTCCGCGGCCGAGGGCCGACATGGCGCCCTCCGCGGCGGACTTCAGCCGCCCGGCCAGGCCGCCCTCGGTGTCCAGCAGGCCGCCGGTCATCTGGGCGATGGTCTCCTGCAGGTGCCCGCGCAGCCACGGGGCGGCGGCGAACTGGACGCGGTGGGTCTGCTCGTGCAGGCAGACCCAGAGGCGGAAGTCCTCCGGCTCGACGTGCAGTTCGCGTTCGATCTCCACGACGTTGGGGGCGACAATGAGCAGCCGGCCGCCGGAAGGCCCGGCCCCGGCAGCGCCTCCGGTGCCGAGCCCGGCAAACGGGTCGTACTGACCCAGGACCTTGGAGGAGAGGAAGGCCAGGATGCCGCCGAGCTCGACGCCGGCCGCCCCGCCCCCGACGGCCACCGCCGCCGGGGACATCTTGCCGGCCTGGGCGGCGACGAGCTTCTCCATGGCCGGGGCGAGCAGCGCCTGGAAGCTCTGCACGTTGGCGTGGGCCCAGGTGCCGCGGTCGACGACCAGGACCGTCGAATCGCGCAGGTCGCGGGCGGCCTCGAGCCCGGTGATGCGGTGCACGTGTTCGACGGAGACGTCGGCCTTGGCGCGCAGGTCCTCGACGACGTGCTCGACCTGCCCGGCGGTGAGCTTCGGGCCCGGGCCGGCCAGCCGTGAGGCGGTGCCGCCGGCGACGTCCCAGTTGATGAGCTGCGTGTGCGGGGCGGGATTCTCCATGCACCCCATCACATCACGCGGTGGCCCCTGCCGGGTACAGCTGCGGGTACGGCTACCGGGCTAGCGGGTACGGCTATGGGGTACAACCGCAGCCGGCCAGGACGGCGGCGGCCCGGTCCAACCCCTCCCGGGCAGGTGCCAGGGACCCGTCGAACCCATGCCCGAAAAAGGCGAAGGCCAGGACCCGCCCGTCGGCGGTGACCGCGGTGCCGCCCAGGGTGGCGATGCCGGTCAGCGTGCCGGTCTTTGCCCGGATCTCCCCCCGGGTGGCCGTCGAGGCCAGGCGGTGTTCCAGCGTCCCGGTGGCCCCGGAGATCGGCAGCAGGTAGGACACGTCGCGCAGGTCGGGGTTCGGGGAGGCCGCCGCGGCGCGGATGACGGCGGTGAGCTGGCGCGGGCTGATGCGGTTGCGGTCGGACAGCCCGGACGCGTCCGCCAGCGACATCCCCTCAACGTCGACCCCCAGGCCCGCCGCGGTGGCCCGGAGGGTGTCCGTGGCCCCGCCGAAGGTGCCCGGACGGCCGGCGGCGAGGGCGGCCAGGCGGCCCATCGCCTCGGCGACGTAGTTGTCCGATTCGGCGCCCATGAAGGCCAGCTGGTCGACGACCGGGGCGGAATGGACGACGGCCAGGGTCTCGGCCCCGGCGGTGGCCTCGCCCCGGAGGACGTCGTCGTCGATGGCCAGCCGGGGCGCCGCCGCATCGGCGGGTGCCGTCGCGGTTCCGGAGGCGGCGTCCGGGGAGCCGTCGGCGGCCGCCTCGGCCGGGCCCGCGGCGTCGACGCGGCGTTGTTCGGCGGCGACGGCGGCGGCCAAGGCGGTGCGGAACGCGGTCGCAGCCGCCATCGCCGGATCGGGCACCCGCACGCTGGTGGGGTGGCTGTCCCGACGCGCGCCGTACATGGCCAGCGGCTGGACGGCGGTGATGTTGGAGGTGGTCATCAGGGACTCGTCCCAGACGGGGTTCAGGGCCGCGCCGGTGAACAGGGTGTCGTCGAGCACGACCTGCAGGTGGGTGCTGGTCCCCGCCTCGAAGTGCCCGGAGGAGAACAGGGCCGCGGCGGTCTGCTGGGCCAGGGTCGCCAGCCCGGCGCGGCTGACCGTGGCGTCGGGTTCCGAGGTGCCGGCGCCGAGCAGCACGTCTCCCCCGCCGACGAGCACCACCGTGTCGTCCGGGCCGAGCATTGCCGTCGTGGGAAGGGTCCGCTCCCCGCCCAGGTGCTGCAGGGCGGCCACCGCGGTGAGGATCTTCAGGTTCGACGCCGGGGCGTTGGCCTGGTCCCCGTGGCGGCTGTAGAGCTCCTCGCCGGTGGCCAGGTCGATGACATCGGCCGTGTAGGAGCCGCCGTCCTGCGTGGTGAAGGCCGCGTCGAGCTTCTTCTTCAGCACCGCCGCCGCCGGCAGCGTTCCCTGCCCGGTGCCCAGCGGCTCCAGGGCCGTGGCGCTGGCCGGGGCCACCTCGGGGGTGGCGGCGGGGGGCAACGGGGCGGGGTCGGCGGTGGCCGGGCGGTAAAGGAAGGCCGGTGCCAGGTTCAGCACCAGCACGCCGAGCAGGGTGCCGAGGACGGCGACCAGCAGCAGGGACGTGACCGTCCGCATCGCGCGTTTCATCGGCATCTTCCTCAAGTAGTGGTTGCCCGGCGCCGCCATATAGTCTGGGGCCCAGCAGCTTTAAGCCTAGACGGCGCACGCCCGGTTTCCGTGACGCGCCCGCGCCGCAGCACGAAAGTCGAGGACACCCATGAACCATGACGTCACCATCGAGATCCCCACGGGTTCGCGCGTCAAGTACGAGATCGACCACGAGACGCACCGCCTGCGGCTGGACCGCGTGCTGTTCACCTCGATGCAGTACCCGACGAACTACGGCTACTTCGAGGACACCCTGGGCGAGGACGGCGATCCGCTGGACGCCCTGGTCTTCCTGCCCGGCGTCGAGCTGATCCCCGGCGTGCTCGTCGAATCCCGCCCCATCGCCGTGTTCAACATGACCGACGACGGCGGCGGCGACGCCAAGCTGGTCTGCGTCCCGGCCGACAAGCGCTTCGACCACATCCAGGAGCTCGAGGACCTGGACGAGTGGCTGGTCAAGGAGATCGAGCACTTCTTCACCCGCTACAAGGACCTGGAGCCGGGCAAGTGGGTCAAGAACGAGGGATGGGAGGGCCGCGAGGCCGCCGAGGCCGAACTCTCCCGGTCCATCGAGCGCTTCCAGCAGGTCGGCCAGGAGTCCGAGGAAGACGAGCCGCAGGGCCGCGACGTCGAGTAGCAACCGCACCACCATGTCTTCCCGGCCGCGCCCCGTCCTGCTTCCGCTGACCCCGCTGGGGCAGCTGCGCGCCGGCCAGATGCCGTCCCGGTTGGTGCGCCTGTTCGTCGGGCTCACCTTCTTCGGGGTGGCCATGGGCGCGTTCGTCCGGGCCGGGCTCGGGGTGGCGCCCTGGGACGTGCTGCACCTGGGGCTGGCCCGGCACGTCCCGTTGAGCTTGGGCACGATCATCATCATCGTCGGGCTGCTGGTGCTGCTGGTCTGGATCCCGCTGCGCCAATGGCCCGGCCTGGGCACGATCGCCAACGCCATCTGGATCGGTGTCTCCGCGGACTTCACGCTGTGGCTGCTCCCGGAAATCCACGGGCTGGCCTGGCAGGTCGCCGTCATCGCCGCCGCCCTGGTCGTCAACGGCCTCGGCGGGGCGCTGTACATCGGGAGCCAATTCGGCGCCGGCCCACGCGATGGGCTGATGACTGGGCTGCACTTGCGCACCGGCTGGAGCCTGCGCCTGATCCGCACCGGCGTCGAGGTGGCGGTCCTGGGCATCGGCTGGCTGCTCGGGGGCACCGTCGGGCTGGGGACCGTCGCCTACGCGCTGCTGATCGGCCCCTCGACGCAGTTCTTCCTGCGGTGGACCGTGGTCGACCTGTCCCCGCCGCCTCCCGCGGTCTCCCGGGCACCAGACCTGCACCCGGCGCCCTGCCGCGGTGGCGACGGCACGACGCCGGGATCAACCGAAAACGGTTGATCGTCGGGCAGACTGGTGCCATGTTCGTCGTCACCATCAACCAGCGCGACTCGCGCGAGGTCGGCGACCGCGTCGACGACCTGGTCCGGGACCTGGAGCCGGTCCCGATGCTGCGCCCCTTCCAACGCTCCTTCGGCGACGAGGCCATCGGCGTGGCCGACGACGCCGGGCACGCCGTCGACGCCGCGATGGTCGCCCTGCGGCAACACCGCTGGAATGTCGGCATCGGCGTGGGACCGGTCGACACGCCCTTCCCCGGGTCCATCGCCCAGGCGGAGGGCTTCGGCCTGGTCCACGCCCGCCGTGCGGTGGACCGCGCGCAGAAGACCGGCGAGCGCGTCCCGTTGGGCATTTCGGGCCCGGACGCCGCCGTGGCCGCTGAGGCGGAGGCGGTGGCCCGGCTGGTGGGGCAGATCGTGGTGACGCGCACGGCGGCGGAATGGGCCGTTTTGGACCTGATGATCCCCGGGGTGCGCGGCCAGCAGAAGGCCATCGCCGCCGAATTGGGCATCACCACCCAGGCCGTCTCGAAGGCGGTGGTCCGCTCGAACTGGAACGAGGAATGGGCCTGCCGCCCGGCAGTGGCCCGGCTGTTGGGCCTCGTGGAGGGACCGGCGGTGTTGCCCGCCGCCACCTACCCGTACGACCCCCGCGGATGATCCGGGACGCCTCACCTGCCACCACGGGCCGTCCCGGGCTGGTCATCTTCGACTGCGACGGCGTGCTGGTCGCCACCGAGCGCCTCGCCACGGCCATCGAGGCCCGGATCCTGACCGCGATGGGCCACCCCCACACGCAGGCCGACGTCGTCGCCGCGTTCATGGGCCGCTCCGACGCCGATGCCATGGCGCTGCTCACCGACCTGTTGGGTCCGGAGCGGGCGCTGGAGTTCGACGAGCGGTCCACGGCCGAGACGCGGGCCGCCTTCGCGCGCGAACTGGCCCCCGTGCCGGGTGTGGTGGCGGTCCTGGATGCGGTGGAGGCGACCGGGGTGCGGTACTGCGTGGCCTCCTCCGGATCGCACGCCAGGATGGAGCTGACCTTGGGGACCACGGGTTTGCTGGAACGCTGTGCCGGCCGGATCCACTCCGCCGAGGACGTCGACCGGGGCAAGCCGTGGCCGGATGTCTTCCTCCTTGCCGCGGCCCGGGAGGGCGTCGAGCCCGGCGGGTGCGTGGTCATCGAGGACAGCGTCAACGGGGTCCTGGCGGCCCGCGCGGCGGGGATGGCGGTGCTCGGCTTCGCGGGCGGGTTGGCCGGGGCGGCGGCGCTGCGGCAGGCAGGGGCCATTGTCTTCGATGACATGCTCCACCTGCCGCAGCTGCTCGGGCTCTACAGCTCCCGCTCGGCGTAGGCCGCCAGGGCGTCGCGGACGAACACCGCGCCGTCCCTTCCGCCGTAGTTGGCCCCGAAGCGCGGGTCGTCGACGTACATCTTGCCCAGCCCCGTCACGTAGCCGCGCACATCGCCTCCGGGGGTGCTGGCCGGGGTTCCCGGAACCGAACAGAGCCACTCGACGTGCCGGCGGGCCAGCTCCTGCGCCTCGGCGGATATGGGGTCGATGCCCCGGTCGGATGCATCCGTCCAGGCTGCGGACAGTGCCGCGGCCCGCTCCTTCCAGTCCCGCCGGGCCGCCGCGTCGAGGCCCCGCCACCAGTCATCCCCGTGGACGTAGGACTCCCGGCCCCAGCGGCGCTCGACCTCCTCCCGGTGCTCGGTGTGGTCGAATCCGTCCAACATGTCCTCGGGCATGAGGGTTCCTCCTGTGGTGATGGTGTCGATGGTGCGTTCCACCGAGGCGATCTGCCGGTCCAGCCGTCGGCGTTCCTGCTTCAGCCACTGCACGTGGGTGCCCAGGGCATCGGCGGTGTCGAGGGTCCGGTCCAGGACCGCGGAAATGGCCGACAGGCCCAGCCCGAGCTCGCGCAGCAACAGGATGCGTTGCAGCCGATGGAGGGCCCCGGCGTCGTAATGGCGGTAGCCGTTCGCGGCGATGCGGGTGGGCGGGAGCAGCCCGATGCTGTCGTAGTGTCGCAGGGTGCGGCTGGTGGTGCCCGCCAGTGCGGCGATCTGCTGGATGGGCCAGTCCACGCGGTGCCCCTTTCGTCTCGGTCGCCCCAGCGTATTGGTTGACGTTGCGTCAAGGTCAAGGGTGGTGTGTGGGGGTTCCTTCCGGGGTCGCAGCCGCCACCGTACACTCCGGTCCACGTCGTCCGTCCGGCATCAACGCCGGCCAGGACGGCTCGAGGCGAGGAGGGTACGACATGGTCCCGGAGATCAACGTGTGGGGCGTGCTGGTGGCGGCGGTGTCCACCATGGTGGTTGGTTCGATCTGGTACACCCCGAAGGTCTTCGGCACTTACTGGATGCGCACCGCGAAGGTCGCTCCGGAAGGGGGCGCCCGCAGCGCGGCCTGGCCAATCGCCGTCTTCCAACTGCGCGCACGCACTGGTGACGTTCGTGGTCATGTCAGTGGTCATCGGCCTGTTCGGCCCGTAGCGGGGCCCTCCCCGGCCGGCTCCGCCGCTGGGCGGAGCTTCCGGGCAGCGCCGGGCCTACAACAGGCTGCGCAACACGTGGGCGAGTCCATCCTCGTCGACGGAGGCGGTGACCTCGTCGGCTGCGGCCTTAACCTCGTCCGGCGCCTGCCCCATGGCGACCCCGCGACCGGCCCAGCCGAGCATCTCGATGTCGTTGCGGCCGTCGCCGACGGCCACGGTATCCTCTGCCCCGTAGCCGAGCTGGCCGCGCAGTTCCTCGATGGCGCTGGCCTTGGTGATGCCCTCGGCGGCGATGTCGAGCCAGGCGGTCCATCCGACGGAGTAGGTGACCCCGTGCAGGCCTATGGCCCGGACGGCCTCGCCGAATTCCTCGGAGGAGGAGTCGTTGGAGAAGACGACCAGGCGGACCGCCGTGGCCTCCATCAGCTGCTCGAACGAGACGGGCCGGGCCTCGACGCCGAAGCTGGCATCCTGGAAGCGTTCGGTGGACAGGAAGCTGCCCTCGTCGTCCTCCAGGGCGTACTTGGCGGTGGGCAGGGCGCCGCGCAGGGCCCGGAGGGCAGGGGCGGGGTCGAAGGTCTTGCGCTCGAGGACCTCGTAGCCGGCGTCCAGGGAGGTGTCGATGCGCACGCTCACGCCGCCGTTGCTGCACACCGCGTACCCGGTGTCTATGCCCAGGAGCTCGACGACGGGCAGGGTCGCGCCCAGCGACCGTCCGGTGGAGACGATGACCTCGTGCCCGGCCGCCACGAGGGCGCGGGCCGTTTCGCGGACGGCGTCGGACATGTGGCCGTCGTGGTCGACGAGGGTGCCGTCGACGTCCAGGCACACCATCTTCTGGCTGGTGGTCATCAACCGGTCTTCGGTGCCGGTGTTCACTGTCATGGTCATGACTCTAGTCAAACATCGTCCGCCGCCGTTGGACATCGACCAGGTCACATCCACTGCTGAACATCGGCCGGCAGGACGGTGGCCGCGCGGTTAACGAGCCGTGCGCCCACCGCGCAGGACGGGCGCACGGTGCTGCCGTGGCGTGGTTCAGAGGACCGGCAGGACCTCGAGGCCGCCCAGGTAGGGTCGCAGGGCCGCGGGGACGGTGACGGACCCGTCGGCGTTCTGGTGGTGCTCCAGGATCGCCACGATCCAGCGGGTGGTAGCCAACGTGCCGTTCAGCGTGGCGACGGGCCGGGTCCTGCCCGGCTTGCCGTCCGCGCCGACGGTCCGTTCGCGGATGTTCAGGCGGCGGGCCTGGAAGGTGGTGCAGTTCGAGGTCGAGGTCAGCTCGCGGTAGGCGCCCTGGGTGGGGACCCAGGCCTCGCAGTCGAACTTCCGGGCGGCGCTCATGCCCAGGTCGCCGGCGGCGGTGTCGATGACCCGGTAGGGCAGCTCGACCTTGGCCAGCATCTCCTCCTCCCAGGCCAGCAGCCGCTGGTGCTCGGCGGCAGCCTCCCCGGGGGTGCAGTAGATGAACATCTCGAGCTTGTTGAACTGGTGGACCCGGATGATCCCGCGGGTGTCCTTGCCGGCGGAGCCGGCTTCGCGGCGATAGCACGAGGACCAGCCGGCGTACCGGGTGGGGCCGGCGGAGAGGTCCAGGATCTCGTCGGCGTGGTATCCGGCCAGCGCGACCTCGGAGGTGCCGGTCAGGTACAGGTTGTCGCGTTCGAGGCGGTAGATCTCGTCGTCGTGCTCGACATCGAACCCGGTGCCCTGCATGGTCTCGGGACGGACCAGTGTCGGGGTGATCATCGGGATGAACCCGTTGGACACGGCCTGGTCCAGCGCCATGTTCATCAGGGCGATCTCCAGCCGTGCGCCAACACCCTTGAGGAAGTAGAAGCGCGAGCCGGAGACCTTCGCACCGCGTTCCATGTCGATGGCGCCAAGCAGCTCGCCCAGCTCCAGGTGGTCGCGGGGTTCGAAGCCCTCGGCGGCGAAGTCGCGGGGGGTGCCGACGGTCTTGACCACGGTGAAGTCGTCCTCGCCGCCGGCCGGGGCGCCGTCCTGGATGAGGTTGGGCACGGAGCGCTGGAGGGAGGTCAGTTCCTCCTGGGCGGCGTCGGCGGTGGCCTGCTCGGCCTTCACCCGGGCGGCGAGCTCCTTCACCTCGGCCAGCAGGGCCGCCTTTTCCCCGCCCTTGGCAGCGGCGACCTTCTTGCCGAAGGCGTTTTGCTCGGCGCGCAGGTTCTCGAAGCTGGTGATCGCATTGCGCCGGGTGGCATCGGCGGTGATGATCCGGTCCACCACGGATTCGTCGGCACCGCGGAAACGCTGGGAGTCACGGAAGGCCGTCGGATTCTCTACGAGCTCTTTAACATCGATCACCACTACAGGTTACCGAATCCCCGTTAGGGTAAAGAGCACCATGGGCCTCGAATACCTTTCCCTCATCCTCGTCGTCGTCGCGCTGATCATCGCCGCGACGAGCCTCGTCTCCGTGGGGCGCCTGCGGGTCAAGGTCCGCGGCATCGCCTCGACCCCGCTGGTCTCCGACGCGTTGGCCAACACGTCCCGGACAGCCCTGGTCATCAACCCCTCCAAACAGGCCGCCGACGAGACCCGCTCGGCCCTCCTGCTGGCCTGGGCGTCGGCCGGGCTGGAGGAGCCGATGGTCCTGGAGACCACCGTCGACGATCCGGGCTACGGGATGGCCCGCCAGGCACTGGAGGCCGGGTGCGAGGTCGTCGTCGCGGCCGGCGGCGACGGGACGATCCGTGCGGTCGGCGAAGTGCTGGCCGGGACCGGTACGTCCATGGGGATCATCCCGCTGGGCACCGGTAACCTGCTGGCGCGCAACCTCGGATTCAACGTGGACGACCTGGGGGCGTGCGTCCACACGGCCCTGCAGGGTCGCACCCGGGCCATCGACGCGGCCCGGATCGAGTTGGAGCGGGCAGACGGCAGCTCCGACGACAAGGTCTTCCTGGTGATGGCCGGTGTCGGCACCGATGCCGAGATGATGGCCGACACCCGCGACGACCTCAAGGCCATGGTGGGCCCCCTGGCCTACGCGGAGGCGGGGATTCGCCACCTTCCGGGCAAGCGTCGCCCGGTGACCATCACCCTGGACGACGACGAGCCGATGGAGCGGAGGTTCCGCTCGATGGTCTTCGCCAATGCCGGCAAGCTGCAGGCCGGGCTCGACTTCGTCCCCGACGCGAAGGTGGACGACGGTCTGCTCGACCTGGTGGTCATGAGCCCGCGTTCGGCAGTCGGCTGGGCGTGGATTGCCGCCAAGACCGCGCTGCGCCACCGTCGTGCCATCCCGGTGATCGAGTACTTCCAGGCCCGGAGGATCCGCATCGTCGCCGAGGAGGACATCGGGTCGCAGCTCGACGGGGACACCACCGGTGACGTCCGGGCCGTGACGGTCACCGTCCTGCCGCTGGCCCTGAAGGTCCGCGTGCCCACGCACTGACGGCGGATCCGGGATGCACGTGTGCCGGTCTCCCGGAGTCGATCACTGCGCGTGGGACTGCAATCCCCTGACCCAGGCGTGGGCTTGCGCGAAGGCCTCGTCGGTGTTGTGCCGGGCGGGCGACGGGGTCGGTTCGTCGAGTTCGGTGGCGCTGGGGTAGGACCCGAGGAAGCGTAACTGCGGGCTGATGCGGTGCAGTCCGGCCAGGGCGTCGGCCACCCGCGCCTCGGACAGGTGCCCCTCGACATCGATCGAGAAGAAGTAGGAGCCTAGCCCCTCCCCCGTCGGGCGGGACTCGATGCGGCTGAGGTTCACGCCACGGGCGGCGAACTGCTCCAGGATCCCCATCAGGGCACCCGGATGATCCTCGGGCAGGGGGATCACCACGGTGGTCTTGTCGTTTCCGGTCGGAGGCGGTACCGCACCGGGGCGGGTCACCAGCACGAAACGGGTGACGGCCCCGGTGTTGTCCTCCACGCCGCGGTGGATGAGATTCAGCGGGTTCTGCTCCAGCACCAGCGGGGAGCAGATGGCGGCGTCGTAGCGGCAGTCCGGATCCAACAGCCCCAGGGCACCGGCTGCCGTGGAGGCCGCCGGGACGAATTCGGCACCGGGCAGGTGGGTCTCCACCCATCCACGGCATTGGGCGATGGCATGTCCATGGGTGGCCACGGTGCGGATCTGGCCCGGCTCGGTGATGCCCTCGCGCGCGACCAGGACGAAGGTGATCGGCACCAGCACCTCGCGCACGATCTGCAGGGCCCCGCCGTTGGCAATGGCGTCCAGGGTGGCCGACACGCCGCCCTCGACGGAGTTCTCGATCGGCACCATCGCCGCGTCGGCGCCGCCGTCGCGCACGTGCTGCAGGGCGGCGTTCACGCTGGTGGCCGGGAGCCGTTCCCCGTCCCCGACCCCCGGGACCTGCAGGAGTGCCTGTTCGGTGAACGTGCCGGCGGGTCCCAGGTAGGTGTATCTCATCGAACGGTGGGCTCCTGGCCGTTCTCGCTCGTCAGCGGCAACCCGGCTTCCAGCCAGGCACCGCTGCCGCCGGCGATGTTGAAGGCGGAGTAGCCCTGCCCCACGAGCCAGCCGGCCACCTGGGCCGAACGGCCCCCGGTGCGGCAAATGACGTAGGTGTCCTCGTCCGGGTCCAGTTCCTCCAGGCGCTCCGGCAATTCGCCCATGGGGATGTGCACGGCCCCGGTTGCGTGGCCCTCGACCCATTCGTAGTCCTCGCGGACATCCAGCACCTTGGCACCGGCAGGAACGGCGCTGACCTCGACGGTCTCGAATTCGCTCATGGTCCATCCTTCCAACGGTTTCCTGTTGAGGCCTCCAGCCTATAGTGGGTACCGACCCCTCCCCGATAGATGAAGGGCTGACATGGACCCGAACGCCGGCATCACGGCCCTTGGCGGCCTGGGCTGGACGCTGACGGTCATCCTGGGGGCGGTATTCCTGGCCCTGCAGGCCTGGATTGTCGCGGGGGTCTCCCGCCGGGTCCTCGGGGTGCCCGTCGGTTGGCCGCGGTCGATCGCCGTCGGCCTGCTCATGTCCGCCGGGCTGGGCTTCGTCGTGCGGTACCTGTTCCGGGCCGCCTACGTCAGCGACCAGACCCAGCTGCAGGTCTCGCCGCCCGTGGCGCTGATGTTCGCTGCGCTGGCGCTGATCTGGGTGTTCGCCCTGGGCGTGGCGCTGCTGATGGTCCTGGAGATCACCTTCCCCACCGGCACGTTGCCCTCGCCGGTCCGCCTGTTCACCGGCTGGAGGACCCGCCGTGCCCATAGCGCCCGCTATTTCCAGGTCATGCGCATCGCCGTGCGGCACGGCCTGCTCGCCCAGGCCCGCGGGCTGAACCGCCGGCACGACAAGGCACGCGAGGACCAGACGGCCCGCGCCCTGCGCGAGGCCCTCAACGAGGCGGGTGTGACGTTCGTGAAGCTCGGGCAGATGCTCTCCGCACGGCGCGACCTGCTCTCCGAGCCGTACGTCCGCGAGCTCTCGCGCCTGCAGACGCAGGCGAACCCGGAGCCCTGGCCCGTCATCGAGGCAGCCCTCGCCGAGAGCCTGGGCCGGTCCCCGCAGGAGGCGTTCGCCTCGATCGAGCACGAACCGCTAGCCAGCGCCTCCGTCGCCCAGGTGCACCGGGCCGCCCTGCACGACGGCACCCGCGTTGTCCTCAAGGTGCAGCGGCCGTCCGCCCTGAAGCAGGTCGAACGCGACCGGGCGATCGTCGTGCAGATCGCCGGCTGGCTGGAGCGCTCGGCCCCGTGGGCACGCCGACTCGGGGTGTCGACGCTGGCGCGCGGGTTCTCCGATTCGCTGGCCGAGGAACTGGACTACCGCACGGAGGCCGAGAACATGCAGGCCATTGCGGCCTCGCTCGCCGGCTTCGAAGTCACGGTGCCGCAGGTCCACGCCGCTTTCAGCGGCCGCCGCCTCCTGGTGATGGACGAACTCGACGGCCAGCCGGTCGGGTCGGCCGGGCCGGCGCTGTCCCAATGGGGCCCGGACCGCCGGCGGGTGCTGGCCGGGGAGTTGCTGGGGGCGACCCTGCACCAGATCTCCGGGAACGGCGTCTTCCATGCCGACCTGCACCCCGGCAACATCTTCATCACGCGCGAAGGCGGCCTCGCGCTGCTCGACTTCGGTGCCGTGGGCCGCCTGGATCCGTCCAGCCAGCAGTCCCTGAACATGTTGTTGTTTGCCATCGACAAGAACGACAACCAGTTGGCCACCGACGCCCTGCTGGGGCTGCTCGACCGGCCGGAGGACTTCGACGAGCGGGGCTTCGAGCGCTCGCTCGGGCAGCTGCTGGTCCGCTTCCGCCATGGCTTCGGCGGCCAGGGCGGCTCGGAGATGTTCAAGGCCCTGTTCGCCCTGATCGTGCGCCACGGCTTCTCCGTCCCACCGCAGGTCGCCGCCGCCCTGCGCGCCTTGGGCGCCCTGGAGGGGACGCTGTCGCTGATCGACCCCGGATTGAACGTCGTGGCGGCGGCCCGCGAAGCCGGCCGGAAGATCATCGGGGCCCAGTTCACCGCCGCCAACCTGAGGGACGAGTTCGAGGTGCGGGCCATGCAGCTCCTGCCGGCCCTGCGCGAGTGGCCCCGCCGGCTGGACAAGATCACCGAGGACGTCGAGCGGGGCCGGCTCTCGGTCAACGTCCGGGTCCTGGCCCACCCTGCCGACCGCGGGTTCCTCAACCGGCTGGTCCAGCAGGTCGTGGTGGCCCTGCTCGCCGGCGCCGCCACCCTGGCCGCGATCATCCTCATCACCACCGAATCGGGCCCCTACCTCACGGAGAACGTC
>Ga0134125_10001716_pt1 | contig 26702 bp, 24 predicted proteins | sample KB31751_FD_96464 | JGI IMG/M metagenome (GOLD analysis project Ga0134125, IMG submission 96464) | Terrestrial soil microbial communities with excess Nitrogen fertilizer from Kellogg Biological Station, Michigan, USA - KB3-175-1 | ecosystem: Environmental > Terrestrial > Soil > Unclassified ...
GACGGGAACACGACCGACGTGCTGATCGAATCGGCGCTGTGGAACGAGATCAACATCGCCCAGACCGGCCGCAAGCTCGGCATCAATTCGGATGCGCGCTACCGCTTCGAGCGCGGCGTCGATCCTGCCTTCATGGTGCCGGGGCTGGAGATGGCGACGCGCATGGTGATGGAGCTCTGCGGCGGTACGCCGTCGCAGAATGTTGTAGTCGGCAAGGCGCATGGCGATGACCGCGTCATCGATTTTCCGCTGAGCGAGGTGAGGCGGCTCGCCGGCATCGAGGTGCCACTGCCGGAGATGCGCAGCATCCTGACCCGGCTCGGCTTCGTGATGGCCGGCCACGGCCCGGTCATGAAGATCGCGATCCCGTCCTGGCGCACCGACGTGCAGGGCAAGGCTGACATCGTCGAGGAGATCGTGCGCATTGTCGGCGTCGATAAGGTGCCGATGGCGCCGTTCGAGCGCGGCGAGGATGCGCGCAAGCCGGTGCTGACGCCGATCCAGCAGCGCACCCGACGCGCCAAGCGCGCACTCGCCGAGCGTGGCATGATCGAGGCGGTAACATGGTCGTTCATCGCAAAGCCTGCGGCCGAGCTGTTCGGCGGCGGCAAGACCGAGCTCGCACTCGCCAACCCGATCGCGTCCGACCTTTCCGACATGCGGCCGAGCCTGTTGCCTGGCCTGATCGCCTCCGCGCAAGTCAATGGCGACCGCGGCTTTGCCGATGTCGCGTTGTTCGAGGTCGGTCAGATCTTCAAAGGCGATCGGCCGGAAGACGAGTTCGTAGCTTCTGCCGGCGTCCGCCACGGCTATGCGTCCGCGAAGGGTATCGGCCGGCACTGGTCGGGATCGGCGATGGCCGACGCATTCGATGCCAAGGCTGATGCGCTGGCGGTGCTGGCCGCTGCTGGCGCGCCGATGCAGGCGCTTCAGATCGTGCCGGGCGGACCTGGCTGGCTCCACCCGGGGCGTTCCGGCACGATCCAGATCGGGCCGCAGAACATTCTGGGCCATTTCGGCGAACTGCATCCGCGCGCCCTGGAAGCGCTCGGCGCCGACGGCCCGTTGATGGCATTCGAGGTGATCCTCGACCGCATTCCGGCTGCCAGGCAGAGGCCGACCCGCGCCAAGCCGCCCCTGGAGCTTTCCGCGTTCCAGCCGGTGTCGCGCGATTTCGCCTTCATCGTCGACCGCAAGGTGAAGGCCGGCGATCTCGTGCGCGCCGCGCAAGGCGTCGACAGGAAGCTGATCACCGACGTCATGGTGTTCGACCTCTACGAGGGCAAGGGCATCGAGGAGAGCAAGAAATCGATCGCGATCGCCGTGACCTTGCAGCCGCGCGAAAGGACCATGACCGACCAGGAGATCGACGCCGTCGCGGCGAAGATCGTCGCGGAGGTCACGAGGAAGACCGGCGGCGTCTTACGCGGATGAGCTTGTCGGATCTCATTCCGACTGATGTCAGCGCCCATGCCGCGCTGGCGATCAGCGCCATCGCCTTCATTTCGGGAACAGCGCGCGGCTTCTCCGGCTTCGGCTCGGCGCTGATCTTCATGCCGCTGGCGAGCAGCCTTGCGACCCCGCGTCTTGTCGCGACCCTGCTCCTGATCGTCGATTTCGTGGGCTCGCTGCCGCTGTTGCCGAACGCCTGGTGCAAGGCCGACCGCAAGGCCACCAGCATCATTGTCGTCGGCGCGCTGGTCGGCGTCCCCGTCGGCACCTGGCTGTTGACCCGGCTCAATCCCGTTACGACGCGCTGGATCATTTCCGGTTTCGTGACCGCGCTGCTGCTCTTGTTGCTGTCGGGCTGGCGCTATCGCGGACGCGATCACGTCGCGCTCTCGGTGGCGATCGGTACGCTCTCGGGCTTTTGCTCGGGCCTCGCGCAGACCGGAGGTCCGCCGATCGTGGGTTACTGGCTGGGGCGGCCGATCGCCTCCAACATTGCGCGCGCCAACATCATCCTGTTTTTCGGCGCCTCTGATTTCTTTTCGGTCGTCAGCTATGCCGTCAGCGGCCTGATGAGCCGGGATGCGATCCTGCTTTCGCTGATCGTCGGCCCCGTCTATGCGATCGGCATCCGCTTCGGCACCCTGCTGTTCGGCCGCGCCAGCGAAAGCTTGTTCCGCCGCCTCTGCTATGCGCTGATTGCGCTCGCGGTGATCTTCGGGTTGCCCGCGCTTGACGGTGTGTTGCGCTAGTCGCACGATCCAGAAAAGTGTGTACCGGTTTTCCCTCGCGACAAACGCGAAGCATTTGCGCGGAGATCATGCGCCCTAATATCGGCGCTGGTAGAACGGCGACGCTGTTCTCGCAGGCGGGGCGCGGTGCCGGGGCCGCGGCGCTCGCCTGGCCGGAATCGCTCCCACGGGCGCAGTCTCCTTGATCGCGCCGATCCGGCGCAAGGCAGCATCGGCTGCGCGCTCGCCGCTTTCCCAGGCGCCATCGACCGTTCCCCACAGCGTCTCATGGGTAGCTTCGCCGGCAAGGAACATGGCGCCGATCGGCTCGGTCAGGATCTTGCGCGAGGCCTCGCCGCCGGGCGCCGCCGCGGACATCGCGCCCAGCACATAGGGCGACGCATTCCAGCGCGTGGCGCTCGATTTCTTCACGGCGGCCGCCGCGTCGCTGCCGAATAGCTTTCCCAGCCATTCTCTCGCAAACGCCACCATCGCGGTTTCGCCCTGTGCCGACAGATCGCGGCCGAAGGAGCCCCCGACGTCGATCGAGCACAGCGACGAGCCGCCCATATCGGCGAGCAGCAAGGCCGTACGGTTGGAGGTGCTCTGCTCGATGATGACGTCGTTCTGCGCCAGCCCCAGCGGATTGCCGGGCATCTGCAGCGCGATGTGATCGTAGCTGCCTAAGCTGACCTTGGCGGCCGCATCAAGCGCGCGTTTTGGAATATCGGGCGCGAATTTGATGTTGCCTGACGTCAGCGCATTGCTGGACACCGTGATGATCGCGGCGCGCGCGGTGATCTTGCCGGAGGGAGTCTCGACGGTGACGTCGCGAGTGCCCCAGGAGATGCGGCTCGCCGGCGTCGACAGCGAGACGGGAACCTGTCCTGCGAGCCTTGCGATCAGCGTTCCCATGCCCTGCCGGCAGGCGACGACCGCGTTGCGGTCTCCGCCGCGCACCTTGTCGACGACGGAGAGATCTTTCAGGTCCTTGCCGGCAAAGCTGGCGCCGAGCACGAAATCGATGGTGCCGGCCCAATCACCCAGCTCAGGCGGCAATGCGCCAGCACAGGCAATGTCCGCTCGATGTGAGGCGTCGTCAATAGCACGGTTGGCCTTCACCAGCGTCGCCAGGAAATCCTCGGTCTCGCCGGCGCGGGCGTTGCGGCGGCCGATGCGGATTTTCTGGCCAGACGGTGCAGCGACGATGTCGAGACCGGCGGAACGCGCGAGCCTAATGATGGGGTTGCTGTCCGGATTGTGCATCCAGCGCGCCCCCCGGTCGAACGGCACCTCGAAAGTCGTGCTGTCGGTGATGCAGCGGCCACCGACCTGGCTCGCCGCTTCGACCACGATCACCTTGCGGCTTGCGGCCTGAATTCGCCGCGCCGCGGCAATGCCGGCAGCACCCGCACCAATCACGACAATGTCGGTCTCGCGCGGCAGGGGCGCACCGAAAGCGCGCCCGTAAAGCACCGGGGTCGCAGCAAACGCCGCCGATGCCGAAAGGAAGCCGCGTCGCGTCATTGTCATGTCATGGTTTCCGAGGCCTGAAAAAGCGGCGAACGAGTGGCGAACTTGCCGCATTCGGCTACGCGCGGCAATCGCCATGGTGAATCAATCATGATTGATGTCGGCCATGCATGAACCAAATTGCAACCGCTGTCATGCATGATAAGAAAAGGAAAAAGCGGCCGGCAAAGGCCGCCGGGGGGAAGTGCATCATGGGCGTCATGCTCGATTGGGTCGGCAGGCTTATTGCCGGTTACCTTCAGAAGGAGGTACCGGGCTATGAGCCGTTCACCCCGAGTGACCCGGAATATCTTCGCAGCATGATTCAGCCGGGCGACGTCCTACTCGTCGAGGGCAACAACCGCGTCTCCGGCATCATCAAATATCTGACCCAGTCGACCTGGTCCCACGCCGCGCTTTACGTCGGCCCGATCGATGGCGCGCGCGAGGAAGACGGCGAGCCGCATGTCCTGATCGAGGCCTATGTGGGCGATGGCGTGATCTCGGCGCCGCTGTCCAAGTATTTCACCTATCACACGCGCCTCTGCCGCCCCGTCGGCCTGTCCTATGAGGACCGCACCTCCGTGTGCCGATACGCCATCAACCGGATCGGCTTCGGCTACGACACCAAGAACATCCTCGATCTGATGCGCTTCCTGATCCCGCTGCCGATCCCGCAGCGCTGGCGCCGGCGCATGATCGCACTCGGCTCGGGCGATCCCACTAAGATGATCTGCTCGGCATTGATCGCGCAGGCCTTCGAGGCCGTGCGTTATCCGATTCTGCCCAAGATCACGCGGGCGGGCAGCCGGGCGGCGCGGCGCGAGATCCTGCACATCCGCGATTCCTCGCTCTATATGCCGCGCGATTTCGACATCTCGCCCTATTTCGAAATCGTCAAGCCGACCATCGTGCACGGCTTCGACTACACCTCCTTGCACTGGGCCGATAAGCAGAAGCCGCTCCAGGAGGTAGCGGGCGAACTCGGTGTGTTTCAAGAAGCAATCGACGCGCCGTCGCTTGCTCCTCAAGAGACTGACGAAGAAGCGCCGCTTTCGCTTGCGACTGAAGAAATGATCGAGGTCGCCGAAATGACGACCCTGATCGAGCGCTTCACGGTCGAAGAGCATTTCCTGCACGTCGAGTATGTGCCGGGACGCCGCGGCAGGCGGCGCGAGGCCGAGAAAGTGACGTAGCCGTTATTCCGGGATGGCCTGATGACCAGACCACAGATGCACAATTGCGCACTATGGTTCGCGTCTGCGACGCGCCCCGGAAGGACGGTACAGCCTAGCGGTCCGACCGACCGATCACGTCCATCAATTCCGCGATCTTCTCGCGCTGGTCGGCCTTGCTGCCGCTCGTGATCGCGTGTTCCACGCAGTGGGCGACATGATCCCGCAGCACTTCCTCCTCGACGCGGCGGAGCGCGGCGCGCACCGCTGAGATCTGCGTCACGATATCGATGCAGTAGCGGTCCTCGTCGACCATTTTCGTCAGTCCGCGAACCTGGCCCTCGATCCGGCCGAGGCGTTTCTGAACGGAAGCCTTGATGTCCTTGCGCATGGCGCCTACATACCCCTACAGGGTATAGGTTTCAAGAGGCCCGGAGCATTTGGAATGAGCGAGACCCCACAAGGACCAGCGAGCGCCGCAAAGTCCTGCGGTCACGGCCATCAGCACCGACCCGACTCTGCGAAGGCCGCGCGCGATCCCGTCTGCGGCATGAGCGTCAACCCCGATACTGCCAAGCACCGGTTCGCATACAACGGCACGACCTATCACTTCTGTTCCAATGGCTGCCGGACCAGGTTCGAGGCCGATCCCTCGAAATATCTCGACAAATCGAGCGCCGACGCGCCCAGGCAGTCCGTGCCGGCGGGCACCATCTACACCTGCCCGATGCATCCCGAGATCCGCCAGGTCGGGCCGGGAAACTGCCCAATCTGCGGCATGGCCCTCGAACCCGACGTCGTGAGCCTCGACGATGCGCCCAATGCCGAGCTGGCAGACATGACGCGCCGGTTCTGGATCGGCGCAGCGCTGTCGGTGCCGCCGGTCGTTCTGGAAATGGGAGGCCATCTTGCCGGCGGCCACGGCTTGATCGAACAGGCGCTGTCGAACTGGATCCAGCTTGTTTTCGCGACGCCGGTCGTGCTGTGGGCGGGTTGGCCGTTCTTCGTGCGCGGCTGGCAGTCGCTGCTCACGCGCAATCTCAACATGTTCACGCTGATCGCGATGGGCACGGGCGTCGCCTATGTCTACAGCCTGGTCGGAACGCTGCTCCCGCAAATCTTTCCCGCGACCTTCCGCGGCCATGATGGCGCGGTTGCCGTCTATTTCGAGGCGGCTGCGGTCATCACCGTGCTGGTGTTGCTTGGCCAGGTGCTGGAGCTCCGCGCGCGCGCGGCGACCTCGGGCGCGATCAAGGCGCTGCTGAAACTCGCGCCGAAGACCGCGCGCCGCGTGAGTGACGATGGCGCTGACCATGAAGTCGCGATCGACTTGCTGAAGGCGGGTGATCGTCTGCGCGTGCGGCCGGGCGAAAAGGTGCCGGTTGACGGCGTCATTCTCGAGGGCCGTTCGGCGCTCGACGAATCGCTGGTGACGGGCGAATCCATGCCGGTCACCAAGGAGGCAGGCGCGCACGTCATTGCTGGTGCGCTCAATCAATCGGGCGGCTTTGTCATGCGTGCCGACAAGGTCGGGCGCGAGACGCTGCTGGCGCAGATCGTGCAAATGGTCGCGCAGGCGCAGCGTTCGCGCGCACCGATCCAGCGGCTGACCGATCAGGTCGCGGGCTGGTTCGTGCCCGCGGTGATTGTTGCGGCGGTCGCAGCCTTCGCCGCCTGGGCGACGTTCGGCCCGGAGCCGAGATTGGCATTCGGTCTCGTCGCCGCGGTCAGCGTGCTCATCATCGCCTGCCCCTGTGCGCTTGGGCTCGCCACACCGATGTCGATCATGGTCGGCGTCGGTCGCGGTGCGCATGCCGGCGTACTGATCAAGAATGCGGAAGCGCTGGAGCGCATGGAAAGGGTCGACACGCTGGTCCTCGACAAGACGGGTACGCTGACCGAGGGCAAGCCGAGCGTGACGGCAATCGTTACTGCTGCGGGCTTTCAGGAAAACGACATCCTGAAGCTTGCCGCGAGCGTCGAGCGATCGAGCGAGCATCCGCTGGCGGATGCGATCGTCAGGGAGGCGAACCAGCGCGGGCTCGAGCTGAGTGCGGTGGAGGGGTTCGACTCGCCGACCGGCAAGGGCGCAGCCGGCAAGCTGAACGGCCAATCGATTGTACTCGGCAACTCGAATTATCTCTGGGAGATCGGCATCGACATCGCATCGCTCGCCCCGGATGCCGCGCGGCTGCGCGGCGACGGCGCGACCGTGATCAACATCGCGATCGATGGCAAGCTCGCGGGGCTGTTCGCGATCGCCGATCCCGTGAAGCAATCAACGCCGGAGGCGCTGAAGGCGCTCGCCGTGGAAGGCGTCAAGGTCATCATGCTGACCGGCGATAACCGGACGACCGCTTCCGCTATCGCCAACCGGCTCGGGATTACTGAGGTCGAGGCCGAAGTGCTGCCGGATCAGAAGGGCGCCGTCGTCGCGCGATTGCGCAACGCGGGCCGGATCGTCGCGATGGCCGGTGACGGCGTCAACGACGCGCCGGCGCTCGCCGCAGCCGATGTCGGCATCGCCATGGGCACCGGCACTGATGTGGCGATGGAAAGTGCAGGGGTGACGCTCCTAAAGGGCGACCTCACCGGCATCCTGCGCGCGCGAAAATTGTCGCAGGCGACAATGAGGAACATCCGGCAAAACCTGTTCTTCGCCTTCATCTACAATGCGGCCGGGATTCCGATCGCGGCGGGCATTCTCTATCCGGCCTTCGGCATTCTGCTGTCGCCGATCATCGCAGCCGCCGCGATGGCGCTGTCCTCGGTCGGCGTGGTCGGCAACGCGCTGCGTCTGCGCGCGAGCCGCCTGTAGTCTCAGGCGGCCTTCGCCGCGGTGGCGCAGGGCAGCCCGGCGCGGGCGAGCCCCCCATAAAGCGGCTCGTTCGGCATCTCCGAGCGCAGGATCGCGCGCACCGCGACCAGCTTCTCGATATCGATGCCGGTGGCAAAGCCCTTGCTCTCGCAGAGGAACACCAGGTCCTCGAATACGACATTGCCGGTGGCGCCCGGCGCGAACGGGCAGCCGCCAAGGCCACCGAGCGAGCCGTCGAGGATGCGCGCGCCTTCGTCGAGCGCCGCGGAAGCGTTCGCAATTCCCATGCCGCGGGTGTCGTGCAGATGGACGCAGATCGGCGTCTTGCCGGCAACCTTCACCGCCGCTTTGGTCAGATCGCCAACCGCCTTCGGCCCGGCATAGCCCACGGTATCGGCGATGCCGACCGCATCGACGCCAGCCTCGAGGCATTTTTCAACGAGCCGGATCACCTCCTTCGGGTCGACGGGACCGGCGATGGAGCAACCCAACGCCATCGAGATCGCGGCATGAACGATCGGTTTGTGCGCGCTGGCATCACGCAGCTCACACATACGCTTGACGTTGGCGACCGCGGATTCGCGCGAGCGATGGGCATTGGCCTGGCTATGCTCCTCCGTCGCCGACACCACGGAGGCGATTTCGGCGACGCTGGATGCGAGCGCCTCGTTGACGCCACGCTCGTTCAGCGTCAGTGCAACGCCATGCGCGCCGGGCAACGCCGCGACGGTCGCAATGATGTCGCGGACATCGACGAATTGCGGAAAGGTCTTGGCAGGCAGGAAGGAGCCGACCTCGAAGCCGCGCACGCCGGCGGCGTATTCGTCGCGAATCCAGCGCTGCTTGGCCCGTGTGGACGGGTAGGTTTTGACGAGCTGAAGGCCGTCGCGCAGGCCGACCTCGCGCAGGGTGACACGGCCATCAGGATAGATTTTCTGAACGTCGGTCATGCGCGTTTCCTCATGTCCTTTTCGGTTTCTTCCCTCGCGAGCTCAGCCCGGATGGCGGCGGTATCGGCACCAAGAGGGGCGACCTTCAGCCCCTCGCCGATATTGGCCCCGTTCCATTCGATCGGCAACGCCGGAACCCGGAACGGCGCGCCATCGACATTGAAATTCCTGACGAGGCCGCCCGGCCGCAGCACGTGCGCATCGGTGAAGAGATCTTCCGGCCGATTGATCGGCGAGAAGCAGATATTGAGCGCGTCGAGCTTTTCCGAAAGCGCGGCGACATCCCAGCCCCTGATGATCTCGGCGACGCGCGGAATGATCCGTGAGCGCGCCAGGATGCGGTCTGTGGTGGTACGCAGGTTCGGATCGTCCAGAAACTCCTGCATCCCGAACTCCCGGCAGAAGCTCTGCCAATGCCCCTCGGTGACGACGCCAATGAAGATACGCTGGCCATCACCGATATCGAAGATGTCGTAGATCGGCCAGGCGTGCTCGCGCTCCGGCATCGAGCGCGGCTTGTTGCCGGTCATCTCATATTCGACCATGTGCTGCGCGACCAGGAACAGGCAGTTCTCGAACAGGCCGACGCGGATATTGGCGCCGGAGGTCCCTCCGGCGCGCTTCTGGTAGAGCGCTGCCAGGATCGAGATCACGCCGAACATGCCACCCATGATGTCATTGGCGGAGGAGCCGACGCGCTGCGGCTTTTCCTTGGTGCCGGTCATGGCCGCGAGCCCCGACATCATCTGCACGACCTCGTCGAGAGCAGGGCGATGCTCGTAGGGTCCGGACAGAAAGCCCTTGTGGCCGGCGACGATCAGATGTGGATATTTCTCGCGGAGCTGTGCGGCGCCCAGACCCTGCTTCTCCAATTGCCCGTCACGGAAATTTTCGAGGAACACATCGGCGGCTTCGAGCAGGCGATGCAGGGTCTTTCGGTCTTCCGCGTCAGCAAGATCGAGAACGACGCTGCGCTTGCCGCGGTTGAATAGCGGAAAGAACGCAGTACCCATGCCGCCGAGGGTGCGGGTCTTGTCGCCCGCGGGCGGCTCGACCTTGATGACCTCCGCACCAAGCTGCGCGAGGATCATGCCGCAGGTCGGGCCCATCACCATGTGGGTCATCTCGACGACCCTTACGCCCTCCAGCGGCAGTCCGGTTCCGGTCATTCATGTCTCCTTGCCTGTCTCCTTGCTTCTTTGGGCGAAGATAGGCTTTGCCGGACCATCTGAAAATACGATCTTTGCAACGCTGCATCGCGTCAGCATGACGCAAAGCGCGGCAGGAGCGGCCCCTTTGGCTGCCCTTGCCCAAGGGCGCGCACGTGTCTACCTCTCGGTGGCAAATTCGAGAAGGTCACCGCCATGCTGGACGCCGCCGCCAAGGCGCTATCGCAAATCCTGTCGCCGCCGATGCGCGCGATCCTGTGGCGCTCGATCGGGCTTGCGCTGGTGCTGATCACCGTGCTTGCGATCGGCCTGCAGCGGCTGCTCAGCTGGTTTGCAACCTACGGCGAAGGCTGGGCCGAGGCGATGCTTGGGCCCACCTATCAAACGCCGATCAACCTGCTCGCCTGGGTGGTTTCGATCGCGGCGGGGCTTGGCGTCGTTCTCGGCGGCATTTTCCTGATGCCGGCGATCACCTCGCTGATTGCGGGATTTTTTGTCGACGATGTCGGCGATCTCGTTGAGCGCGAATATTATCCCGCGGAAGCGCCCGGCGAGGCGCTGCCGCTCGGCATCGCCATGATCGAGGGCATCAAGATCGCGCTGCTGACCATCGCGGTCTATCTGATTGCGTTGCCCTTCGTGCTCGTGGCCGGCGCCGGCTTCCTCGTCTTCTTCATCGCCACCGCCTGGCTGTTGGGCAAGCAATATTTCGAGCTCGCCGCGATGCGCTTCCGTCCGCCCGCGGAAGCCAAACTGATGCGCAAGGACAATGCCGCGACGATCTTCACCGCCGGCGCGATCATAGCGGCCTTCGTCTCGATCCCGATCGTCAATCTGGCGACGCCGCTGTTCGGCATGGCGCTGATGGTGCATATGCACAAGCGTCTCTCCGGTCCGCGGCGCGAACTGATCGAGCCGACAAGGCGGAGCAGCGCGCGCTCTATTTGACGTGGCGCGCGAACGACACCAGCAAGAGACCGATCACCGCAAAGCCGGCGAGAAGCAGCCAGGCCTCGTTGACGCAGAGCGCCAGCGACGCCTTCTCGATCAGTGGCCGCACATACGCGATCTCGGCGTCGGTCGGAGGACCCGGGAGACGGTGAAGCAGCAGCGACGGGTCGAGCCCGATTGCTTGCGCCGCCGTGACATCGCCGGCCAGCAGGCGATCGCGGAAACCCTCCGCATAGGTGGCGACGCGGCCGTAGAGTACGGTGTCGATCAGCGCGATCCCGATGGCGCCGCCGAGATTGCGCATCAGGTTGAACAGGCCGCTGGCATCGGCGACCTCGACTTCCGGCAAATCGCCGAGGGCAATGCGCATCGGCGGCAACAGGCAGAACATGATCGCGATCCCGCGTAGGAGCTGCGGCCAGACCATCTCGTTGAAATCGGCCGTGCGCGGCTGGAAGTAACTCAAGGCGAGGCCCAGCGCGAACAGCAGAAAGCCTGCCGCGGTCAGCGTCTGCGCGCCGATCCGGCTTTCGAGCACGGCCGCAAGCGGCGCGGCCATGAGCTGCGCTACGCCGGTGACCAGCATGATCATACCGATCTCGAAGGCGTCATGGCCGCGCACGAACGCCAGAAATACCGGCATCAGATAAACCGAGCCGTAGAGCCCGACGCCGAGGCAGAAGCTCAAGGCGCATCCGAGCGCGAAGGAGCGTCGCTTCAGAGCGATGAGCCGCAGCACCGGATGCGGCGTGCGCGAGGTCCGCCACAGGAACAGGGCGAGGCCGGCGGTGCTCGCGAGCAGCAGGCCCATGCAGGACGTGGAGAGCCAACCGCGCTGCGGCGCCTGCTTCAGGCCGATCTCAAGGCTTGCCAACGCTGCCATCATCAGCACAAGCGAAACGACATCGAGCTGCCGTAGCCCGCGGAGAAAGGATTTTTGCCGCGGCAGCAGCCATGGCGTCGCCGCGGTTGCGATAAGGCCAGGAATGACGTTGATCAGGAACAGCCAGGGCCACGACCAGGTCGCCGTGACGAAGCCGCCGACGACCGGCCCCACGGTCGGCGCCAGCACGGCGACCACGCCGCCGATGGTCGTGGCGACTGCATGCAGCCTTGGTGGAAACAGCATGAACACCGCTGAGAATACCGCAGGAATCAGCATGCCGCCGGAAAATCCCTGCACGATACGGAAGATGAGCAGCATCGAGAAATTTGTGCTCAAGGCGCAGCCGATCGAGGCCAGCGTGAAGAGGGCGACCGCGGCCACGAACAGCCAGCGCAGGCTGAGCGTTTGCGTCAACAGTCCGGTGAGAGGAATCGCGATCACTTCCGCGATCAGGTAGGCGGTCTGGATCCAGCTCATGGCGTCGCGGGAAATGCCGAGTGCATCCTGGATCGACGGCAGCGATGCCGCGACCACCTGGACGTCAAGAATCGCCATGAACATGCCGAGGCACATCAGGAGGAAGCCGGCCCATACCAGGGCATCAGGCGCGGGCGCGCCGGTCTCCTGCGGCGCTCTCATGGCGACGGGCGGCTCAATTCATGGAGCGCGCGGCTTTCGGTACGGATGCGGATGAACAGCACCGCCGCGTTCAAGACCGTGAACACCAGCGCCGGCACCGGCAGATGCAGCGCCAGCGGCAGCAACGCGATCTCGCTGGCGACCACGGCGTAGTTGGGGTGGGCGAGATAGCGATAGGGACCGGAGGTGACCGGCGGTTCGCCCGGTTGCACGATGATGCGCGTGGTCCAGCGCGATCCGAGGGTCGCGAGAACCCAGACGCGAAGCCCCTGTAGCGCGACGAACGCGGCAAGCGCTGCGAGATTCACCGATTGATCTCGTCCGTAGGCCCACAGACTGATCAACCAGGCCGCGTGAACCGCAACAATCAGCGGATAATGCGCTGCGCCGATCTCGATTGCGCCACGCGCCAGCAGCCTTTTCGTATTGTGTTGCGCCAACGCGAGCTCGCCCAGACGCTGCAGCGTCACCAGCACAAGGATGGCCGAGGCGAGGCTCATGCCGCGTGCCGCAAGGCGACGCAGCTTGCGGTAAAGCCGGGGCCAAGCGCGGTCAGAAGCGAACGCCGCGGCAGGCCATGCGCCAGCGCCCGTTCCAGCACGAACAGCACGGTAGGTGCCGACATGTTGCCGTAATCGGCAATCACCTCGCGCTCGTGGTCGAGCGCGCCCTGTTGCAGCGACAGCGCGCGCTCCAGCGCCGCGATGACCTTGGCGCCGCCGGGGTGGCAGATGAAGCGGTCGATCTCGGCGAGCGGGAACTCCATCTTTGCGACCATCTCGGCGACGGCATCTCCCATGTGCTCCTGCACGAAGTCGGGAATCGTGCGCTGGAAGATCACGCCAAAACCTTCGGGATCGACGCTCCAGCCCATGATGTCGAGCGTTGCGGGCCAGAGCTTTTCGCCGGTCGCCTCGACCTGCGTCATCCCGCCGTCACCGGCGCGCAGCACCACGGCGGCGGCGCCATCGCCGAACAGGCTTGCGGCGACCACATTGGCCTTGGTCAATTGATCATGCCGGACCGCAAGCGTGCAGAGCTCGAGCGCTACCAGCAGCACGTTGGTCCCGGGCCGCGATTGTGCCAGCCGCGCCGCGATCGACAGGCCCGATACGCCGCCGGCGCAACCGAGGCCAAACACCGGCACGCGCGAAACGTCGCTGCGAAAGCCCATCAAGCCCGCGACGCGTGCTTCCAGCGTCGGCGTCGCAATGCCGGTCGAACAGACCGTGACGAGCGTGTCGATATCGCCGGCGGCAAGGTGGGCCCGCGCCAGCGCCTTGCGCGCGACATCGACGAACAGCTTTTCCGCGCCTTCCAGAAAGGCTTTCGTGCGCTCCGGCCAGCCGCGCCGCTCGAGATACCATTCGATCGGCATGACCCCGTAGCGGTGGCGGATGCCGGTATTGGCGAACAGGCTCGAGAGCGTCTCGAACTCCGGATAGCGATCCGCCATCACCCCGCGCGCGGCGGCGAGAATCTGATTTTGATGAAATAGGTGAGGTGGAACCGAGGTCGCCAGTGAAACGAGCGCGGCCGTCTGGTTCATATGGCTGTCCCCCTGCCTCTATCACCCCAAAGGTCAGAAACCGCGCAATAATGCGAATATTTCGGCAGCGTGCCGCACCGCCCGGTCACACTAAGTTGATGCGCTCAGTGGGGTACAAGCGGGCAGCCGGCGTCGGCCAGCGGACGAAAAGCCTGATCGCCGGGAATGACGCCGAGGATCTTGTAATAGTCCCAGGGCCCCTTGGATTCGGTTGGCGTTTTCACTTGCACAAACAGCATGTCGTGCACCAGGCGCCCATCCTGGCGGACATGTCCATTCCTGACGTAGAAATCGTTGACCGGCAACTCGCGCATCTTCGCCATCACCGCCTTCGCCTCATCGGTGCCAGCCGCCTTGACTGAGGCGATGTAGTGGCGAACCGCAGAATAGACGCTCGCCTGCGCCATGGTCGGCATACGGCCCTGCTTGTCGAAGAAGCGCTTCGACCAGGCGCGGGTCTCGTCGTCGCGATCCCAATAGAAGCCGGTGACGAATTTCAGCCCCTGCGCTGCCTGCAACTGCATACTGTGAACGTCGGAGATGAAAACCAGAAGCGCCACCATGTTCTGCTTTTTGCTGAGACCGAATTCATTGGCCTGCTTCACCGCATTGACCATGTCGCCGCCGCCATTGGCGAACGCCACCACCTTGGCGCCGGAGCCCTGGGCCTGCAGCAGATAGGAACTGAAATCCGACGTGTTCAGCGGGTGGCGAACGCTCCCCAGCACCTTGCCGCCGGCAGCTTGCACGGCTGCGCTCGCATCCGCTTCCATCGAATGACCAAATGCATAGTCGACGGTGATGAAGAACCAGGTGTCCTGGCCTGCGGCCACGATGGATCTGGCGAGACTCGTCGTCAACGCGTAGCTGTCGTAGAGCCAGGATGCTTCGTTCGCCGTGCAGGCCTTGCCGGTGAAGGCGGTGGTGCCGACCGCCCCCGCAATCGCGATCCGGTTATCCTGCGCGGCAAGCTGTTCGACCGCGAGCGCCACCGAGGAATTGTCGAATCCGGTCGCCATGTCGACGCCTTCGCTTTCGAACCATCGGCGGGCAATGGCACCGCCGATATCGGGCCTGTTCTGATGGTCGGCCGCCACGATCTCGATCGGCTTGCCGAGCACGCTGCCGCCGGCATCTTCGGCCGCCATGCGCGCGGCCGTGACCTCGCCAGGTCCCCCGAGATCGGCATAGAGGCCGGATTGATCGTTCATCACGCCGATCCTGACGACGTTGTCGGAGATTTGCGCGCTCGCGCCAGATGTGCCGAACCAGACAATCACGAAAACGCAAGCGAACGCAGGCTGCCACCGCACGACGCATCTCCCCGGTTGTTTACGGTCCTTGATCCGGACTTTGGGAACTAGCGTATGCCCGAGGCTCGGGGCGCACAAGCGCGCGGCCGCTGCAACGATCGGCAACGTTCGTGGGCGCGCGTGCGGCGCGGATTTGTGCGCCGCACTTACCTTACACCGTCTTTTCGAGCCAGCGGCAAAGCTCGTTGATCAGGCACACATCGCAGCGCGGCTTGCGCGCGAGACAGGTGTAGCGGCCATGCAGGATCAGCCAATGATGGGCATGCAGCATGAACTCGGAAGGAATGATCTTCTCCAGCCCAAGCTCGACCGCGAGAGGCGTGTTGCCCGGCGCGAGCCCCGTGCGATTGCCGACGCGAAACACATGAGTGTCCACTGCGAGGGTGTGCTCGCCATAGGCCATGTTGAGTACGACATTGGCGGTCTTGCGGCCGGCGCCCGGCAACGATTCGATCTCCGCGCGCGTGCGCGGCACCTCACCGCCGAAATCGGCGAGCAGCTTGCGCGACAGCGCGATCACGTTCTTCGCCTTGGTGCGGTAAAGGCCAATGGTCCTGATGTAGTCGCGCAACCGCTCTTCACCGAGATCGAGCATCTTCTGCGGGGTGTCGGCAACCTTGAACAACTCGCGCGTCGCGCGGTTGACGCCGGCGTCGGTCGCTTGCGCCGACAACACGACAGCGACCAGCAGCGTGAACGGATTGAGGTGTTCCAGTTCCCCCCTGGGGTCGGGATTGGCCTTGCGAAAACGCTCAAAAGCCTCGCGGACTTCTTCCGGCGTCCAGGGTTTGGTGGCCTTGGCTCGTGCGGGTTTGGGCTTTGCAGGCTTCTGTCTTGCGGGCTTGGGTTTTGCAGGCCTGGGTTTTGCAGGTCTTTGAGCCTTTTTCGGCGCGGCCCCCGCCTTCTTGGCGGTTGCCTTTGCCGCCTTCTTCGGCAGCGATCGAACGGAAGCCGGTTTGGCGCGTTGGATGCGGATGATTTTGGCCATGGACGGGGTATACTGACACGTCATGACCGCAGGCAACGATTTTGATCCCGACGCACCCGACCCGGTGTTGTTCTCGGCGCTGCTCACACCGCATCGCTCGCTCAACCGCTCCGGCTTCCTGCTGGTGATGGCGTTTCTCAGCGTGATCAGCTTTGCCGCCGGCGTGGTCTTCCTGCTGATGGGGGCATGGCCTGTACTCGCCTTTTTCGGCCTCGATGTGCTCGCGATCTACTGGGCCTTCAAGATCAATTTCCGTCGCGCCAGGGCGCGTGAAGAAATTTCAGTGACGCCGACTGAACTGCGCTTTCGGCGTATCAGCCATCGCGGCCATGTCGCCGAGTGGGTGCTCAATCCGCTCTGGGTGCGGGTCGACCAGGTCGCCCATGAGGAGTTCGGCATCGAACACCTCTATCTGGTTTCCCGCGGCCGCAGCATGGCGGTTGGGAGCTTCTTGAGCCCGGATGAAAAAGCGAGCTTTTCCAATGCCTTGAAGGTAGGGCTGGCTGCCGCCCGGCGCGGCGTGAGCTATAATCCATTGAACTAAGGCTTGTCGGAAATCGGGTGGTTTGAGCGGGACCCGCGACCTACATCGGACATCATGATGACACTCGCCATACATGATTTGCGCCTGGCCAAGCCGGGCACACAGGCCGCCGCGCTGCGCGACTATGATTCCGTTCGCCGCGCGATCGCCTTCATCTCCGAGCACTGGCGGACACAGCCGACCATCGAGGCGATGGCGGACGCCGCCGGTGTGACGCCCGACGAACTGCATCATTTGTTCCGCCGCTGGGCCGGGCTAACACCCAAGGCCTTCATGCAAGCACTGACCCTCGATCATGCGAAGGGCCTGCTGCGGGGGTCGGCCAGCGTGCTCGATGCCGCACTCGACTCCGGTCTCTCGGGTCCGGGACGGCTGCACGATCTGTTCGTCACCCACGAAGCGATGTCGCCGGGCGAGTGGAAGAACGCCGGCGCCGGCATGACGATACACTACGGCTTTCATCCCTCGCCATTCGGTACGGCGATCGTGATGGCAACCAGCCGCGGGCTCGCCGGGCTTGCCTTCGCCGATCCGGGCGAAGAGCACATCGCGCTCGCCGACATGAAGCGACGCTGGCCGAACGCGACCTATATCGAAGATTATATCGCCACGGCATCGCTGGCGCAGCGCATCTTCACCCCCAAGCTGTGGCGGCCGGATCAGCCGCTCCGCGTGGTCCTGATCGGCACCGATTTCGAGGTGCGGGTGTGGGAGACGCTGTTGAAGATTCCGATGGGCAAGGCGGTCTCCTACTCGGACATCGCGAGCTCGATCAAGAACCCGAGGGCTTCACGCGCCGTTGGAGCTGCGATCGGCAGGAACCCGGTTTCGTTCGTGGTGCCCTGCCATCGCGCACTCGGCAAGGACGGCAAGCTCACCGGCTATCACTGGGGCATCACCCGCAAGCAGGCGATGCTTGGCTGGGAAGCCGGACAAGTCAGCGCGAAGGCGGCGTGAGACTGTAAGAATCGCTATGCCGCGAGATCCTGCTTGGATTCCACGGTGGCGTCGTCGTTGAGCCGATAGATGATTGGCACGCCGGTGGCAAGTTCGCGTTTCAGGATGGCTTCCGGCGAAAGCCTCTCCAGCACCATGATCAATGCGCGCAGCGAATTGCCGTGAGCTGCGACCAGCACCCGCTCGCCGCGCAGCACGCAAGGCAGGATCTCCTGGACATAGTAGGGCAAGGCACGCGCGAGAGTATCCTTCAGACTCTCGCCGCCCGGCGGCGGCACGTCATAGGAGCGGCGCCAGATCAGCACCTGGTGCTCGCCCCATTTCTTGCGCGCGTCGTCCTTGTTGAGGCCGGAGAGGTCGCCATAGTCGCGCTCATTCAGAGCGAGATTCTTTTTGGTCGGCAGACCGGTCTGACCGATCTCGGCCAGCATCAGATCAAGTGTGTGCTGCGCGCGCTTCAACACCGAGGTGAAAGCGACGTCGAACTTCAGCCCCTGCGCCCTCAGCTTGCGGCCGGCGTCTTTCGCCTCCGCAACGCCCAGGTCGGTCAGATCGGGGTCCTTCCAGCCGGTGAAGAGATTCTTCAGATTCCAGTCGCTCTGGCCGTGGCGCACGAGCACAAGGAGGCGTTCGCTCATTTCTGTGATTCCAGTTCGCAGATTTCAGAAGTCGCTCAGCCCCAGCACGTCAGCCATCGTGTAGAAGCCCGGCTTCTTGCCGTCCGCCCACAACGCAGCCTTCAACGCGCCATGCGCGAAAAGGATGCGATCCTCCGCATGATGTGAGAGGATGAGGCGCTCATGGGGGCCGGCGAAGATCACGCTGTGGTCGCCGGCCGCGGTGCCGCCACGCAAGGAGGCAAAGCCGATATCGCCGGAGCGGCGCGCGCCGGTGACACCGTCGCGGCCTCGTGCTGAACGCTCTTCCAACGCGATCTTGCGGCCCGCAGCGGCAGCTTCGCCCAGCATCAACGCCGTGCCCGAAGGCGCGTCGATCTTGGCCCTGTGGTGCATCTCCAGGATTTCGATGTCAAAACTCTCTCCGAGCGACTGCGCCACGCGCTTGACCAGCGCCGCCAGCAGGTTGACGCCGAGGCTCATATTGCCCGACTTCACCACGACAGCGCGCGAGGTGACGCTCCGAATCACGGCATCATCGGACGGGGAGAGGCCCGTCGTGCCGATCACATGCACAAGACCGCGCTCGGCGGCGATCGCGACATTCGCAATCGTCGCGCCCGGCACGGTGAAATCGAGGATGCCGTCGGCTTCCTTCGATAGTGCCCAGAGGTCGGCCGAGAGTTTGATGCCGTTCTCTGGAAGGCCGGCGAGCACGCCGGCATCCTTGCCCAGAAGCTCCGAGGCCGGTGCTTCCAAAGCACCGGTGAGAACCGCTCCGGGCGTCTCGGAAATCACACGGGTCAGCGCGCGGCCCATCCGGCCGCCCGCTCCTGCAACGATCAATCGCATATCAGCCATGGCAAAACCCCTCCCCGCCCTATAGCGGGCGCGGGACGTTCCGGCAACCAGCGGGGTCATCGTCCCTCAACTCGTCATGGCCGGCTCGTCCCGGCCATCCACGTTTTCTCACGCAGCCAGGTAAAGACGTGGATGCCCGGCACCCGTCTACGCCAAGGCTTCGCCGGACCACGAACTCACTCGGCCGGCGTAACTTTAGTGAAGACGGCAAGGCCAGGGCATGACGAAAGGGCGCGCGGAAATCAGGGCTGCGGGCCGTCGAAACCTTCGATGATGATGAGGTCGGCGATCGAATGTGGCTGCCGCCTTTTGATGTTCTCCTGATATTCCGGCGAGCGATAGCAGGCGAGTGCGGTGGCGTAGTCCGAGAATTCGATCACCACATTGCGCGAGCGGCTCTGGCCCTCGACACCCTCGAACTTGCCGCCACGAACGACATAGCGTCCGCCAAATTTCTTGAAGATCGCGGGATTGGCCGCAGCATAGGCCTTGTAGCCGTCTTCATTGTGGACGTCGACGCGCCCGATCCAGTAGCCTTTAGCCATTCCCGGTCTCCTTCCGTTTACGCAGCAAGCAATGGCGCGATCTCGGCCTGGATGGCCTCGGCCGCCGCCTTGGGGTCTACGGCGCCCGTGACGGGGCGCCCGACCACCAGATAGTCCGCGCCGGCCGCGATCGCGCGCGCCGGAGTCATGATCCGTTTCTGGTCGCCCGCCTCGGCGCCCGCCGGCCTGATGCCCGGCGTCACCAAGCTCATCCGGGGGCCAACGAGCTTGCGCAGCGACGCCGCTTCTTCCGGCGAGCAGACGAGACCATCGATGCCGAGCATCTGCGCCTGCTGAGCCCGCGTCTCGACCAGATCGGACACGTTGAGCCGATAGCCCGCGGCATGAAGATCGCCATCGTCGTACGACGTCAGCACCGTGACCGCGAGAATTTTCAGATCCGACCCGGCACGCCCCTCGACGGCGGCTTTCATCGTTTGCGGATAGGCGTGCACGGTGAGAAAAGTCGCACCAAGCTGGGCCACGCTTTCAACCCCGCGCGCCACCGTGTTGCTGATATCGTGCAGCTTGAGATCGAGAAAGACCTTCTTGCCGGATCTCACAAGTTGAGCGACCAGCGGCAATCCACCGGCATAAGTGAGTTGATAGCCGATCTTGTAAAAGTTCACGCTATCGCCCAGCCGCGCGACCATCGCTTCCGCAGCAGCGACGCTTGGCAGATCGAGCGGCACAATCAGCCGGTCGCGGGGCGCAATAGTGGTTGGCATAGGCACCTCACATCATCTGTTGGGAGACGTCGATCAATTGCCGAACCAGGGCCCTCAACGCCTCGATATCGGCCTCTACCTTCAATCTGTCCATATCGTCATAGGCCTGATCGGCGAAAGAGAGAGCAAGCTGATTGGGCACCACGGTGGCGCGGCAAGCCGAGAGGATCAGCCGCAGCGCGGCAAGCGCCCGCGTTCCACCAAGGCGTCCTTCGGAAGCCGCCGCAATCGCAAACGGCTTTTCCCGAAACACCTGGCCGCGCAGCTCGTGCCGGTCCTGCACGCGCGTGATCCAATCTATGGTGTTCTTGATCAGCGGCGGCACCGAGGAATTGTACTCGGGCGTCACGATCAGCACGCCATGATGCGAGGCTATCATGCGCTTGAGATTGACCGCATTCTTCGGCACGCCGGATTTGGCCTGCAGGTCGCCGTCGTAAATTGGCAGTGGATAGTCGCCAAGCGAAACCCTGGTCACATCCGCGCCGGCTTGTGCGAACTCATGCGCCGCAGCCATCGCCAGCTTCGCATTGTGCGAGCCGGTGCGCAGTGAACCGGGGATGATCAGGATTCGCAGCGCGGGCATTGAAAATGCATTCGGGGGCTAAAGCACCGCCCCGCGAATGCGCGCCGGGCGGCATCAATCCTTGCGATACACCCAGACGCGGGCGGGTGGAAGATTCATCCAAATCCGCTCCGACGCCTCTGTGGACACGCCAGGCAGTGATTTCGGAATTGGCGGCACTACCGAATAGGTGAACTGCACGAAAGGCGCTTTGGGCGCGAGCGACGCGAAGGCGTCGCGGATCAGCTTCACGCGCGTCAGCATCGGCTTGGTGACCAGCGGCAAGCCGGACACCATCGCCGACGCCGGCGCGCTGAGGACATTCCAGAGCGTGTCTCGCAACCTATAGGCGTCGCCCTGCACCACCTTGGCCTGCGGATAGCGGTCGCGGAGCAGCGCGCAGAAGCCGGGATTGTATTCGACCAGAACCAGGCGCCTGGGGTCGACGCCGCGATCGATCAGCGCGCTGGTGATGGCGCCGGTACCCGGTCCCAATTCTACGACCGGACCCTCGCCATCCTTGTCGACATATTGCGCCATCGTCCGCGCGAGCAGCCGTCCCGACGGCATGACGGCGCCCATGTGCAACGGCTTTTCGATCCATGACCGCAGAAAACGAACCTCGTCATCCAGACGAGGCTTTTTCAACGCGCGCACGGACGATTGCAAAGGCATTGTCAGTACCGGACGGGACCGCGGGATTCGCGGTGGATGTCAGAAAACAGTCATCAAGACGTATAGGTAGCAAGCGGGGCGGTCAAGCCAGACGGTGCCGCGGCAGTGCATCCAGGGCATTCGCGATTCGCGGATAAGGCTTGGTGTTTTCTCAGCTTTTTCGCAGCAAGGAACGATGCGACGCCAGCCGCGCGGCTAGTTGGCTGCGCGATTGCCGAAGAAATCCTTGACCTTGGCGAAGAAGCCCGCGGCTTCCGGCTGAGTTGCTCCGGATGAGAGCTTCTCGAATTCGGCCAGCAATTCCTGTTGCTTCCTGGTGAGATTTTGCGGCGTTTCGACCACGACCTGGACGTACATGTCGCCGGTCTGACGCGAGCGGAGCACCGGCATGCCCTTTGATGCGATCCGGAAGCGGCGGCCGGATTGGGTTCCGGCGGGCACCTTGACCTTGGTCTTGCCCTTCTCGATGGTCGGCACCTCAAACTCGCCGCCGAGTGCGGCCGTCACCATCGAGATCGGCACGCGGCAATGCAGATCGGCGCCGTCGCGCTGAAAGAACTGATGGGCCGACAGCGACAGGAAGATGTAGAGGTCGCCGGAAGGCCCGCCGCGGACACCGGCCTCGCCTTCGCCGGCGAGCCTGATCCGCGTGCCGTCCTCGACGCCCTGCGGAATGTTGACCGACAGCGTGCGATCGCGCTGCACCCGTCCGGAGCCCGAGCAGGACGGGCAGGCATCCTCGATCATCTGACCGCGGCCCTGACAGCCGGGGCAGGTGCGCTCCAGCGTGAAGAAGCCCTGGGCCTGCCGCACCCGCCCCTGCCCGCCGCACATCGAGCACGTCTTGGGCTTGGTGCCGGCTCTGGCGCCGGTGCCCGAGCAGGAGTCGCAGGTGACCGAGACTGGAATCTCGATCTGCGCGGTCTTGCCCTGGAAGGCCTCCTCGAGGTTGATTTCCATGTTGTAGCGAAGGTCGGCGCCACGCTCGCGACCGCCACGGCCGCGGCCACCCGCCATGCCGAACAAGTCTTCGAAGATATCGGAGAAGGATGAGGCGAAGCCGGCGCCGAAGCCCGGTCCGCCGCCACCCATGCCGCCGTGCTCGAAGGCCGCGTGGCCGAACCGGTCATAGGCGGCGCGCTTCTCGCCGTCCTTGAGGACCTCGTAGGCCTCGTTGATTTCCTTGAACCTGATCTCGCAGGTCTTGTCGCCCGGATTGCGGTCCGGATGCCACTTCATCGCGAGTTTGCGGAAGGCCGCCTTGAGCTTGGTCTCGTCTGCGTTGCGATCGACTTCGAGAGTTTCGTAATAGCAGCGCTTGGTGGACATCAGTCAGACCCGCCCGAACTTCGTCTTCATCCCGCAAGAGGTGCAAGAAAGATGCAGCGTCCCGCTTAATGAAAAATGACCCTCATCCATCGAGACGCCGCTCGCGCTCTGTGGAATGAGGGCCATGGCTTGCGTCCGCTCTTAAGCAGACTTCTTGTTTTTATCGTCGTCGACCTCGGTGAACTCCGCGTCGACCACGTCATCCTTCGCTGCACCCTTGGCCGCATCCTTGGCCGCGTCGCTCTCGGCCTGCTGCTTGTACATGGCCTCACCCAGCTTCATCGAGGCCTGCGCCAGCGTGTTGGTCTTGGCCTTGATCGCATCGGCGTCGTCGCCCTTCAGCGCTTCCTTCAGGTCGCTGACGGCATCCTCGATCGAACGGCGCTCGCCGTCTCCGATCTTCGAGCCGTGCTCGGCCAGCGCCTTCTCGGTGGAATGCACCAGCGCGTCGGCATGATTCTTGGCGTCGACCGCCTCGCGGCGCTTCTTGTCGGCCGCGGCGTTGGTCTCGGCATCCTTGACCATCTTCTCGATGTCGGACTCCGACAGGCCGCCAGAGGCCTGGATGCGGATCTGCTGCTCCTTGCCGGTCGCCTTGTCCCTGGCCGAGACGTTGACGATACCATTGGCGTCGATGTCGAAGGTGACCTCGATCTGCGGCATGCCGCGCGGGGCCGGCGGAATGCCCATCAGGTCGAACTGGCCGAGCATCTTGTTGTCGGCCGCCATCTCGCGCTCGCCCTGGAAGACGCGGATCGTCACCGCATTCTGGTTATCCTCGGCGGTCGAGAACACCTGGCTCTTCTTGGTCGGGATCGTGGTGTTGCGGTCGATGATGCGGGTGAACACGCCACCCAGCGTCTCGATGCCGAGCGACAGCGGCGTCACGTCGAGCAGCAGCACATCCTTGACGTCGCCCTGCAGCACGCCGGCCTGGATCGCCGCGCCGATCGCGACGACTTCGTCGGGGTTGACGCCCTTGTGCGGTTCCTTGCCGAACAATTGCTTCACCACTTCCTGCACCTTGGGCATGCGGGTCATGCCGCCGACCAATACCACCTCGCCGATCTCGCCGGCGGTGACGCCGGCATCCTTCAGCGCCTTGCGGCAGGGCTCGATCGTCTTCTGGATGAGATCGTCGACCAGCGCCTCGAACTTGGCGCGGGTGAGCTTCATCGTCAGATGCTTCGGACCGTTCTGGTCCGCGGTGATGAAGGGCAGGTTGATCTCGGTCTGTGTGGTCGAAGACAGCTCGATCTTGGCCTTCTCAGCGGCCTCCTTCAGGCGCTGCAGGGCGAGCTTGTCGTTGCGCAGGTTGATGCCCTGTTCCTTCTGGAACTCGTCGGCGAGATAGCCGACCAGGCGCATGTCGAAGTCTTCGCCACCGAGGAACGTGTCGCCGTTGGTCGATTTCACCTCGAACACGCCATCGCCGATCTCCAGAATGGAGATATCGAACGTACCGCCGCCGAGATCGTACACGGCGATCGTGCCCGATTTCGACTTGTCGAGGCCATAGGCAAGCGCCGCCGCCGTCGGCTCGTTGATGATGCGCAGCACCTCGAGGCCGGCGATCTTGCCGGCATCCTTGGTGGCCTGGCGCTGGGCGTCGTTGAAATAGGCAGGCACAGTGATGACGGCCTGATCGACCTTCTGGCCGAGATGCGCTTCCGCGGTCTCCTTCATCTTCTGCAGGATGAAGGCGGAGACCTGCGAAGGCGAATAGGTTTTGCCGTCGGCCTCGACCCAGGCGTCGCCGTTGGAGGCCTTGACGATCTTGTAGGGGACGAGCTTCTTGTCCTTCTCGACCATCGGGTCGTCATAGCGGCGGCCAATCAGGCGCTTCACCGCAAAGAAGGTACGCTCGGGATTAGTCACTGCCTGACGCTTCGCAGGCTGGCCGACCAGACGCTCGCCATCATCGCTGAACGCGACAATCGACGGCGTTGTCCGCATGCCCTCGGAGTTCTCGATGACTTTGGCGTTCTTGCCATCCATTACGGCAACGCACGAATTCGTGGTGCCGAGATCGATCCCAATGACCTTTCCCATGGTCTCTATGTCCTTCCGTTTGCGGCAGGTCGGCTGAGCCCTGACGGCGCCCGGTCCGTACCCCCTTCAGATCAAATACTCGCGATATTGCGACGGTGAGCCTCATATAGGAGGGTGCCCCCGGCCCGCAAGGACCGGGCCGCAACGTTAAGGCACGAAAAGCCGCGCCGTTGGAAGATAATATCCATTTGGCCGGATCGATTCGGGACCCGTCAACGCGACCGTTAATTTACGGGCAAGGAAGCGGTCCGAGGTCCTTGGGTGAGGTGCCCTGCCCTGTTGTCTTGCAGTCAAAACCGTTAAAAGCCTCGGACTTCGACTGGCCCCTGAAGCGGGTGGGACCGCGCCGGCCGATCATCTGATCGCCGCATTGGAAACCCAAAAGGCTCTTCATGAAGCGTTTTCGACACCTGAGCGTGGCCACGCTGCTCCTTTTCGCGACCGGTCCCGCGCTCGCCGCGGACGTGACCTATCCGACCGGTGTGCGGGTGGGAATGACGCCGCTGGTCGGCCTTTCCCGCGCCAAGACTTTCTCGGGATTCGTATCCGACGATCAATCGGTCAAGGTGCTGGTGACGGAGCTTCCGGCCGCCGCCTTCAACGAGGTCAAGACCGCTTTTTCCAAGCCTGACGCGGTCGGCCCGGCCGGCATCAAGCCGCAAACGATCGATACGGCTGCAGGCCCCGCCTATTACACCGTCGAGAGCGCCAAGGAAGGCACCAGCACGGTGAAGCGCTATTCGATGATCCTCTCGGGTGGCACTTTCTCCGGCTACGTCGCCGTGCAGATCCCCGAGAAAGCGGCCAAGATCTATTCCGACGGCGCGGTCCGCCAAATGTTTGCAACCGCCACCGTTCGCAAGGAGGTGCCGGTCGAGGAACAGCTTTCGACGATGCCGTTCAAGCTGACGCAGCTCGCCAACTTCAAGAATGTCCGCACGCTGGCGCCCGGCGCCGCCGTGGTGCTCGCCGATGGTGACGAGACCACCGGTTTCGAGCCCGCTCCGTACATGGTGATCGGCATTATCGGCGCCACGCCGCCGGAGCCGGGCGACCGGGCGAGGTTCGCGCAGGAATCGGCGACCGAGATCCCGGGGGTACGTAACTGGAAGATGACCATGTCGGAACCGATCCGGATCGGCGGCCAGCAGGCTTACGAAACCCGGCTCGATGCCACGAGCGGCAAGGACAATACGGCGGTGACGGTGGTGCAATGGCTCATCTTCGGCGGGCCGAACATGATGCGCATCATCGGTAGCTCCCCGCGCGACAAATGGTCGGAGGCTTTCCCGCGCTTCCGCGCCGTGCGCGATGGAATCCAGCCGCGCGGCTGATTTGCAAATTCGCAAAGGCAGGCAAGGCGCCGCGCCGGCGCCAGTTAAGCCGCGTTGTTGGGCTCGTTGCCGTTGGCGACCGCGGGCGCGGGCTTGGCGCCGCCCTTGGAGACGCCGACCAGTGCCGGGCGCAGCACGCGCTCGCCGATCATGTAACCGGCCTGCACGACCTGGACCACGGTGCCCGACGGCACTGACACATCGGGAACCTCGTACATCGCCTGCTGGAAGTTCGGATCGAACTTCTCGCCGGATGGATCGAATTTCTTCACACCGTTCTTTTCCAGCGCGTTGAGCAGCGAGCGCTCCGTGAGCTCGACGCCCTCGATCAGCGCCTTCAGGCCGGGGTCAGCGGCGGCGCGGGC
>Ga0134125_10001717_pt1 | contig 26697 bp, 36 predicted proteins | sample KB31751_FD_96464 | JGI IMG/M metagenome (GOLD analysis project Ga0134125, IMG submission 96464) | Terrestrial soil microbial communities with excess Nitrogen fertilizer from Kellogg Biological Station, Michigan, USA - KB3-175-1 | ecosystem: Environmental > Terrestrial > Soil > Unclassified ...
CATACAGTGCGATGAGGAGGGTATCGAGGTCTGTCTTCACAAACGATCATCGATGCCCTCCGCCTCTTCGCTGATCAACCCGCCACGCCGCACCGAGCCGCATTAGGAATCAGTCATCTAGGTGTCGCCGGACGCACCGTCATGGGCGTGATGGGATGGTCCAACACCGCAATGGCCGCGCGCTACCAGCACATCACCGCCACCATCCGGCACGACGTTGCCCAACGCGTCGGTGGGCTGCTCTGGGAGCCAACCAGGGGCCCCTCACCAGAACCGTCCGACGGTGACCCAGCTGCGTGCACAGCGGCGCAAATGCAACCAGAAATGCAACCACTACCTAGAACGGATCCGCACAGACGATCATCACGCCCGGCGTTGACGCTGGTCAAGGGTGGCGGAAGCGGAGGGATTCGAACCCCCGGACCCTCGCGGGTCGCTCGCTTTCAAGGTCGTCGACCCACTGATCAGCAGTGACCGCTCCAACAGTATGGGCAGGTTGTCGGCCCGGGCATGACCACTCCCGGGCCTTACTGATCGCTGGCGAATGCAACCACTGCGGTTGTGCCACTGGGACGTCCGTCGCCCGTCGGTGCCACGATCGGAGCAGGGTGTGTGTCCCACGGGCCTCGACCACTACGTACACGTCCTCTACCAGCGAAAACTGGTGCTGGTGGGGTTAGTCGCAGGTAGTGACGCCCGCGGATTAAAAATTTGCTGTTCCGAGTGTCGCGTAGTGCCGGGTAATGGTGGTTAAGGCCGGTAAATGTACGTCAGCGGCTATCTTTGCTGGTTTAGGGTGTCGGGTAGTGTCGGGCAGTGTCGTGTTCGCACAAAACAGCGGAGCCCGATATGAGCCCGGCATAGATCTTCCAGAACGCATATACGCAGTTATGAGATGGGTCGCAAGATCGAAGGGATTGTCGCATAACTTTGCAAAATGCGTGCATTACACCCAAGCTTCGGCACGACCATCCTGGCGTTGCCTACAGACTCTTGCTCGTCATCGCCGAGCGATCTTCTGGCAGGGTAATGTGCTGACTTTTGCCGTGTGCAAGAACCGCGGGCAGCTATACGGTCTTCACGCCGACCTGCCGCCGATCCCACTGCATGATCTGCGCCACGGCGCGCCCAGTTCCGGCAACGGCCTCGAGGCCATACCGATCTCCACTCCGGCATCGTGCTCACCGTTGACGCTTACACCAGCGTGCTGCCCGACCTCGCCCACCATGCCGCGGAATCGTTGTCATGGGCGCCTCTATGTCCCCTCTCGCGGCCCCATCCGATAGGCCTGCGAGCAGCGAGTCCGCCCGGCCAGCGATCGGAGCGAGGATGAACGCCACTCGATCCTGGTGCGGTTACTCTCGGTTGCCACTGTGCCCGAGTGTGCGGTAGGCGGGCCTGAGTAACTCGGTCAGCGGACGATCGCGCACCGCGAGGGCGATGTCGGGAAGCTGGTCGAGCAGCGCTGTGGACGCGGTCACCGGCGGGCTCGGGGCGCGTGTGGGGGCCTGTGGGGCGAAGTAGGAGTCGAGGTAGTCGGCCAGTGGGCGGCTGGGCTGCTCGCCGCGGTCGGCGGCTGGGGGACCGGGGCAGCGGGCGGCTTGCAGGTTGGCCAGCAGGTCTTCGCGCTCACGCCCGCGCCAGGCGAGGATGGCGAAGGGGTCAGCGTCGAAGGACTCGGCGAGCAGGTAGAACGTCGCGGCGAGGTGCTTGCACGGCACCGCGGCGTCGGGGCAGGAGCAGTCCAGTGACACCTCCCGCGCGGTGGCCGGGAACAGTGACAGCCCGAGTCCGGCGAAGACGTCCTCGATGTCGTCGGGCATTTCGCCGGACAGCAGCATGGCCGTGTACCAGGCATTGCCGGCGAGAGAGCGTTCGGCCTGTGCCCACTCGGATTTGCCGAATGCGGTGAGCCCGATTCGTACCCGGTAGGGCCGCGGCCGGCTGCCCTGCACCTGGGCGGTGACCGAGCCGGGACCCACGTCCATCGAGATCACCTGCCCGGTGCGGGCGTAGCTTCGCCCGCGCGCGAGGCGGTTACCCAGGCCGATGCCTTCGAGCACCTCGATGAATCGCTCGGACCACCAGGTCTTCGCGATCGCACCGCGGGTGCTGTGGGCCTTGAGCCCGCCCTCGACGGTGCGCGGGCGCGACCGCGGCCCGTACCAGTTTTTACCGGCCCGGTTACTCATCGACGGCTCCCGCAGACAGCGCGAACACCTCGCGCAGGTCGCGGGTGGACAGCTCGGTCAGCCACCCCTCGCCGTCAGTGACCACGAGGTCGGCCAGTGCCTTTTTCTCCTCGATCATGTCGTCGATCTTCTCCTCCAGGGTGCCGGTGCAGATGAACTTACGGATCTGCACGGTGCGCTTTTGCCCGATCCGGAAAGCGCGGTCGGTCGCCTGGTTCTCCACGGCCGGGTTCCACCACCGGTCCAGGTGAATCACGTGGTTGGCGGCGGTGAGGTTCAGCCCCGTTCCACCCGCCTTCAGGGACAACAGGAAGATCGACGGACCCTCCCCGGACTGGAAGCGGGCCACCATCTCGTCGCGCCGCTTGCGGGGGGTACCGCCGTGCAGGTAGGCCACGTCCTGGTCGAAGCGCGCGGCCAGGTGCGGCAGCAGCATTTCGGCGAACTCGGTGAACTGGGTAAAGCACAGCACCCGGTCACCCTCGGCGAGGATCTCCTCCAGGATCTCCTCGAGCCGGATCACCTTGCCTGACCGGGTGCCGATGGGTGAGCGGTCGTGCAGCACGTGCGCCGGGTGGTTGCAGACCTGCTTGAGCTTGGCCATCGCAGCGAGCACGTTGCCCCGCCGCTCGATCCCCTCGGTGTTCTCGATCTTCTCCATCATGTCGTCGACGATCGACTGGTACAGCGAGGCCTGCTCGGTGGTCAGCTGGCAGTACTGCTTGACCTCGATCTTCTCGGGCAGGTCGTCGATGATCGCCGGGTCGGTCTTGAGTCGACGCAGCACGTACGGGCGGGTGATCGCGCGCAGCCGTTGCGCGGGCTGGGTCTGCCCATGCCGTTCGATGGGGATCGCATAGCGGGTGCGAAACAGCTCCGACGATCCGAGCATGCCGGGATTGAGGAAGTCCATGATCGCCCACAGCTCGGCGAGACGGTTCTCCACCGGGGTCCCGGTGAGCGCGACGCGGTGACCCGCCTCCAGCCGCCGCACCGCCTTGGCCGCTCGGGACAGGCTGTTTTTCACCGCCTGCGCCTCGTCCAGCACGACCCGGTGCCACCCGTGGCTGGCGAGCTCGTCGATGTCGCGGGTGGCCGTGGCGTAGGTGGTGACCACCAGGTCGGTGTCTTTGAGGTGTTCGCGCAGCGCATCGCCGTGCAGCCGCGCGCCGCCGTGATGCGGGTAGACCCGCAGGCCGGGAGCGAACTTCGCCGCCTCCCGCTGCCAGTTGCCGACCAGCGACATCGGGCACAGCAGCAGCGTCGGTCCGGTGCCGGGATCCTGGTGGCACTGCAAGCATTCCATGGCCAGCAGTTGCACCGTCTTGCCCAGTCCCATGTCGTCGGCCAGGCAACTGCCCAGCCCGAGCGAGGACAGAAACACCAGCCACGACAGGCCGCGTTGCTGGTAGGGGCGCAGTGTCGCGGTGAAGCTGGGCGGGGGTTGCAGTGGTTGCAGCGACTGGGCCGCGGCTCCGCTGAGCAGATCGCCCAGCCAGCCGTCGGCGCGCACCGAGGTGACCTCCAGCGGGGTGTCGAGGTCCTCGGGGTGGCTGGCGGCCAAGGCGAGGATCTCGGCCGCGGTCTTGCGCCCGGTGGGTTCGCGCGCCAGGAACTCCAGCCCGCGGCGCAGCTGCTCGGGGTCCACCACCACCCACTGGCCGCGCAGCCGGATCAGCGGCGCCTTGGTCTCGGCCAGCGCGGCGATCTCGTCCTCAGTCAGGGTGTCGTCGCCGACCGCCAGCTCCCACCGGAACTCCACCAGCTGGTCACGACCGAACTTGCTTTCCTTCTTGACCACCCCGTCGACCGGGGTGTACGCCGACATGGCGAGCCCGAGCTTGCTGCGCCGGTCCCACCAGGACGGCAACAGAACTCCGAACCCGGCCTCGTCGAGTAGCGGGGCAGCGGTGGACAGGAAGTGGTAAGCGCCCTCAGCATCCAGGTCCAGATGGGAGGGACGGGCCGTGTGCAGGCCTGATGCGAGCTCGGGGTAGATCCGGCTGGCCCGGCCGAGCTCGGCCAGCAGCAGCTCCTCGGGGCGTTCCAGCCACCGGCGCAGGCTGCCACCGTCATTCCACGCCTGCCCGGCGGGAACCAGCAGGCTGGGGTCCGCCATGGACTGCAGCAGGAATTCCAGCCGCCAACCCGGGCCGGCCGGTGTCTCCTCGCGCCCAGTCTCCTCGCGCCCAGGCTCGTCGGGCCCAGTCTCGGTGAGCCGGAAGGTTGCCCTGGCCGGGCCCGCCTTGCCGACCCCGACGGTCTCCCATGGCCGCAGCGACTCAACCAGCCTGTCGAGCTCGTCCGCATCCGCCTCGAACCGGCCGTTCGGAGCGGTCAGCGCCGTGAGCCAGGCCTCCGTAGCGGGCAGACGTTGTGGGCGACGGCCGCGCCGGGGTGGCAGCAGATCGGTCCCTGCTGGCAACGCCGCCCGCACGGCCGCATCCAGCATGCCGCGCAACGCGGAGGTGGCCAGCTCGTGGGCATCGTGTTCTCCCTGCTCGGCCCGGCACACCGGCGGCATCGCGGTGACCAGCGAGTTCAGCGTGACGACATCCGGACCCTGCACCACCGGACGCCACAAGGCCACGGTCCCGCACTCGTCGCGGGCGAGTGCCGGTAGAACCCGGCCGCGCTCGACCAGCTCCCGCGCGAAGGCCGCTAGGTCGGCGAGGTAGGCGATGGACGCGCCATACCGGACATCCACGACGGGCTCGTCGAGAGCGGTCAGCGCCGACGCGGCATCGATGCACACCACCGGAACGGTCCACGGCAGCAGCGCTGGTGGGTTTTGCGGTGCCGGGCGCGGCGTAATCCGGATCAGCTCCGGCGAGTCCAGCGGCGCCGACCGCAACGACGGTAACAGCAGCACCGCGCTGCCGGGCTTTCCCGCGTGGATCCCGGTGATCACGTCGGCGGGTGCGGCGAAGGGATGCGGGCGGGCCGAGCGCAACGCCTGGCTTGGGCTCTTCACCGTGAGATCGGAATCTTCGGACCACAGGCACAAGCCGTTCGAGGTGGACCAGAAGCCGTGCAGGACCAACATGTGGCGTTGCCTCTTTCGTCGCGCGCGGACGCCGAGCTAACGAACACGGGAAAACGGCGTGACGTCCAGCCACGCCGCCCCACATGATCATGCTGCTGTGCTGAAGACTGCTGTCGCAAGCCGGCGCAGCCGGCGTTTGAGTCAGAGCGCGCAGTTCCCCACCACATCCGCCATCACCGCCTCTACCCACTGATCCGGCTGATCACCCTGGTCGGGCCGCGTCGCGGCGAGGCCTGCGCACTGCGCTGGTGCGGTGTGGACCTGCAGCACGGGCGCTGGTCGTCTGCCAGCAACTCCAGCACCACGGTGTCGAGCTGGCCCTCTGTGACACCAAGACCCCCGGCAGCCTTCGCATGATCGCGCTCGACCGGCTCACCGTCACCGTCCTACGCCACCACCGCCATCGAGGGCCAGGTAGGCGGGTCCGTCTTCACCAACCAGCGTGGAGACCCGATCGAACCCGACCGGCTCGGCGAGCTGTTCCACCGCCCGGTCCGCGACGCCGGCCTGCCCCCGGCCGCCAGCAACGACCTCAAGACCGTGCAGACAATGCTCGACCATTCCAGCATCGTGCTCACCGCCGACACCTACACCAGCGTGCTGCCCGACCTCGTCCACCACGCCGCCGAAGCCACCGCCCGTCTGATCCTCACCGCCGCCGGCGCCACCTCCCGTGCCCCGCCTCACCAACGCCCGGCCTAACGACCGCCACACTTCACCATCCCCCACGGCGATCTGGCCGTTGGCGACACTTCACAGCACCTTTTGAGGCCTGCGGACGTCCGAGTCTGTCAGTGCCAATCCGTACCCTCGGGATGTCGATCGCGGCGGTTGGCGCTCTTGCCGCTACGGTCAGGCGTCCCAAGCGAAGTCGACCTGCTCGACGACGCTTACTCCTATCCCGCGGCAACGACGCCAATGTGCATTGCTGCGCCGGGGGGAGGGGCTGTATTCCAAGCGCGAGCTGGAGCAGGAGCTGGCCAACGCCCGCTTCGCAGCGTGCACCGCGGTCGGCGCCGCGCAGGCCGGCTACTACCGGTGCCACCGGACCAGCCCCGCACCGCCGCGACCGACGCCCACACCGTGACCGGCCCCAGCCCCGCGCGCTAACTAGCAAGAAGCGGGCCGCGAGGCACAGATGCATTAAGCCTGGCATCCCGCCGACCTTTCCAAGGGCTCCCCACCCAGCTCGAGCTTCCCGTCGCCTCGGACCAGTCAATGTACCCGCCTGAACTTCTCCAAAAGATGAGACGAGGCCCGACCAGGCCAGACTTATCATGCGACCCGCCGAGCTCATCTGGCCTGCTCAGAGGTGGCGGAAGCGTGCCGGTGCATGGGCCCGCGGTGGCTTGCATAGGCACCTGTGTGGAGTTGCTATCGCTTGGTGTGGTGGGTCTCCGGCCCCTCGCCTTGGGGGTTGTGCTGAGCTATCGCGATGCTTCGACAGCTCAAGATCGGCGGTGTGGTGACGGCCTGTGCGGTGGCGATGTCCTGTGCCGGCAGCCCACCGGATCCGCCACGACCGGCGCTGGTTTCCTGCACGCAGGCCACCTGGGAGACGATGACTCCGCGGGTCCGAGTGGGTCAGTTGTTTTTGCTGGGCATACCGGCGACCGCAGCCGATGGGCTCTCGCCGGTGATCGAGCGGTTGGCTCCCGGTGGGGTATTTTTGGTCGGCCGCAGCACCGCGGGGGTGGTCGCCACGGCCGCCACCACCGGCACCACCCAACGACGCGGAACCAGCGCCAGCGGCGGGGTCGGGATGTTCGTGGCCACCGACCAAGAGGGCGGCCAGGTCCAAGTCCTGTCTGGGCCTGGCTTCTCCCAGATTCCCAGCGCCAAAGTTCAGGGCAGGTGGAAGCCGGAGGTGTTGCAGGCCGCCGCTACCGGCTGGGGCCAAGAGCTACGGGCCGCTGGCCTTAACGTCAACCTTGCTCCGGTGGCTGATGTGCTGTCCCCCGCGCTTGGCACCGCCAACGCGGCGATCGGCCGCTACGACCGAGCGTATGGCACCGACCCGCAGGATGTCTCCAAGCACGTCCTGGCTTTTGCCTGGGGTATGCGTGACGCTGGTGTGGTCAGCACAGTCAAACACTTCCCTGGCCTCGGCCGGGTGCGGGACAACACCGACTTCTCATCCGGTGTGGTGGACGAGCAGACCACCGCGACCGACCCCGACCTGCTGCCGTTTTCCCGCGCCTCCGGGGCAGAAACGCCGTGGATGATGGTGTCCTCAGCGATCTATTCAAGAATCGACCCAGAACAGCCAGCCAGCTTCTCCGCAGCAATCATCACTACCTTGCTCCGGGAGAAAATCGGTTACCGGGGACTGATCGTGTCCGACGATCTCGGCCGGGCCAAGCAGGTCGCCGCCGTGCCACCCGGACAACGCGCCGTGCGGTTCCTCCGCGCCGGAGGAGATATCGTGCTGACCGCCGACCCGGCCACCCTAGGCCCGATGATCGACGAAGTACTATCCACCGCAACCCGCGACCCCGAATTCGCCGGGCGCATCACCGCAGCCCAACGACGCATCCTTGAGGCCAAAACCCATCTTGGCCTCATACCATGCGGCCGCTCCTGATCGCATGTCGCCGGGATCAGTCAGCGGCGTGAACAGGACATTCACGGCATACATAAATCGCCGATGAAGATCGTATCTCTATCGGTCACAGGAATGGCTGGCGGTCTGCGGAACAGGTGGTGCCGTCGGCCGGAAGCTGCAGGGTGATTAGGTAGTTGGCCTCCGCAGCGCTGGCGCAGGCGCTATGCACGTTCAACGTGGTGTGCCCATAGCCCTCGACGATCAAAAGCCGGGCGTTGCCGAGTTCGTCGGTGGTGGCCTGCGCGTTCCATAGCGGAGTCTCGGGATCGTAACGATTGTTCACCACCAGGATCGGGTGCTGACCGGAATGGTCCCAGGGGCCAAGGTAACGGTCACGGTCGGCAGCGGGCCAGGTGATGCATTGCGCCATGTCGAACAGTGCAGTCAGCCCGAAGTACGGTTGACGCTGATCTTCCGCCGGGATGAGCCGTTGGTAGGCCTGCGGTCTCGCGGGTAGTCGCTGTCCACGCACTGCACAGCGAGAAACGACCCGGAATGGCGAGGTATGTACGGGTCGAGGGTCAATGGCGGACCCTTCGCCGCGGCGCCAGCGGGGTGCAGCGAGTCGTAGACACCCTGCAATACCGTCGCCAGATTGCGCCAGCGGGTCGAGCTGTGCAAGCCGTAAGAGACCGCACTCAATACTGCGGCCAGGCTGGTGCGCCCACTGCCCCCTTGCTTGAGCCGGGCAAGGATGTCGGCGAACTTGCGATGTGGTTCACCAACCGAAAATGCGCATCGAGGCCCCGCTTGGCTGCAGCGGTCAAAAAACGCATCAAGTTCCTCGGCTTGCGAGCGTGCGGTGTCCGCGCGCACGTCGACCGGTAGATGCTCCTGACCGGGTCGACCGGTCGAGTTGGCCACCAGATCCAGTGCCCCGTCGAAGACCATGGCGCGCGTGCGATCGGGAAATAGGTTGGCGTAACTAGCGCCGACATAGGTGCCATAGGAATAGCCCAGAAAGCTCAGACCTTCGTCACCGACTGCCTGCCGCAGCAGCTCCAGATCGCGGGCCGTGTTCGCCGACGAGATGTGTGCCAGCAGCTCACCGGATGCTGCCGCGCAGCTGTGGCCCAGCGCAGCGCTGCTGGCGAAAAACTGTGCCAGCTGCTCGGGACGCACCGGCGAACCCACCAGCTCGTCGGCTGCTGCGACGTTGCTGGTGCACCGCACAGGAGTGCTACCCCCGACGCCGCGAGGGTCGAAGCTCACCAGGTCGAAGCGTTGACGCAGCACCTCAGGGTAGGAAGGGCCAAGGCTTCGGAGCCCACCGACACCTGGGGTTCCTGGACCACCGAAGTTGACAAACAGCGAACCGATGCGGTGCGCCGGATCCGCCGCCGGCAATCTGACCATCGACAGCGTGATCCTTGCGCCGTGCGGCTGATTGTAGTCAAGCGGCACCGTCGCGGTGGCGCACTGAAACAACCGGCCGCAACTAAGCCAGTGCAGTGCCGGTATTGCAGCGCCGTTAATACCCAGCGGCCCCAGCGCAACCTGCCGTGGCGGAGACAGCGTCCTAAGAACGTTGTGGTTATGGCCAGAAAAGCTATGGTCATGCCCAGTACTGCAGGCGGGCACCATCAGCGCGGCTAGCGTGATGAGCCCCGCGGCCAGCCGCGATGACCTCAAGACAGCGACCCGCAAGATCGCGCACTTGTGCCACGCTGGCATCGCAGTCCCTCCGGTGCCGGCCACCTACCGCCTACGATAAATGCGCTGTGCAACCGTCGATAATTGCGGACGGTGACCGCCGGACCTGAAACCCCGGACAACGGCCACGACGATGTCGGCTGTCGCCGATGCGAGACACCTCACTGTCCGGGCAGGACTATAAGCGGCGCAGAGGGTGTCCATTCACGGGTCCGGTCGAGCTGGGCCGTCGCAGTGAGTTGATGTTGGCGGGCTGTCGTGATCGGTGACGGCGTGTCGAGTTCGATCGTGGTATTTGATCGTCGATCATCTGGGTTGTGTCCACACCCGAGCCGCCGTCGCCCTCGTATGACGAGCTGTCGGCGCTGGTGGTGGGCTTGGCCTCGGAGCTGGAGCGGACCCACGCGCGGATCGCGCAGCTGGAGGCGCGGCTGGGGCGTGATTCGACCAATTCCTCCAGCCCACCTTCGGCTGATTCGATCGCGGCCAAGGCCAAGCGGCGGGCGGATCGGTCGTCTCGGGAGCGATCGGCCGATCGCAAGCCCGGTGGGCAACCGGGCCGCAAGGGGTCGGGGCTGGCGCCGACGGTGACGCCGGATCGGACCGAGACACTGCCCGCTCCGGGGGATTGTTCAGGGTGTGGTGCGGATCTGGCCGATGCCGCAGATGCGGGATGAGCTGGGCGCAGGTGTGGGACCTGCCGCCGATCGTGCTGGCCAAGGTGCATTATCTGCTGCCTCGGCGGCGATGCGGCTGCTGCGGGAAGATCACCACCGCGGCGCCACCGTGGGGAGCGGCCGGAAACGTGACCTACGGGCCGAACGTCAACGCCGCGGCGATCCTGTTGGTCAGCGAGGGCAATGTGCCCCTGGAGCGGACCGCGCACCTGATGGCGGCGTTGCTGGGTGCCCCGGTGTCGACCGGGTTCGTCGCCCGCGCCCTGCAACGCTTGGCCCAGCGCCTGACCGCGGCCGGATTCGATGAGGCGATGACCCAGGCGCTGCACGCCGAGGAGGTCCTCTGCGGTGACGAGACCCCGACCAACGTGGTCCACAAGGACACCGATGAGCACGGTCAACCGATGCCCGGGTCCCCCCACGCGGTCACGGTGCGCACCCCCGATGCGCGGCTGGTCTACTACGCCCCGATCGGCTCCCGATCCAAGAGCGCTCTCGCGGGCCTAGGCGTGCTGGAGGGCTACACCGGCTACCTGGTCCGCGACGACTACGCCGGCTGGCACCAGTTCGACCCCCAGCTCGCGGGGGTCCAACAATGCGCAGCACACCTGATCCGCCACGCCAAAGGCGTCCTGGAGCTGCACCCCACCCAGGCAACAGTGGGCCGGACAGGTCATCACCGTGCTGCGCCAGGCCGCCGCCGCGGTCACCGCGGCCCAGGCCCAGGGCCACCATCAGCTCGACCCCCAGATGCTCGCCGACCTGCGTCAACGCTACGACCAGGCCGTCGAGTGGGGCATCACCACCAACCGCCACCGCGACTGGCCCAACGGCAACCACCCCGGATACAACCTCGCCAAACGCCTCGACGACAAGGCCGAGCAGGTCTGGACCTTCACCCGAAACCTCGCCGTGCCCTGAACAAACAATGCCAGTGAGCAGACCCTCCAAGGCCCCAAACGACATCAGGCTGTCTCCGGCTACTGGCACACCCTGACCACCCTCGCCGGATACTGCCGCGTCCGCTCCTACCTCGTCGGTGCCCGCGGCCACGGCGTTCGCGCCATCGACGCCATCCACAACGCCCTCACCGGCAACCCCTGGCTCCCCACACCCGCAATGGCGTGACATCACAGCTCAACCCGTGAATGGACACCGCAGAGGTGCCCGGATGCCCGGTTGGCCATAATGGAACTAGTAATCGCGATGACCACTTCCACGGCAGTGAGGCCGGTACCGGCTCATGCCCAGGTTGAGGATCCGCCACACTCCGGAACTGTTGACCTCGCTGTCGTGGTACCGCTCGAGGTACATGCTCATCGTGATGGGCCCGAACTGGTCGTTCTCCCGCAGGTGAATGATCTTTTCGACGACCTGGGTGGTAGTGGCGTGCGGTCGTGACATGCGGACAAGTCTTCGGCCGCCGCCAGCGTTCCCATAACCCTTCCAGGCCATCGGTGCGGTAGCGACGTAGCCAGGTGCAGTAGCGACCGCGATCGCATCGAAACGCACTCTCATGGCCGCTGACCGTGCGCTGAACATGGTGGCGAACCGGACTATCTGAAGATCATAGTACCGGCCGCGGGCGGCGTGACCGGACGTGACATCAACCGGTGTCCACCCGTAGCCATGGTGGCCACCACGATGATCACTAAAGACGCGGAAGTCCTGGTAGCAGCCATGGTCTACGCCAATGCATAGTGGCAGCGGGCGGGTTGGTTTCGTGCTTGATGAGACGGGGGCAGTTGGCTACGGCACGGATAAGTCAGCGGCTGTTGCTGCGTCTGGTCTAAGTCATGCTTGCCGCTGCGGGATTCGGAATTGTGATCGGGCTGGCCTTGGGATTGCTGGGGGCTGGCGGCTCGGTCTTGGCGGTACCGGCGCTGGTGTATGGGGTGGGGCAACCGGTCGGCTTGGCGATCCCGGCCTCGCTGATGATCGTGGGATTGGCCGCGGCAGCTGGTCTGGTGCCGCGGCTGGGCCAGCAGGTGGTGCGCTGGTCGGTTGCGGGCATCTTCGGTGGGGCAGGCATCATGGCGGCGTTCGCCGGTGCGGCGGTGGGTCGGTTGCTTGCCGCGCGGGTGCTGCTACTGGCGTTTGCCGTGGTAATGGTGGTGGCCGCGGTGCGGATGCTGGTCGAGCCGGGTGAACCGCAAGAACCCTCCACGTCCGCTGACAGACAGATGAACTGGCAGATGTGGCTGCCCCGAGCACTGGGCGTCGGGGCTGTGGTGGGCTTTCTGACTGGGCTGTTTGGAGTGGGTGGCGGGTTTCTCATCGTGCCGGCGCTGCTGTTGCTGCTCAGGTTCGAAATGCCGGTGGCAGTGGGCACCTCGCTGGTGATTGTGATGATCAATTCGGTGGCGGGGTTGGTGGCTCATCTGCCCGAGGCCGCCCAATTGAACTATCCGGTCGTCGCCGTGTTTACCGGGGCCGCATTGGTCACCGCCGGGAGCTCAGCATGGGTGGCCCGGCGGCTAGAGGCCCAACGACTGCGCCGCTGGTTCGCCTATCTGATGATCGCCATGGCGCTATTCGTCACCGTCTCAGCCGTGGTGAGTCCAAGTGGACTCAAGTGAGGCGCACAAGTCAAGGCAGTAAAAGGCGCAGGTCAACACCAAGGCCAGAAAAAAGCTCGACTGCTATCCCAACCGAGTCCTCGCCGCCTACATAGCTTCCGGCACCGACAACCCAACACACGGAACCTTCGAACGCACTGACATGCCGATGAGCGGGTGTCGTGTCAATAGGGATCCTGCGGTGATCGCCGGGGAAGCGGCCGATGGCGGCCGCCAGCAGCCGCACGGGTGTTCCACGCGGTTCCCGGTCGCGAGCGGTTTTACATCGCCATGACGGTCCGGATCGACGTTGTCTCCCGACTTGGAAGACTGTCCGAAACTTATTCTTTCTCGTCGTGGTCAGGCGGCCGGAACTCGGTGTGGACTCGTTGGTCGTGGTGGTAGGTGCGTTCCTTGGCGTAGGCGTCGTAGGCCCGATGATCGGCTTCGGTGGCGGGGGCTGTGACCAGTCGGCGGGGGTGTAGCCGTTCCTTGAGCACTACGTTGAGCTGCGCACCGATCAAGGTGACGACGCTTTGCGAGTAGAACCAGGTCAATATGGTGATGACGGTGGCGAAATTGCCGTAGATCCGCTCGGCGTTGTGCAGGCACCCGGCAGCACGTCGCGGGTAGAAACGTCGCGGTCGATGAGCATGCGGAAGGCCATCACAAACAACCCCACATCGAGCACGATTGCGATGAGGCAACCGGCGAGGCGAGCGACTATGCCGAGGCTGGTTCCGAGGGTGGCTTCGGTGACGTAGTTGCTCATCATCGTGCTGATGACCAGGCCGAGCGCGATGGCGCCTAGGGTGAACACGCCGCGCTTGATCTGTACACCGATGCTGGGTCGCTGGGCATGAGGGATTTCCCACACCGAGTTGAATGCTGACTGGATTGCGATGACCACGAAGGAACCGCTCCACAGTGCGCTGAGGATGCCGACCACCAGCGTCCACCACTGGCCGCTCAGGTGGCCGATCGAATCCGTGGTCAGCAGCGGGAAAAATCGGGCCGCGCTGCGTAGCACGTCACCTTGCAGGCTGGATGGCAGGACGTAGCCGAGCAGGGTGACAAAGAGGAGTAGCAGCGGAAAGATCGAGAAGAACGCCCAAAAGGCGATAAGAGTCCAACCGATCAAGCTTGGCCCGCACTCCACCGGCAACGCTGTCGTCGGGTCGACTCATCAGTCAGCTCCTGAAGAAAAGTCCCGCAGACAATCATGACACGGGTGAGCCTCCGATTTGGGTAACCACACTTCGACGGGATTAGTCGCAGACTCCGGGGTGACATTGTGCATGGTTGCTGATGTGCCCGGCTGCGTAAAATCACCCGCAACCGCGGCCAGTTCCTCAGCGAGCGGGCCGCCCTCAAGGGTGCTCTATCTTGCAGTGCGCAACCTCGACGACTACGCGGACCCAGCGTCGGAACACACGATCTTCCCGGCCGCCTGCGATGATTCTGACTCGTCGGCGCACTCCTGGCCGAGCAAAGCGAGATCGCCGCTCAATGGGCCGGGAACTTCGCCAACTCCCGGATCCGGATCGTCACCGCCAGCCCAGAATCGGTCCACGGCCAGCCAACCGTGACAACCGAAATCAACCTTCGACCACGCAAGCGGCTAGGGTTTCGCAAACCGATTGAACAGATCGGACCACTGCTGTTGCGATGATCACCAGAATCCGCCCCACCTCAGTGGGAATCTTCACCGGGCGGAGCTTGCGGGACGCCTTTGCTGTAGTACCGAGAATGACCTGCGGTGTTCCCGGTAGGCGTTCGGTTTGCGGCACGACCGGCAGGGTGCACCGGCACGGTTGCGGCAAGGGCGACGTGCCGCGGTCGGTGGCGGCTCGGTAGCCGGAGCGGTCGTATCTCCGTAGCCGTCACGGATTCGCCTGTCGCTGCGTAACCGTAGACAGGCTCGCGTATCGACGAGCCGACGGATTGTGATGTCTGCCCACCCCATGCTCCGCCGGCTGGCCGCCGTGGCCACCGCGTCGGGGGCCGCGGTACCAGCTGTCGATGACGCGCCCGATCCTCGCGCTCGCAGCGCGACGATCGACATGCCTGCCTGGCACCGGCTTCGTACCCCGCGCCTGCTTGTCTGTTAGTCGTCAGTCTGATGTGGCGGCTGCTTCTTATGGCCGGGTGTGGGTTCGTACTGGACGGCCCCGGAGGTGATCTGTGGGATGCCGTCGACCTCTGATGCGTCGGCGACGGCCTCGGCGGCGGCCTTGGCCGCCCGGGCGGTATCTTCAGCAGCCTCCTCCGATGGCTTGTCGGACGCGCCGGTCTCGCGGGTGGCCGCAGACTTGGGCAGGGCCTCGCTGAAGGCGCGGGAGATCCCGTGGAGCGCGGAGGTGACTTCGCTGGGGATTACCCAGAACGTGTTGCCGGTGCCCTGGGCGAGTTGCGGCAGCACCTGGAGGTACTGGTAGGCGAGTAGCTTGGGGTCGGGGTCGTTGCGGTGCACCGCCTGGAACACCTCATCGATCGCCTGGGACTGGCCTTCGGCCTTCAGGATCGCGGCGGTCCGATCACCCTCAGCGCGCAGGATCGCGCCCTGTTTGTCCCCCTCGGCGGTGAGGATTTGGGACTGCCGCTGTCCTTCAGCGGACAGGATGGCGGCGCGCTTGTCTCGCTCGGCCCGCATCTGCTCTCCATCGCGTCCTTGCTCGTCTTCGGCGGGTCGATGGCCTTGATCTCCACTCGGTTGACCCGTATGCCCCACTTGCCGGTCGCGTCGTCTAACGCGCCTCGGAGTTGGCTATTGATGCTGTCGCGGGAGGTGAGCGTCTTTTCTAGGTCCATGGAGCCGACGACGTTGCGCAAGGTGGTGACGGTGAGCTGCTCGACGGCCTGCAGGTAGTTGGCGATCTCGTAGGCGGCCGATCGCGGGTCGGTCACCTGGAAATACAGCACGGTGTCGATCTCGACAACCAGGTTGTCCTCGGTGATGACTGGCTGCGGCTGGAACGACATGACCTGCTCGCGCAGGTCGATGGCCGGATAGACCCGATCGATGGAGGGGATGACGAAGTTAAGTCCGGGCTGCAGCGTGCGGTGGTAGCGGCCGAGCCGTTCGACGTTGCGCGCGCGGGCCTGCGGCACGATGCGCACCACCCGCGGGGCGGTGAAGACCGCAAACAGCGCGAGGAGCAGCCCCGCGATTAGCAAGGGTGAGACTTCCATGATCACTCCCGAGGGTAGACAACGGCGGTGGCGCCGTCGATCTGGATGACGTCAACGGTCGTTCCCGCGGGAATCACCTGGCTTTCATCGAGGGCGCGGGCCGTCCACTCCTCACCACCGATGCGCACCGCGCCGTCCCGACCGGTCACCTCCTGGACGACGTACGCCGTCTTACCGACAAGCGCATCTACGCCAAAGCGTTCGAGCCGCGGCCGCAGCATGTGCCGTTGCGCGATGGTGTGGGTGCCGAACTGGTCATCCATGGCCGTGACCTGTGGCGGTGCTAGGAAGTGATCGTCGGGGATGATCACTGACCGTGGCGGTTCGACTGCTCTATCTCATCCTCCGGCAGGTCATGGCCTGGTTCGGCTACTGGCCCGTAACTCACGATCGAAGAACGCGGAGATTCTGGTCCTTCGGCACGAGGTGGCCGTGTTACGTCACCAGGTCCGCCGACCACGACTGTCGTGAGCGGACCGAGCGGTGTTCGCAGCGCTGACCTGGTTGCTGACCAGGCCGCTCACCCGCAGCGGATCGTCACCCCTGCCACGGTGTTGCGGTGGCTCCGCGACCTGGTGACCCAACGCTGGACCCAGCCGCGACACCGCCGCACCGGCGGGCGTTCCACGGCTCCTGAGCTGCGCCGGCTAGTGCTGCTGCTGGCGTCGGAGAATTCAACCTGGGGTATCGGCGGATCCACGGCGAACTTGCCTGTCGGGTGGCCGGAGGGGGTCTCACCCTCCGGCCACCCGACAAAGTGACCGGGTGATCAGGGCGTCGCTAGCCCGTCGCCGCGCGAGCGATGTCTCCTAGGGTTCAACGAGCAAGTGCCGCGCTGGGTTGGCTGGCATGGACCTCGGCGTTGATGCGCTCGCTTTAGGGCTAAGCGCAATGGGCGCCCGATACGCGACCACATCATCGCTGCCGCCGCGGCGCATCTGCGCGACCCACCATGGTAACCGCGCCACTGCGGGGCCGTCAGGGCTAGACGCGGCAAACCTCTGGGCCGGGATACACGGTTGACCAGGCAAATTCTGCACCGTGCACACTAAGACCGTGCCAGCGGGGCGTGCCTCCAGCCATGAGGTGCAGGGGCCTCCATGGCCAAGGATCCATCTACCGCACACCGCAATCATCCGGTGGACGGCCAGCCAGGCGAGTCACCTGGTGGCTCGAATGCCACCAGAAATACAACCACCGCCGTCCGCACTGAGCCGGGAAGTGATCGCCATATCAGTGTTTGTGCTGGTAGGAGGGCGGAAGCGGAGGGATTCGAACCCCCGGTGCCTCTCAGCACGCTCGCTTTCAAGGTCGTCGACCCACTGATCAGCAGTGACCGCCCCAGCAGTATGGGCAGGTCGTCGGCCCGGGCATGACCACTCCTGGGCCTTGCTGACCGTGGGTGAATGCAACCACAAATGCAACCACTGCCTGGTGATCGCTGGCGTAGCGCTGCTGGCCGTCGGTCTACTCGGCTGGCGGCAGCGGTTGCCGCGCAACCGCTTCGCCGGTATCCGCACTCCCGCGACGCTGCGCTCGGGCGCCGCCTTCATCGCGGCCAACCGGGTGGCTGCGCCACCGATCCGGGCAGCGTGCGTGATCTACACCGCCGCCGGTGGGCTGGCCCTCAGCACCCACGGGCCCAGCACTCACCATGATCGTCGGAGTAGCCGGGACCGGCGCCTTCGCGCTAGCGCTCGCCGGTGGTTTGCTCGGCCACCGGGTGGTCGCCGCGATGCTGCCACCGGCTGGTGGTTGCGCCGGGTTCAGTTGCCATGGCGCGGGCTGACTGCTGCGAGAGCGCGGGCCGCTCCCAGAGCGCAGGCGCACCGGCGATCCGCTCAAACATTGTGCTCCACTTGCCGTAACGGTAGCGGCTTACTGACCGATTTGCGTGTGAGGAGGGTAACCGGCTGGACACGCACAGTAGCGTAGGGTGCCCATCGCCGGTGTTCCCACGAGGAAGGTTGGGGCAGCTGTGAATCCAAATCCGTCTCCGGGTGATGCCGGCCCAGCACCGCGGATTGTGGACCTGTTCCAGCCAGTTACCAGCTCGAAGCCACCTGCCGCTCCCATCACTGACCGGCCGGTCAAGCCCCTCAACGGGCGTACCCAAGACAGCGAGCCGCTCTTCGCCCCGGCGACGCTGCCAGGAAATAGCCCGACCCCCCGGCGGTGGACCGGTCGGGTGGCCGGACTGCTGTCCGGGACGCAAGGGGCCGTCATCGCTCTGGTGGCAAGTGCGGTGCTGGTGCTCATGGTGACCGGGATCACCATGTCCAGAAACTCGTCGTCCACCGGGTCAGCAGTTGCCGAATTCGCTCCGGATCGGCCACCCGCTCCGGCAACACCCGCGATCAATGACCCGCCACCGGTAACCGGTGCGCCCGTCACTGCACCAGTAGGGTTCCCCCCGCACGCAACCGCCAAGGCGTACGCAGCAGACAGCTCTGCGGTATCCGCACCCGCGCAGTCGCCGCCGGCAGCGCATCAGCCAGCGCCGCCGGCCCAGCAAGTCGTGCCAGCCCAGCCAGCGCAGCAAGTCGTGCCAGCTTCCCCTGCTTCTCCTGCTCCGCCGCCCTCCGGAGCGACCAGCGAAGGTCCTAGATACTGGACGGTTAGCGACTCTTACTCGGAGAATACGAAGCCGCAACCAACCGATCGCGAGTCGTGCAACTGCGGCCCTGATCATTGGGGCCGGCCATCCAGGGCTGACCAGCAGCGCGAATACCGGTCGCCGCAGGATGGGTACCGTACGACGAGTCCGCCCGAAGAATCCAGGGATGACAGGCAATCCCGGTTCAGCGAGCGGGACAGGCAGGCAGACGCCGACGGCGGGCACCGAGCATCATCCGAGCGGCGCTCTGCTGGTGGGCACGGCCACGCTTCGCGGTGACCGGTTCTCCGTGCGCCAGCTAGTCCTTGCCGATCCGTACCTCTCCTTAGAGACCGTCGGGGTCGCGGAAGAAGATGCTGTGTACCGGGCCGAAGTCGTTGATGGTGCCGTCGCTGGCGCCGTGGTCGATCAGCCGTTGCCGGATGGTGGCGAACGCCTTCGGTGAGGCGGCTTGCAGGCCGAAGTGGTCGGTGCGGCCGCGGCCCCACATGGGCGTCTGCCGGTCGGGCTCGGTGTTACCCTTGATCACGAAGATGTCCAGCTCGGTGTGCGGGCCGATGCGGATGATGGTCATCGTCTCGTTACCGTCGTGCCCGTGGTCGCGGGTTGGTCCGACCTCGGCGTCGAAGATCTCGGTATAGAACCGGCTCAGCGGGCGGCGTCCTTGGACAGCCAGGCGATGTGGTTGACGCCATCGAGTAACACGGTGTTCTCCGAAATGATCTGTCGATCATTTCGGACGGGTGCGGGCTTCAGGCGCGCTCGTTGTCCTCACCGCGACGGCGTGGTCAACGCTGTATCGACCAGCGCCGACAGCCGCCAAGATCAGCGCACCTGCCAGCACCGACCCGCTCAGGGCCTGGTACTGGCCAGTTGCGACGATCGCTCCCAGCATTTCTAACGCCATCAGCACGGTCGTTCCATTCGCTTCGGCACGGTGTCGCTGCTCGCTCGGATTAGGGACCTCCAAGGTGGTCATAGGCGCGTCAGAACACGTCGCGCTCCGTCGGGAGGGATAAGGCCTGGCATGGCGGTCATGGCTTCCTCGTGGTGGCCCAGTGGCCGCGCGTTGCCGCAGCCGGGTATGCACGTGCCGTAGGCGATGACCGGGCTGGGGAGGTACTTTTCGGCCAGCCAGGGCACCAGGTCGTGCTGGGCGATGCGGTAGGCGTCTTCCAGCGGCCTGGCCGCCCCGATGCTCATCAGGTGGGTCTCGGACTCCAGCCGCGGCCACGGTGTGGACACGCCCTTGACCACGTCCACCGCCAGGACGGTGGTCATGGCGGCCTCGACGGCCACCCCGCACACCTCGCCGCCGCCCTGGCGGGCGTGCCCGTCACCGATAGCGAACATCGCACCCGGCACGTTGACCCCGAAGTAGGCTGTCACCCCGGCCCGGACCTCGGGAGTGTCGAGGTTTCCGCCGTGGGCGTCCGCCACGATCGTGGAACGCACCTCGGACGCTGCCGGGGCCACCCCGATGGTGCCGTGCATCGGTTCCAGCGGCAGCTCCACCGTGTGGTCGACTTCATAGAGCCACACCCGCTCTTCCAGCGGCGGCTGCAAGGTGGCGGTGGTGTGGGTTGAGGTCAGCGCTCCGAAGTGAGGAAACGTCGCTGACACCGCCCAGTCCCGGGCCGCGGTGATGGACACCACATGGATGGCCAGCGTGTCGCCTGGCTGGGCACCTTCAACAGAGAACGCTCCCGTCACGGGGTTGACGAACGGCAGCTGGCACACCACTGAAGGCCGGTCATCCACCGCGCGCACCAAGCCGTGCGTTTGCCGGTCCAAAGCTTGGTCAGCGACTGTTAGAAGATTTTCACTACGAAGCTGGTTCTACAATTAATTACCGCGCCATGAGTGCGGCTTCTGGACGGCTGCACACACGACGGCAGGCCGCTGATGGTAAGTTGCGCGGAGCGAACGATACGCCGGATTCTATGCGGGTTCAGCATTTCCCGAATATCTGGGGCGCGGCGACCTGGATCTGTTCGGTACCACCGCACCCGAGAGAGTGCCGCTGCTTCGAACTGAGGTCATGGCATGGGTGAGGATGTGTTAGCTGGCACCGTAGCGGACGTCGTCAAGCCGATGAGGTATTCCAGCAGTGTTATGAGCACCTGCTTACTCGAATTTCGCCTACGCACATCGCACAGTACGGCGGGGATTGCGTTGTCGATGCTTAGCGCTTCGCGGACCTCATGGACCTCATACACCGGAGCGTTGTCGAAGCAATTAACCGCGACCATAAAGGGGATTTTTCTCCGTTCGAAGAAGTCTACCGCCGCAAAACAGCTTTCCAATCGTCGGGTGTCTGCGAGAACCACCGCGCCTAGCGCCTCGTAGGCGAGTTCATCCCACATGAACCAAAACCGCTCTTGACCTGGGGTTCCGAAGAGGTACAGGATAAGGTCGGGATTGATAGTGATGCGCCCAAAGTCCATGGCGACCGTGGTTGTGGTTTTGTCCTCAACGCCCGCGAGATCATCAACGGCGGAGCCCAGTTCGGTGAGCATCTCTTCTGTGCGCAATGGGCGAATCTCGCTCACCGACCCGACCATGGTTGTCTTGCCAACGCCGAATCCGCCCGCGATCACAATTTTGACAGCTCTGGCTGACAGAGCGTGAGTCACCGGCGCTTCAGAGCTTACGAATGCCATCGAGGACCGCCTGCAATAGTTCCATTTGGGGGATATCGGACGTTAGCGGCGGGGACCGGAAAATGATGAGTCCCCAATCGATGAGATCGCTGAGCAGTACCTTGACTACCGCGAGCGGCAGATTCAGCATGGCGGACACTTCGGCGATCGACAACGGTTGTTGACACATGCGCAGGATGTGCGCGTATTCCCGTTCCACGTTCACGTCGCGGTCCGTCCTCGCAGCAACGACAAGCGTAGTCATCTCGAGGTTGTGACGAGTTGGCCGGGTCCGACCGCGGGCGACCGCATAAGGTCGTACCAGAGGACCTGCATCCTCATCGAACCAAAACTCGTTTTCCAGTTTCATGATGCGTGGGCACCATATGTTTCGTCGGAGTTGGGAACCCGAGGCGCGGCTGACAAATATGTGCCTACTCTCTTGAGAAGGATGTTCATCTCGTAGGCAATCACGCCGAGGTCGGCTCTATCAGATGCGAGGACCGCAAGGCAAGCGCCTCGCCCCGCAGCGGTCACCACCAAGAACACCTTATCCATTTCGATGAGTGTTTGCCGAACTCCGCCACCGTCAAAGTGGCGTGCAGCGCCTCGGGCCAAGCCTTGGAAGGCCGACGCTATCGCCGCAAGGTGTTCGGCATCCTCGTTGGACAAACTACTCGATCGGCTAACGAGTAGGCCGTCAGCAGAAAGCACCACGATACGATCGGCATCCGCAACCCGTCCAACAAAATCATCGAGCAGCCAGCGTAGATCGATTGTTGTCTTTGGTTGTACCATGATATCCCTTGTCGTTTCAGGCTATTCATCCAGTCCCGACTTACGGTTGGGGCTTATCACCATTGGTGCGACCTCGCTCAGTTCCCTGTTGAAATGCCGAAAGACTATTCTGCGCATGCTGCGCGGCGAGGTCAAGATCCGGCTCAAAGATTTGGCCGTTGCCGTCCGCTGCAACTTCGGCGTCAAGTTGCCTCGCGAGGTGCTCCTGTGGACGGCGCCGTGGTAGGGCAGGACGATCATTTGCGTGCCGCGGTTCCTGAGGAGCGGTTTCCTCCGCGCTGGTGCGTGCGACAGAGGGCTGCGACTTTGTGGTCACCAACTGCGCCTGCGATGACCCATTTTTGTGGATTACAGCTTTATCCACGATAGGAGGGACGCTCTGATCGCTCGACTTGTCGGTGTCACCGCTGTCGTTAGGCTCATCTTCAGAGTCTCGGTTTGGCGTGCTGATTAATGCGTTAGGAATGACCACACCAGCCCGCACGCCGCCATAAGTTGATTCCGTCAGGCTCACCCGTATGGCATGCTGACGGGCCAAGCGTGCCACCACAAAAAAGCCGACCCGCGGGTCCTCAAGCAACGCCATGATCCCGAAATCGGGCGGATCACGGAACATCTTGTTGAGGGACTCGCGTCGCTCAGCCTCAATGCCCAGTCCCTGGTCTTCCACCTCGATAACTACGCCCTTACCAACTGGGTTGCCGCGCACCTCGATGGGAGATCCCGGAGGCGAGAAAGAGGTGGCGTTGTCGACCAGTTCGGCCAGAAGGTGAATAAGGTCCGCCACGGCCCGGCCGTCGACCAGAACATCAGGGACCCGGGCGATTGTGACGCGGGTGTATTGCTCAGCCTCCGCGACAGCGCTGCGCACGATCTCAACCAGTGATACGGAGTTGCGCCACTGCCGGGCTAGCTGCCCACCACCGAGAATGATCAGATTTTCTGCGTTCCGGCGTTCCCTGGTCGTCGAATGATCCAACTGGAACAACAGCTGGAGCTGGTCGGGATTGTCGACTGCGCGCTCTGCCGAGTCGAGAACCTGTAGTTGGTGGTGCACGATGGTCTGGCTTCTACGTGCGATGTTGAGGAACACCGCGTTGATGCCCTCACTGGTCTTCGCCTCTTGGACAGCGGCGGCGACCGCCGTCTGCTGAGCTTTGTTGAAGGCGGCAGCCACCTGTCCGATCTCATCGTCGCCATGGTCAAGCACGGGCACCTCGGTGGCGACGTCGATCTGCTCACCGGCGCGCAGCCGCGCCACAATCTGCGGCAGGTGTTCATCAGCCAGTTCGAGTGTCTCAGTACGCAGCCGCACCAACCGCCGGATGAGATCGTTGCCGAGCCGGATCGCAACGATGAGGACAGTCCCAATTACAAGTATCGTCACCGCGGCGACAATAATCGAACGGACTAAGGCGGCGTTGGCTTGATCTTCCTCCACGCTGGCGGCGTGCGCGCCCAGCATATCTAGGCCAAGGCTGCTCAACATGGTCGCGCTCTCGTGAGCAGCATTCTGCCAGTCCTGGAAGCTGACTGGGAGAACCGGTAAGTCCACCTGCGGTAGCTCAGTCTTTGCTGGTTGAACCTTGGACGACTCGGACCTTGATATTTTAGCGTTTAACGAACTACGTGCGCGTGCGAAATATTCCTGCTCAACAAGAGCAGTCTCCACGGCCGACAACTGCTGCCATGCACGGGACGAACGCAGTGCCGCAAGTTGAGCCTGCTCATTCCCCATAAGGGGTGCCAACGCGTCCAATTCGGCTCGGTAGCCTTGCGTGAGGTAGTTGTATTCGTGCAGCTCTTCGACGCTCAAGCCGTCACTGGCCAGCGCTCCCGCGGCGAGCGCATTAGCACGATCCAGCCAATCTGCGGTACGCATCAGATCGGAGGCCATCGCCCGATCAAGGGCTACTTCCTGGTCGGTGGAATCTTTTCCGATGACGCCCGCGGTGGCTATCATGGTGTCCGCCACCTCGTTGTAGGCGCGGTACACGTCGAGTCGAGATATGCGACCAGTATCTATCGCCTGGCGAGTGGCTAAAAGTTGAGGAATTTTAGCCACGAACACGCCGATCGACGCCTTCGCGCCAGGTGACATGGCATCTGCCACTTGAGACGATATCGTCCTGGACTGAGCCAGTAAACCATCCATGTCCTGACGCGCCCGAGCCAAGGCCAGCCGGTTTTCAGGCGCCGGATTGGAAACCGCCAGGATGCTCGCACGACGCTCTTGACTCATGGCCGGCATAAACGGTACGGCCATCTGATAACCCTGGCCGAGCAGATGCGCCCGGTCGCGCTGCTGTAGGGCGTTGACGAGCAAATACGCACTCAACCCCACGCCGAAGAGTAAGAGCACCAGGCTTGGCACCAAAGCGATGACCAACACGCGAAACCGCAACGTGGCACCCAAGCCACGTCTGTAGACACTGATCACACCATTCCCCTTCCGAGCGCCCATGACGTGCACGCATGGCACGCCGAGGTGACTCTGTGCAACTCGCCGTCACCCCGCCGACGCACGAAGGCGCGCAGCGTAGCGACCCCCTCGAGCCAGCCACACGGTAGGTCCCATTTGCCCCCTGATGACCGGGTCCGGTCAGGCAGCTACACTCCGCCGCGCTCGGGGATCACTGGCTGGGTTCTGCAACGACAACGTCGCGCCATGCCACCTGCCCCCGGCCGGGTGGTGTGCGCCGGACAGATCGGAATGGCGTGGGCTGCTCGCACAGAGAGGGATGTCCCCTCTTCCCCCTACTCAACGCAAGTTTGCGCGGATGGCGCGATCACTACTGCGACAGCGAAGATCGCTGGCACGACTGTGCCCGATACAAGTTGTCACTCACCGGAAAGCTGGTACCGATCACGCTGCTCCCGAACGGGCACGACGCTCAGCTCTTAAGACCCGACTTCGACGCCGACCGTGCCGGTGCGGCTAAGCGGAAGCAGCCTTCCAGGCAGGCGGCGCCGTCGCAGTTCAATGCGGGGTCACCGGCGACCACGGTCAGCGCGGGTCGGTTCGAACCGGTACCGACATCGGCACCGGCCGAGGCACCGGTACCTGCTGAGCCACTCGACGAATCGCCCCCACCCGCGCAGGTTCTACAACCCACAGAGATCTCATCGGCGGTTCCGGAGCCTGTGGACAACCCACCAGGCCGATTGACCAAACCCGCACGACAAGCGCGCGGCTGGACGTTCCGCTGGTGGACCCGGCTGCTCGACTGGATGGCAGGTCCGGCATGAACAACTACTGGCCCTGGTGGGCAGGCGCAATCGGACTCGCCTTGGTCACCATCAACTACACTCTCACCACTGATCGGTCCCTCGGAGTCTCAGCAGCGTGGGATCGCGTCTTGCACTGGCGGTCCGAACGCCAGCTCGAACGGTTAGACGCCCAGTTCACCAATGACCGTGCCCTCGTGGAGGCTTTCGCCGCGGCCACCGCGGAGCAGTTCGGAACCAACCCCGCAGCGCCTACTCAAGCGGCTGCCGCCCACGGCGATGCGCAGACACCCGGCCAGGATGACGGGTCCGGCGCGGATGATGAGACCACCCCTGCGGCACCCGTACGCCCAGCACCCCTGGTCAGCCAGGCGGCCCTGCTCCTGTCAATTCTCGTCGGTGGGTGGATAGCGGCAATGACCACTGGCCGATTCCAGCTGCGCTTCGACATGGGCGACGGTTTCCGTCAAATCGTCACCGACAATCCGACCACCATGATCAGCCTCTTATTCGCGGGAGGTGTACTCGTCGGCTTTGGCACCCGCCTCGCCGGAGGGTGCAGCTCCGGCCACGGACTCAGCGGCTGCGGGCGGCTACGCCCGGTCAGCATTCTTGCCACCGCCGTTTTCTTCGGCACTGCCGTGCTCGTGTCGTTCCTGTTGTGGAAGGTGATCTAATGAATACTCGGGGCGGGGTTCTCGTTGCCAACATCATCGCCGGGCTAGCTCTTGGCTACATCGTTGCCAACATCGGGTACGGCGACTACGCCGAACTCAACCGTATGTTCACTTTCCAGGATCTGCGCATGCTCTTCGCCTTCGCCGGCGCCGTAGCGATCATCGCGGTGGTCTTTGCCGTACTACGAGTACGCCGCACACCAGGGCGAATCCACGCTGGCGTAATCCCCGGTGCAGTGATGTTCGGCACAGGCTGGGCGATCTCGGGTGGATGCCCGGCGATCCCCATCATCCAAGTCGCCAGCGGATACCTTCCCGCCCTCATCACGATCGTCGGCGTCATCGTCGGCATGTGGCTGTGCCACTGGGCCAACGCCAGATATTTTCACCTCGATCGCGGCTCCTGTGGGCTGTAACAGCCCAGTCTCCCGGTCGCCTTGATAGTGGTTCCAGCAAGCTTTGGTCCTAGTGGAGTGCCTCCACAATTTAGCTGCACCATCTCTTTGTTCTCCGCTTGTCATTCGCATCTGCCCATGGACGTCCAGGCTTGCTTGAACCACGGGTGAGCAGGCAGCATCGGAACGAGCTGGGTTACCTGGATCCCGAACTGCCGCCGGGCTCCTTTAAAGATGAGCGACCAGGCCGATTGATCAATCGAAAAACGTATGAGGTGTTGCAATGCCTTTGACCCCGGCAGACGTGCACAATGTCGCGTTCAGTAAGCCACCGATCGACAAGCCAGGCTATCACGAAGGCGAGGTCGACGCCTTTCTCGATCTCGTAGAGGCCGAGCTGGTCCGGTTGATTGAACA